>ERZ1673741.2871-NODE-2871-length-11385-cov-6.019771_pt1 | contig 11385 bp, 9 predicted proteins | sample MGYA00580209_ERZ1673741 | MGnify/ENA primary metagenome ERZ1673741 (study PRJEB41218, sample SAMN15661754) | gut metagenome | host: Homo sapiens | place: Canada: London | collected 2015-08-20/2019-03-30 | study: EMG produced TPA metagenomics assembly of... | reverse complement strand
GGATGGTCTGGATCTCCATGCCAAGGCTCTCAATGGGGGCAAAGATGCGGGAGATGTAGTTGATGACGGCCACCGAGGTGCCCACCGACATGCCGAACAGAGTCAGGAGTTGCGCGTTCCCCGAAGCGGAGAGCAGCATCACGATGCCGACCACTGCGGCATTCAGCAGCAGCACCACCGGCGAATAGACGGCATCATAAAAATTGGTGCGCTCCATGGCGGCATAGCTGTCACCGATGCACCGGTCATACCGGCGCTCCATGTAACCTTCCAGACCCAGCGCCCGGATGGTGCGGATGTTGTGCAGGGTCTCGGGCACCTGCCCGGAGACAGCGGCGACCGCGCGGCGGTTGTCCAGCTGCGCGGCCAGCATCCGCTTCTGGACGCAACGGGTAAACACGGCAAACAGCGGCAGCACCAGCAGCAGGATCAGCGCAAGGCCGGTGTTTTTCACCGCAATGACCCCCATGATGGAGATGATGCGGCAGGCATCTGCTGCCATGCTGATGATGCCGGAAGTGAACAGGGCTTCCACCGTGTCCACATCGCCCGAAAAGCGGGCGGCCACCTCGCCGGGATTCTGCTCTGCCAGTGTACCGGCGGGCAGGCGGCTCAGCTTCCGGGACATCTCTGAGCGCAGGGCATGGGTCATCCTCTGGCCAAAGAGCACCAGCAGGCTTTCCTGCGCCGAGGTGAGCACACCTTCCAGTGCAAGGCTGCCGAAGTAGAGCAGCACGGCCAGAAAGGACAGCGGGAGGCCCGCGGTCAGACGGTCGATGACCCGGGCCAGCAGCAGGGGCGGCAGCAGGGATGCCGCCACCGAAGCTGCCACACACAGCACCGTGCCCACCGTGAGAAGGCGGTGCGAAGCCGCTGCCATCCGGACGGCAGCAAACACGCCGTGATCATTTTTCTTTTTCATGCGCCCTCTCCCCCTTTCAGGCCGGTCTGGCTTTCGTACAGCTGGCGGTAGACCGGAACCGCTGCCATCAGCTCCTCGTGGGTGCCAACGGTGGTCCTGCCGCCCTCCATAAAAATGATCTGCTGCATCTGCGGAAAATGGTACAGCCGGTGGGAGATCAGGAACACCACCTTATCCTTGGCATACGCCTGCAGCTCGGCAAAGATCGCATCCTCGGTGCTGCGGTCCAGTGCCGAGAAGGGGTCATCCAGCACCAGCACCGGGCGGGGATGGGCCAGCGTCCGGGCCAATGCCAGACGCTGTGCCTGCCCGCCGGAAAGGCGGGTGCCGCCGCTGCCGATGACCGTCTCCGTACCCTTTTCCATGGCCAGCACTTCCTCCTTCAGGGCAGCGGCTGCAAGCCACGGCATGGCATCCTGTTTGCTGCCGCAGAGGACATTATTCTGCACGGTGTCGGCGCTCAGTTCCGGGTCATGGCCCAGATAACCGACCGTAGCGGCGATCTGGCGCGGGTTCAGGGTGGAAAGCTCTCTGCCGCCAAAGCAGACCGAGCCTTGATAGGGCGCTTCGCAGAGGAATACGCGGCCAAGGGTGGATTTTCCGCAGGCGACCGGACCGGTGATGCCGATGATATCGCCGGGGTGGGCCGTCAGGCTCAGGCCGGAAAAGACAGGCTCTTCGCCATAGGAGAAGGCGAGTTCTTTCAGCGTCACATCTTGTGCCGCCGGGATCTGCAGGGCATCCAGCTGCTCGGGCGTTTTCATCAGGGGTCTGATGCGCTTCCAGGAGACCTCTGCCTTTTGCACCGCGTTGAAGAGCTTGGCCACCTTGGAGGATTTGACCACCAGCTTGGTGAAACAGGAGAGGAAGGTGGTGAAGGCGGCGATATCCCAGCTGCTCCAGCCGGTACCCAGCACATTCTTTGCGCCGAACCACAGGATGAAGAGGGTCCCTGCCTCGGATGCCGCCAGATAAAGCGGCGGCAGAGCGGACTGCCACACGTTGTTCCGCACGGCAGTCTTTTCGTAGAGGCTCAGGGCCTCCTCGTATTTTTCCATCCGGGCCTCCTCGCAGCCGTAGATGCGGTAGGTCACGGCATTCCGGGCACGGTCCAGCGTGGCACTGCTCAGGGCACCAGCGGCCTTTTTATAGGCCGCACCGGCACGCTGCACCGGCTTTTTCATCCCTGCCGCGCAGACATAGGACACGGGAGTAAAAAGCAGGCCCAGGATCGCCAGCCGCCAGTCGTACACCAGCAGCATGACCGCATAGCCCGCCAGCGCCACACCGGTGTCGAACACCTCCGTGGTGAACTTGCGCATTCCCTCCACGCAGTCATCCACATCGGCGATGGCCTTGGTCATCAGCTCACCGGCCCCCTCTTTTTCCAGCGCTGTCCGGCTCTGCCGCACCAGATTGGCGTACAGGATGCCCTTCATCCGGCGGTTGATGTTGTTGGCGAAGCGGCGCACATAAAAGCGTTTGATGAAGCGCGCCGCCTGCACCAGCAGTGTGACCGCAATGTAGGCCAGCACCAGCAGCGCCATTTGGGCAGCAGTCTCACTGCCGCCCAGGATATCCGCCAGGCACTGGGCCAACCGGCCCTCGAACCACGGCGCGGCCAGCAGACCGATGTTATAGACAAGGCCCGAAAGGGTCACAAGGAGCAGCGGGAACCACTCCACCCTGAAATAGGAGAGGACCCGGTCTGGGCGGAACGATTTATCTTTTTTCATGGGGCATTTTACCTCCTGCGGGTGTTCCATTCAGTATACCACGGTACAAAAAGCATCTGGACAGCTTTGTTCAGAAAAAAGCCATGACAGCAGGAACAAAATGCAAGATCATTGCAATGGTCACCGCTGTCATGGCGATCGGTTTTCTTTGTATGAAAAATACTCCCATCGGCAGGATCTGCATTGCAGTGGTGTGGGTCTGCCATCTTCTGTATTTCACCTTGCGGGTCAAGACCATCAAGCCCACAGAGCAGACTCAGGAAAGTGCAGAATAGATCCCCCCGGGATACCATCAGATTGCAGGCACCCATAGCCCGCAGGGATACAGTCACGTTCTTATCGGTTCACGAAATTCAGCGCCAGCACGAGCAGCAGCATGTGTACCGGGTAAAAGGCGTAGCAGGCATACTGGAACGGCTTGCTGTGGCAGCCCTGCCGCCCGCGATACAGCCAGATGGGCACCAGCGCCAGCAGCGCAAGCCCCTGCTGACACAGCTCAAACTCCATGCCGAACAGCCGGATGGGGTACATCAGCCCGCCCAGAAGCACCACGTTGATCCAGTACAGGGTCAGCACCTGTCCCAGCAGGCACCACCATTTCCGGCCCCGGAAAATGTAAAAAGCGAACACGGTCAGCACACCGGCACCGTAGTAATCTGTCATGCCCAGCGTTCCCAGCAGCGCCCCCGCTGCTGCCACTGCGGCGCACACCGGCAGCGAGACCCAGAGCTTTTGCTTTTTGCGCACCGTTTCCATCAGATGCACCCCCAGAAGCCCCAGCAGCAGCGTCCAGATCACGTTCTGATGCACCGGGTAGAACCATGTCCCGCCATACATCAGATCAAAGGGCACTTCCGAAAGCAGCGCAAACAACAGCAGCCTCAGGGCATAACGCTTCAGATTTCGGGTATGAAAGTAGCCTTCCACTGTCATAAATGCAAAGATAGGGAACGCCAGCCGCCCGGCACAGGTCAGCCAGTCCTGCGCCGGCAGAAGGGTCGCCCACAGGTGATCCATCAGCATCAGCGCCATGGCAATGATATGAAGTGCTGCTGCACTCAGGTCAATGCAATTTGCGGCAGCGGAACGAATCGGTTTGGTTGACATGATCATACCTCGTCTTTGTCTGAATTCAGTTGCTTTGTCTGGAATACGAACGACTCCCTCCAAGAATTGCAGCCCCGGCAGTTTTTTACCGCCGGGGCTGCAGCACTTCATCGCTTATCCCTCCGGTTTTGCACCGGCCATTTTGGATACGGCAAGCATCCAGGGCAGCTTCTGCCATTTGCTCTGCCTGCAAAATGGGGGATGCAGTGCACCCGCCCCGCAGGCGGAAAAATGCTCCCGCAGCAGTCTGCGGGACAAATTCAGAAAGGGTGGCTTGCCTGCCTGCCCATGGAGACGTAAGCACAAAAGCAGGAATGCGGGAAAGGGCAAGGGGCGGTTTCGGCGAGAGAACGTCTGGCGGTGGCGGAAAAGCCGAACGCAAGATTTTTTCAATGATGCTGGCTCGTAAGGTGAACCGGACCGAAACTTCCTTGCGGAACTGTGCAGCGTTATCGTTCATCTGCACCTGAACCGGCAGCCGCTTCCCCGGCGCTTGCCGCACCCAAAATGGCCGGTGGAGCGTTTATTCAGGCATTGGTGCTTTCCAGATAGGTCTCAAATGCTTCGGCAAAGCTGGCGTTCACATCAAAGGGAACTGCATAGTCCACCCGGGAGGTCACAAGGCACAGGTCGATCCGGTTGGAGGTCTCGTCCGCCTGCCGGTTCAGCTTGCCCAAAGCAGCATGGATGACCTTGCGGTCATAGTTGATGGTGGTCACCCGCTTCACATCACAGCGGTAGGCGATCTGGTTGCCCTCTGCATTGAAACGGTAGCCGGTGCCGCCGCCGGAAAGCAGCTGCTCGGAGCTGCGCAGGTCGTTCATTCGCTTGAAGGTGCGCGCCACGCTCTGCCGCGCAGCGTTCAGACTGACCTCGCTGTCCATATCCATGTCCAGCGCATCCTTTGCCTTGCGGATAGCAGCGAACAGGCGGCCCTTCTCCTCCAGCAGATAGAGCATGAACCGGGCAATATCGGTGATCTGCTGAGCATATTCGGTCTGGGGCAGGTCCAGGATCGTCTCGTCCTCTGTCTCTGCCATGACCTTGTGGCGCAGATAGGTGTTGGCCACATTCGTCACGTTGGAATCGCAGTCCAGAATACCCTGGGCCTCGTCCAAAAGGGCCTGCAGCTTGTTCTGATAGCGGAATGCTTCTTTCAGATTCATTGTATCCACCTCGTTTTGTCTTGTTCACTGTGCGTTCCCGTCTGTTTTCCTCTATTGAACCATATTTTCCGGCAAAGCACAAGCCGCCCGCCAAAAGTGCATCAAAATGCAAAGCGCCCCAACATGTTCTTTACTACACGTTGGAGCGCTATTTTCTGGAGCAGGATACGGGACTCGAACCCGCCGCCTACTGCTTGGGAAGCAGTCGCTCTACCGGATGAGCTAACCCTGCAGGACTGCTCCATTAGTGTAGCAAAGTGCAGCGGTTTTGTCAACAGTTTTTTCTGTCGGAACGCGGCAGGCGGAAAAAACTTGCTTTTTGCGCCAGTTGCTTTATAATGAAAGATAGATTATCACAATGGAAGGAATTCTACATGATCTTTGTGCCCATGCTGCACTATCTGCAGAACAAAAACTCATTCAGCGGCAACGAGGATGGGATGCGCTACCTCATCACCCCGGGCAAGCGCTCCGTCCCCGACCCGGACGGCGGCGAGGAGGCCAAAAAAGAAGAGGCCATCCTCACGGTGGATCTCTGGCCCGAGCCGTGGACGCTGGACAAGACCGACCCGGCCCTGCGGCGGCGGGAGATCTTCCCGATGACCGAGGAGGGCCGCACCGCAGTCGCCCAATATCTGAACGATGCCTACAACGCCGAACCGGAACGCTGGAGTGCCCACCCGTCCATCCTGGACTGTGAGCCCTGGACACCGCCCGCACCGGAACCGGATGCCGGAACACAACACTGAGGTGCACCATGATCTATCGACTGAAAGAATTCAAGGGTGACACCATCCCGGTGCCGCAGCTGGTCTTTTCCAAGCTGGGCATTGCGGAGGAATATAACGTCCGGGTGGCTCTGTATGTGCTGGCCACCGGCATTACTGACCCGGAGAAGCTCTGCGCCGACCTAAAGCTCCGCAGCAAGATGACCGCCGAGAGTGCGCTGTCCTTCTGGGCCGGTGCGGGTCTGCTGGAACGGTACGAGGAGAACGCCGCCCCGGGCGAGGAGCCCACAGCCCCTGCCCCCATGACCTGGAGCGAGATCGCAGCGGCCAGCCGAACCGACCCCATGATCTCCTCCCTCATCGACTGCGCCCAGACCAGCTTTGCCCGCCCGCTGACCCACCCCGAAATGGAAAAGCTGGTAAACTTCTATGTGCAGGAGGCCTTTGCACCCGAGACCGTCATGCTCTGTGTGGCCTATGTGGCCAGCCGGGGCAAGCGGACGATGGGTGCCGTCAGCCACGAATTGAAGGTCTGGCGGGCCGAGGGTGTGGAGACCGGCGAACAGGCCGATGCACACCTCCAGCTGCTGGCCCTGCGCGCCCAGCGGGAGCAGTACGTCAGCGGCCTGCTGGGCATTGCCGACACCGAGCTGACCCTTGGCGGGCGCAAGGCCATTGCCCGCTGGTACGAGGTCTACGGCTACGATGATGCCATGGTGCAGGAGGCCGCCGTACAGGCCGGGCCCAAGCGGGACCTCTGGTACTGGAACAGCATCCTCAAGACCTGGAATGCCAAGGGCCTGCGCACCGTCCACGATGTGCGGGGCCCGGTGGCCGGGATGGGTGCCAGCCGGAACCTCCGGGTGGACCGCGCCGAACCCAGCGGAAACGATTTTCTCAAGAACGCTGCCCGCCGCCGTCCGCTCCGCAAAAAGACGGACACGCCTGCAGAATAAGGAGCTTTTATGCGTACCAAACAGGAACTTTATCAAGCCGCCCTGCGCACGGTGGCTCTGCGGCGGCAGACCGCCCGCGCCAATGCCGAGGATGCCCGGCTGGAGGCGGAGGCCGCCATCCCGGCCCTGCGCCACGCTGAGGACGAGGTGCGGGTGCGGGGCATCCGCTGCGCGCTGGCAGGCGCGGCCGGAAAAGACCGCACCGAAGCCGCCGCCGCACTGAGCAAAGCCCGGCAGGAGCTCACCACCCTGCTGGCCGCCAGCGGCCGCCCTGCGGATGCGCTGGAACCCAAATTCACCTGCAAGCTGTGCCAGGATACCGGCAGCGTGCAGGGCCGCACATGCACCTGCGTTCACAAGCTGATGCAGGGTCTGCGACGGGAGGAGATCGAGGCGCTGTCCAGCCTGTCCATTTCCAGTTTTGACACCATGGAGCTGCGGTACTACCCCAACACCATGGACGAGAAGCTGGGTGAGCCTGTCCGCACCTACATGGGCAGCCTGCTGGAGGATCTGCGCAGCTACGCTGAGGAATTCGACCACAACAGCGAGAGCCTGATGCTTTTTGGCAACGCGGGGCTGGGCAAGACCCACGCCGCCCTTGCCATTGCGGGCATCGTGCTGCAAAAGGATTTTGACGTGATCTACGTTTCCAGTCCGGACTTCTTCGGCAAGCTGGAAAACGCCCGCTTCGACTCCTCCGAGGATGCCGAGACCCTGCTGCGCACCGCCTCAGCCGCCGACCTGCTGATCCTGGATGATCTGGGCACCGAGTTCGTCACCCCCTACTTCATCACCACTTTTTACAGTCTGCTGAACAACCGCCTGGGAGCCGGTCTGCCCACCATCGTCACCACCAACATTGCGGATGGCTCTCTGCTGGAAAAGCGATACACCGAAAAGATCTCCAGCCGTCTTTCCTCCTTTGTCCCCTGCCTGTTTGCGGGCGAGGACATCCGGGGCCTGAAAGCGGCGGAGTAAGACAAGGAGGTTTCCCCATGAGCTTTGAGCGCACCACACCCTGCGGCGTGATCTCCGGCACGGCTTGCCAGTGGCCGGGCATTGCCGCTTACAAGGGCATTCGCTACGCCACCGCCGGGCGGTGGGAGTTTCCCGTCCCCGTCACCCACTGGGACGGTGTCTATGATGCCACCCAATACGGTGCCTGCTGCTACCAGCCCCGCGCCTTCTATGACGAAGCCGCCGCACCCGGAAAAGCCTTCTACTACAACGAGTTCCGCAAGGGCGAGACTTACACTTACAGCGAAGACTGCCTGTTCCTGAACATCTGGGCCCCTGCTGACGCAGCTCTCGGGGACAGACTGCCGGTCATCTTCTACATTCACGGCGGCGGTTTTACCGGCGGCTGCGGCCACGAGAAACACTTCGACGGCCCCGTCTGGCCCACCAAAGGCTGCGTGGCTGTGACCATCAACTACCGTCTCGGCCCCATGGGCTTTGTCTGCCTGCCCGAGCTGGCTGATGAGGCCGGATCCACCGGCAACTATGCCTTTCTGGATCAGTTGGCGGCCCTGCAGTGGGTGCGCGCCAACGTCGCTGCCTTTGGCGGCGATGCCAACAACATCACCATCATGGGCCAGAGCGCCGGTGCCATGAGCGTCCAGCAGCTCGTCCTCTCCCCCATCACCAGGGGGCTGTTCTCCAAGGCCGTGATGAGCAGCGGCGGCGGCGTGAGCCAGATGCTGACGGCCAAGCCCGCCGAAGCCCACTACCCGTTCTGGAAGCAGGTCATGGAGACCGCCGGGTGCAGCACGCTGGCCGAGTTCCGCGCCCTCGCCCCCGCCAGACTGTTTGCAGCCTGGGATGCCGTCCGCACCCAGCCCCAGTTCAAGGGTATGGGCTGTGAGCCCGTGGTGGATGGCCGTTTCCAGGTCAAGACCGGCCCCGAGACGCTGGCTGCCGACGAACAGCACCATATTCCTTACCTCATCGGCTTCAACAGTGAGGATATCGTTCCGCCCTACCTCTACCAGATGGCTCAGGACTGGTGCGCCCGGAACGCCGACAGCTACGGCTGGTTCTTCGACCGCCAGCTCCCCGGTGATGACCGTGGTGCCTGGCATTCCAGCGACCTGTGGTACTGGTTCGGCACGCTGGCTCACTGCTGGCGGCCCTTCACTGAGAAGGACACCGCCCTCAGCGCTCAGATGGTGGATTACCTGACCAACTTTGCCAAAACAGGTGACCCCAACGGCGCAGACCTGCCCCAGTGGCAGACTGTTACCACCCAGCAGACCGATTTCCTCCGTTTGGGTGAGGAGCCCACCCACATGGGCAGCGTGGATGTCCAGAAGCTCCTCTGGACGATGCAGAACGTCCCCGCCGTGGGGGAATAAGCCCCCGCTCGAATCACCTCAAACCCCAGAAAAAACAATATCCCCCGCTGCAGACGTGCCATAACACGCTTTGCAGCGGGGGATATTTTATGTTCTCTTCTTCAAATAATACCCAATGCCGATGGCATCTGCCAGTGCCCAGCCGATGGGCACACTGAGCCAGATGCCGGTAACACCCAGCGGCGTGGCAGAAAGCAGATGGGCCAGCGCCACACGGGTGCCAAGGGAGGCAATGGTCAGGATGACCGACATCCCCGGCTGGTTGACCGCCCGGTAGTAGCCGTAGAGCAGGAAGAGCACGCCAATGCCGATGTAGCATGCGCCCTCGATGCGGAGGTATTGCACGCCCGCCGCAATGATCTCGGTCTGAGCCGGGTCGATGAAAATCCCCATAAGCGGGGCTGCAAAGGCGCAGACCAGCACGCTGATGACGATGCAGAACACCGCGCTTGTCAGCCCGGCACTGCGGATCCCTTTTTTGATGCGGTCCGGCTGGCCTGCCCCGTAATTCTGGGCCACATAGGTCGAGAAGGCGTTGCCAAAATCCTGCACCGGCATATAGGCAAAGGAATCGATCTTCACCGCCGCCGCAAAGGCCGCCATGATGACCGTGCCGAAGCTGTTGACCAGACCCTGCACCATCAGGATGCCAAAATTCATAATGGACTGCTGAACGCTGGTCATCACCGAGAGATTCAGGATATTGGCAAGGTTCTTCCGGTCCCACCTGCAGTCTGTCCGTTTCGGGCAGAGCTGCGGGAACTTTTTCAGGGTGTACAGGCCGATGCCCACCCCGGACACATACTGGGAAAAGACAGTTGCCCCGGCGGCACCCTTCACGCCCCAGTCAAGCACAAGGACACAGACCAGATCCAGGATCACGTTCAGGATGGCTGATACAGCCAGAAACGCCAGCGGCACCACGGAATTGCCGATGGCCCGCAGGAGGTTTGCGAAATAGTTATACAAAAAGGTGGCCGCAATGCCCAGAAAGATGATGAGCAGGTAGTCCTTCATCAGCAGGCAAAGCTCTGCGGGCACCCGCAGCACCCACAGGATGCCGTCCAGACCCAGATAGACCAGCAGGTTGAGCACCAGGGCGATGCTCGCAATGAGCAGGAAAGACTGGAACACGCTCTGCCGCATCTTCTCGGTCTCGCCGCTGCCATACTGCATGGACACAGCCGCACCGCTGCCCATGCACAGACCCAGCAGGATCGAGGTCAGGAAGGTCATCAGGGTATAGGAGGAGCCCACCGCCGCCAGCGCATCCGCGCCGAGGAAGCGGCCCACCACCCAGGTGTCGGCAATGTTGTACATCTGCTGCAGCAGGTTGCCGAACATCAGCGGCAGGGCAAACAGCAAGATGCCCTTCGTGATCGGTCCCTGTGTCAAACTTCGCTGCATGATTCTTTCAATTCTCCTTTTTATTCTTTTTCAAAGCGCTTCCGATATTCTTTCGGGGTGCAGTGCTTGATTTCCCGGAAGGTCTTGATGAAGTAGCTGCCGTCCGCAAAGCCGCATTCGGCCCCGATCTCGCCGGTCTTGAGCTGGGTGGAACGCAGGAGTTCCGCCGCCTTTTCCACCCGGAACTGCTTGACGTACTGGATGGGCGTGATGCCCAGTACCTGCCGGAACGAGCGCAGGCACGCGCTCCCGCTCAGAGCTGCATCGGCCGCAATGCGCTCCACGGTCAGTTCCTCCGCATAGTGCTCCTCCACAAAGCGAAGCATCTGCTTCATCCGTTCGGCGGCGATTTGTTCCTGCCGGGAGACCTTCCGTTTTTCGTCCGCGCACTGAATGCTCAGCAGGCGCAGTGCCGCCGAGAGGTGATACCGCACCTGGTTCTCGTAATCAAAGGGTTCCTCTGCCACAGCGTTCCAGGCGTTCCGCAGATGGGCAAGCACCTGCCGCTGCCGGGGTTCCTCTTCTTCCAGCCAGAAAAACGCCGGCGCACCGGGCTGCAGCAGCGGGCGGATGAGTTTTTGCCAGAAGATGGTATCCATGCCGCCCACGAGCCGGGGGTGGAACACCCCGGAATGGAGCATTGCGCCGCTCGTTCCGGCCTGCTCCACCGCATGGAGGACCCCGGAGTTGATGAGCACTCCCTGTCCGGTCTGCAGGGTCAGCCGTGTCTTGCCCACATTCACGTTCAGCGGCCCCTGTACCGCGAGGATATACTCGAATTCCTCATGCCAGTGCCAGGCCACCGCATAGCTTTCCAGATCTTCGGCATAGCAGGCAATGGGAAACAGTGCACTGCCATGCTGCACAAGTTCCCGGCCATCGGCGCCTGCCGCGATGTCCGGAGCACACAGCAGCCCGCCTGTCTCCGCTCCCGCCGCACAGCTGGTCTGAAATGCCATTCTGCTCCCTCCCCTGTGTCCGCACTTTTTCATCAAAGCTGATTTTG
>ERZ1673741.2867-NODE-2867-length-11410-cov-4.126464_pt1 | contig 11410 bp, 12 predicted proteins | sample MGYA00580209_ERZ1673741 | MGnify/ENA primary metagenome ERZ1673741 (study PRJEB41218, sample SAMN15661754) | gut metagenome | host: Homo sapiens | place: Canada: London | collected 2015-08-20/2019-03-30 | study: EMG produced TPA metagenomics assembly of... | reverse complement strand
ATTATATTTACCAATAGACTTATTTAATAGAATTAAATTAATGTCTAAATTTTATGGAATATCTATTTCTAAAATGATGACTCAGTTATTAGAAATGGGATATTTAAAAATGTTAGAATCAAATACGAAAGGAGAGTAATAAATGAACTTTGATAAATATTTAAAGATACCTATGTTCCTGGCTGATGATATGAATATAGGACACAGTGGTAAATTATTATATGCTAGATTATTACTACTAACATATAAAGAAGGTTATTGTTATGCTGATAATAATTATTTAGGTAATTTAATAGGTGTAGGATCAAGAAGAATAACGAAACTATTAAAAGAATTATCAGATAATAATTACATTATTATGGAATATAAACATAAATTTCAAAGAAAAATTTATATTAATGAAGAAAAGTTTGCATCTGATCTACCTGAATATTTTTTCTAATGGGTTAGATGTTTTTTTTACACTCAAAGGACATATAGTTCAATAATAATATAATAAATATAATATAAAAATTAAATATAATAAATAATTCTAATAATATTATTAGTAATACTAATATAAAAAGAAAGGAAGTAGATATATGTATGAAAAAAATTCAAAAATAATAAATAAAAACATAAATTTAAATAGGTGGTTTAATTATGAAAGGAGCCTATTTGAATAACATTTCATTTAAAGATCTTATTTTAAAATACTTAATCGAAGAAATATCAAAAGAAGAAGGAGTGCAATCAAAATGATTTGCACTCTTCTAACTTTGATGTTAGCATGGACACGTCTTAATACCCAATTAAGTAAGATAAAAGGAGGAATAAATGTATAATACTTACTTAAGCGGAATAGATTTCAATGTTGGAATCTATATAAGACTATCCCAAGAAGATAAAGATAAAAAATATGAATCTGATAGTGAAAGTGTAATTAATCAAAAAGAGTTATTAAGAGGTTACGTTAAAAATAATAATTTTAATTTAGTTAAAGAATATGTTGATGATGGATATTCAGGAACTGATTTTGAAAGACCTGGATTTCAAAGTATGCTGGAAGATATAAATAATAAAAAAATAAATTGTGTAATAGTTAAAGATTTATCAAGATTAGGTAGAGATCATGTTATGACTGGTTACTATATTGAAACATTTTTTCCAGAAAATAATATAAGATTTATATCTATATTAGAATCATATGATAGTTTTAAAAATCAAGCAAGCAATGATTCATCAACATTTATAATTGCTTGCAATGATTATTATAGTAAACAGAATTCGATAAAAATCAGAAATGTATTAAATGAAAAAAGAAAAAATGGAAAATTTGTTGGAAGTTTACCATGTTTTGGTTATATGAGAGATCCATTAGATAAGGGACATTTAATACCAAATCCAGATACTGCTTCAATAGTAAAAAAGATATTTAAATGGAGAGCTGATGGTATTGGACCTACTGAAATAGCAAATAGACTAAATAAGGAAAATGTAATTACACCTAGTGGATATAAAAAGACTAATTATTCATCAAGATTAATTGATAGAGAGAATTGGAATATTTCTACAGTAAAAAAAATATTAACAAATAGAGTATATACTGGTGATTTAGTACAACATACTCAAACTAAAGTAAGTTACAAATCTAAAAAGAAGATAACATTAGATGAAAAGTTATGGATTATAGTAGAAAATACACATGAACCATTAGTTGATAAAGATACATTTGAATATGTTAATACTTTAAGAAAAAGAAATACTAGAAATTATGAGGTTAAAACGAATAGAGAAAAAAGATTATTAGAAGGTAAGTTATTTTGTAAAGAGTGCAAAAATAGACTTACAGTTCTTTATCGTAAAAAACAAGATTATTGGTCTGTTAATTGTAATAGATATTCTAGAGATCCCGTAAGAGGCAGGTGTTATTCGCATTTTTACCCATACAATTATTTAGAAGAGCAAGTATTAGAACAAATTAATAAATCTATATCTAAATTAATAAAGGAACTTAATATAAAAGAATTAAATGATGAAGTGGTAAAAAGTATTCACAAGGAAACTACCAACATAGATAAAATAGTTAAAGAATTTCAAGTAGAAAAAGAAAAGATTACTGGTAGATTAAAAACTTTATACAATGATAGGTGTGATGGTGTAATATCAGCAGATACATATAAAGAATTAGCAAGTGAATTTGAACAAAAATTAAAACAAATTAACGAAAAGATAGAAGATCAAAATGTTAAAAAATATAAAATTAAAAATAAAACAAATATTTTAACTGATTATACTAAAAAAATAAAAAAACTATTAGATTTAAATAAACCCAAAAAAGAATTAATTGATACGTTAGTAGATAAAATAGTTATAGATAAAGATAGAAATATTACTATATGTTTTAAATATGATATTGTACAAGAGGTAACCTTTAAATATGAAAATAGAAATTTAGCAAGAAATCCGTATGGTAGAAAAGGCAAAAATAATAATTAATGACTATCTTGCTTTTCTTTATAAAAAAATTTATAATATTAACAAGAAAGGAAGAATTGCAGATTGATTGGTGAGTATATGATTAATAGAAAATTAATTAGTGATTTTGCAGATATTATTGGTAATTTAACAATTGCTGTTCATTTAGAGTCACTAAAAGATGTAAAGGATGATTATGAGGGTGTGCTTGATGAATTAATAAAATGGGTTAAATATTATTATGAAAATAAAAATTTAGATATTGTTTCTTACGAAAATTCATTAAGAATACATGATTTGTTAGATGAAATAAGAAATGAGTTGATACCTAATAAATCAATAGGAATAGAATCAATGTTATCAGATAATATTTTAATTAGATATGAAGTAATTATTAAAGAAATAAATAATGAAAGAGGTAAAAAAAATGGGTAAAGATGAATATGGACATTATGTTAATGATGAAGGAGTCGAAATAAGAACTTCTACTGACAAATATGGTAGAGATCATATTGATATATATGACAGTTGTCCAGCTGAAAATCCAGATCACGGGTCTATTCATATTAATTATGATAGTGATACAGGAAAAGGAACGATTGTTGATACAACAAGTGGAGAAAAAGAAACTACGGATACAAGTTGTTATTTAACAACTGCTTGTATGAGACATAAAATGGAAAAATTTGATGACAATTGTGAAGAATTAATGATATTAAGATGGTTTAGAGATAAATTTGTTTCTAAAGAAGACATTGAACATTATTATAAAACTGCACCAACTATTGTTGACGTCATCAATGAATCTGAAAATAATAATGAGATATTTAATTTTATATATGAAAATGTTGTTAGTGCATGTGTAAATGCTATAAAAAGTGGAAATTATGAGTTTGCTTATCATAGGTATAAAAATAGTGTCTTAGCTTTAGAAGAACAATTTGCAAGACCAGCTTTAGAAAAAAGACTTGTTAAATCTTTAAAGCTAGGTATATAAGTAATGTTAAAGATAAATAATAAAGAATATAAGGTTTTAACTTCTGACCTTAAATATGTTGATGCGACTGATAACTCAAAAAAAGGATATTCTATTTTGGTATCATTAGATATAGAATTAAATAAAGTTAAAGGGTACATTAGTTTTTATGTGGATTTTTTTAAAGACAAAGATTTTAAAAATATAAAAAATAGAAAATATATCGAATTACCAACAGAATTAAATTCTAAAATAACAATGATAGAAATATTTGATACTGCTAATTTTATTGATTTTATTGATAGTGAGGTTAATTTGGAATTTGGTAATATATATAATAATCAAATTGAAATGAAACTAAATATAAATGATGAATTAATAAAATTGGAATATAAAGGATTACTGAATATTAAATAACAATAAATTAATCGATGACTTTTATTAACCATCGATTAATTTTATTATAGGTAACTAAACTCTCCAGGTGGCGATAGTCATTGTGTAACGAATGTATAACAATTAAAGCCAAATAAATATAGAAAGAAATGGAGAAATGTTATGAATATTAGTTACACTAAGAAAGGTGATTATTTATTGCCAGATTTAATATTAGAAAATAAAAAACAATATAATATAGAAAAATATGGGTTATTAAGATTAAATTATATTAAGAAATACAAATTAGGATTATATTTTGATTTACTGGTTAATGATAAATTAAATGAATATCTTCATAATATCGATACTATTGTTATGGAGAAGGTGCAGAAGTTAATTAAAGAACTAGCTGAAAAAGAAAATATTACTGAAGAATTAAAAAGTAGTAATCAAATGTTGTGGATAAGTAAAATGAATAATATTAAAAATATAGCAGATGAAATAGCTTTAAAGGAATATATCTATGTGTGATATAAATGATAAAGAATTTAAAAAAATATATTTACCATTCTATAACAATGTAAATGACTATTTAAATAATTATGCTATACCTGATTTAGTAGCATTCTATTTAGCAAATGCATATAGTAGACATTGTTTATCGGAATGTAATTTAATAAATCATATTAACTCTGCTGTAGATATATTCAATTGTAGATGTGATATTATTAGACTTATACCTAAAGTGAAAGAAATATTAAAAATAAAATATAATTTAATAATAGTAAAAAATAATCCAATGATATTAAAGAAATATTATTGAAAAGCAGAACTCTGTCAGATGAAACTGATAGAGTTTTTAATGTGAATTAATTGGTTTAGGAGTAGATATATTGTCTAGCCAGCACTGAATTTGTACTCCCGTACGAAATTCTTTTGTGGGAAATATCCCAAGCCCTACCTAATTTGACAAAATATGTGTTATAATTAATACATATAGATTTACGAGGTGATACTTGATGATATTCAAAGGAAATATTGAATTAAAACAGAATGACTTTAAAAATGAAAAAGAATTACAAAAATATTTTGAAAATAATTTAGAAAAGATATTAGGATTTAAATTTATTTGTACCGAATTTGGTATTGGAAATTTTAGGATAGATTCACTAGCCTTTGATAATGAGTCTAAGTCATTTAAGATTATAGAATATAAAAATGTAAAAAATCATAGTTTAGTTGATCAAGGATATACATATTTAAAGTTATTGTTAGAAAGAAAGGCAGATTTTGTTTTGCAATATAATACAATTACAAAATCATCACTAACAATTAATGACATTGATTGGAGTCAATCAAGAATTATATTTGTATCACCAATTTTTACACCATATCAATTGAATGCAACAGATTTTAAAAATATACCTGTTGATTTAATTAAAGTAACTAGATATGAAAATGATATTGTTGACATTGATTTTATAAGGAAAACCAGCAATGTAAAAATAGAGGAATTTGATGTTGAAAGTGAGCAAAAAGAAGTAAATAAAGAAATAAAGGTATATACGGAAGAAGACCATTTAAATAAAGTTTCGGAAAAGACAAAAAAATTATACGAATCACTTAAAAATAAAATATTAGAATTGGATGATATTGATATAGATGTAAAAAAAGTTTATGTGGCTTTTAAAGGTAGAAGGAATATAGTAGATATAGAATTTAATCAAAATAAGTTAAAAGTAGATATTAATCTAAAAAAAGGTACTCTTGTCGACCCACTAAATATAGCCCAAGATATTACAAAAGTAGGACATTGGGGAAATGGTGATTATAGAGTTGAGGTTTCTTCTGAAGAAGATATTGATAATCTTATACCATTGATTAAGCAATCTTTAAAGGTAAATAAAAAATAAATTGGAGGTAGACATGATTAAAAATGTAGTAGAGAAAAACAAAAATATAGATGTTAATGAAGATAAAATGAACAAATTAAAAGAAATGTTTCCAAACTGTTTTAATATAAATGGTGAATTTGATATATCTGTGTTTGAAGAAGAATTAAAAGCAAATATTTCTATTGTTAAGGAAGGGTATGGGTTAAATTTTTTAGGAAAGAACTATGCTAAATACGTTGCATCATTAGATACTGAAACTATACTAGTACCAGATGAAGCAAACAATAGTAAAGAAGAAAATAAAAATAGTGAAAATATTTATATATCTGGTGATAATATTGATGCTTTAAAACATCTCGTAAAATCTTATAGCGAACAAATAAAATGTATTTATATAGATCCTCCATATAATACTGGAAGTGATGGCTTTGTTTATAATGATAAATTTAATTTAACGATTGAAAAATTAATAGATGTTTTAGACGTTAATGAAGAGGAAGCAAAAAGAATCTATAGTATGACTAATTCTAAGTCTAATTCTCATTCTGCATGGTTAACATTTATGTATCCTAGATTATATTTGGCAAAACAATTATTAAAAGAAAATGGTGTAATATTTATTTCAATAGATGATAATGAGCAATCTCAATTAAAACTGCTATGTGATAGTATATTTGGTGAAGAAAACTTTTTGGCTCAAGTAATTGTTAAAAATAATCCTGGCGGAAGAGATTATGGTTCATTTGCTTTACAACATGAATATTTATTAGTTTATAGTAAAAATGAAGATACCATGTTAAATATGGTTCCAAAGAAAGATTATAAATTTCAATATACCGATGAAAAAGGTGGCTTTGATTTAATGGAATTACGTAATCGTAATATTAAATTTAATAATATAAATCGTCCTAATTTGTATTATCCATTCTATATTAATCCAAATAATAGTGATAAGAATGGATTGTATGAGATTTCTCTAAATCCAAAAGAAGATTGGATTGAATTATATCCAAAAGAATCACAGGGAATAAAAACTGTATGGCGTTGGGGAAAGGAAAAATCATTAAAATATTTAAATGATGCTATTAAAGCTAAAAGTATGAAAGATGGCGGATATCAGATTGTTCAAAAAAGTCGTATATCAGAGAAAAGGGAGAGAACAATTTGGGATGAAACAAATCTTAGAAATGAGGCTGGTAGTCTAGAATTAAAAAGGATATTTAATAACGAAAAAAGTTTTGATTATCCAAAATCAGTTGATTTGATAAAAAGAATCATTCAGATGGCTTTAAATGAAGAAGATATAATATTAGATTTTTTTTCTGGATCATCAACTACAGCTCAAGCTGTAATGGAGATTAATAGTACAACTAACTTAAATTTAAAATATATAATGGTTCAACTTGCGGAAAATATTAATGAAAGAAAATATAAAACAATTGATGAAATAGGCCAAGAAAGAATAAGAAGAGCTGCTAGAAAGATTAAAGAAGAAACTAATGTTGATATAGATTATGGCTTTAAACATTATATTATTAAAGATGTGAATACAAATACACTAGATAAATTGGAAAAATTTGAACCTAATTATGTTATTTCAGATGGTAGTATTTTAGATGAATTTGGAATTAATGCAGTATTAACGACTTGGATGAATGAAGATGGATATGGATTAACTGATAAATATGAAAAATTAGAATTAGAAGACTATATTGCATATAAATGTCAAAATACAATTTATTTATTAAATTGGAATATATCAGATTTATTTATTAAAGCATTAATTGAAAAATACGAGAAAGAAGAAAATTTTGATTGTAATAGAATTGTTATGTTTGGTTACTCATTTACTTTAAATGAAATTCAAACTTTAAAAGATAATTTACAACAAGTAAAAAATATTAAAGGTATTAATGTTGAGGTAATAACAAGATACTAGAAAGGAGTATATTATGGGATTAAAACTTGAAAAAGGGTTAAAGCATCAAACAGAAGCTGTTGATAGAATAAATAAAGTATTTGAAAATGTTCCTATTTTAAATAATACATTAAAATATGCTAATCCTATTATAAATTTGAATTCTAGTAATTTGTTAAACAATATAAAAGAGTTAAATAATGAATTACCTTCATCATTAAAAGGAAATATCGATGTTGGTGATTATTTGAATATTGATATTAAAATGGAAACTGGTACAGGAAAAACTTATGTATATACAAAAGCAATTTTTGAATTAAATAAAAATTATGGTATTCATAAGTTTATAATTTTAGTACCTTCATTACCTATTAAATTAGGAACAACTAATTTTATTAACTCATATGAATCAATTAGTCATTTTAAAGATCAATATGGAAAAAGTATAGATTTATATATATTGAATGCTAAAAAAGGTAGTAAAAAAGGAAAAGATGTTTTTCCAAGTAGTATAAGAGGATTTGTAGAAACATCAGAATTAATAAGAAATAGAATTAGTGTTTTGATAGTTAATATGCAATTATTTAAAGATAATTCTATGCTTACTAAAGATTATTCGTCTACAGTTGAAGATTTTTCAATACCAAGTGAAGCGATTAATGCAACTAAACCGTTCATTATAATAGATGAACCTCATAGATTTTCAAAAGGAAATAAAACATTTGAATTTATTAAAAATAAAATAAAGCCACAGTGTATTATAAGATTTGGAGCGACTTTTCCTGATATAAAAAATGGTAAAAATATTCAAAAGGATTATCATAATTTGATTTATAACTTAGGTAGTTGCGATGCATTTAACCAAAACTTAGTTAAAGGTGTGAGTGTTAAATATTTAGAGTCACCTAATGGCAATAACAAAAAAATTAAAGTATTAGAATTAAACAATAAGAAAACTGCAAGATTAGAATTAATTTCAGAAAACAATAAGAAAGCTTTCGAATTGGAAAAAGGAGACTCTTTAAAACAAATTGATAATTCATTCGAAAATATATATATTGATGGAATTGGAAAAACATTATTATTATCAAATGGTCAGGAATTAAATAAAGGATCTGAAATATATGCTGATATATATTCAACTTCCTATCAAACTGTAATGATTGAAAACGCCTTAGATGCACATTTTGAAACAGAAAAGCAAAATTTTAAAAGAAGAGATAAAATTAAAACTTTGGCACTTTTCTTTATTGACGATATAGATTCTTACAGGGAAAACAAACAGAATCCTCAGCCTACATATTTAAAAGATATTTTTGAAAAAATATTGAAGAAAAAAATCGAAAGAGAATTAAATAAAATAAATATAGAAGATTCTAATGAATTATTGTATAAACAATATTTGGAAGAAACCTTAAATGATATTTCAAAATGTCATGGTGGTTATTTTTCAAAAGATAATAATGATTCTGATGAGAACGTTGCAGAGGAAATTAATAATATTTTAATTAATAAGGAAGAAACTTTATCAATTTATAAGAAAAATGGTAAGTTTAATACATTTAGATTTATATTTTCAAAATGGACACTAAAAGAAGGATGGGATAATCCTAATGTGTTCACTATTGCTAAATTAAGAAGTAGTGGTAGTGATAATAGCAAAATACAGGAAGTTGGTAGAGGATTACGTTTACCTGTAAATGAAAGCTTATCACGTATTTCTGATGAACAATTTTATTTAAACTATATTGTTGATTTTACTGAAAGAGACTTTGCAGAAAAGTTAATAAATGAAATTAATGGAGATATTTGTGAAAATAAGGTTATTACCGATGAACAATTAAGTGCATTAGCAAGTTCATTAGGAAAGACTTCAAAAGAAATATTTATTGAATTATTACAAAAAGATTATATTGATATGGATAAAAATATAGTTACTGTTAATAGGGATAGATTGTTTAGTGAATATCCTGATTTAAATATTGGTTTAAAATCAGGAAAAGTTATTAATAAAAACAATAATGTTATTCATAAGGCAAAGATTAGAAAGAATAGATTTAATGAAATTAAAGAATTATGGTCTATATTAAACAGAAAATATTTTATTTCTTATTCTAAGATGGATGATGATGAAATATCAAAGCAACTTGTAAATATATTAAAATCTGGAATTGAAGGTACTGCAGAACTTGTAAGCTATGAAAATAAAATTATGACTGATGAAAATGGTGCTTTTATGGTTAGAGAGGCAGGTACTGAATACGGAGTATATGAAGATTCAATTCCATATAATGTGTTTTTAAATAAAGTATATAATAGCACAAATATCCCAATAAAAGTAATACATAGTGCATTTGTTGAGTTTAGTAATAATAGAACATTAGAAGCTTCCTTTTTCAATAATAATACTTTAATTAATTTTATAAATAAAATAAATAATTGGAAACATGAAACATTATTTGGAAAATTTAAATATTCTTCAACCGCTTTGGAAAACGAAGAAACAGCATTAACTGATAAACTAGGAAATCCTAAGGAATATGTTGCTGATGGTAGTCTTGGAGTAGGATATAGCGAAAATGATAAACCGAGTGATAAGTATTTATATGATATTTGTTTGTATGATTCTGAATTAGAAAAAAAGAACATAATGTTAGATAATGAAGAAGTCATTGTATTCGGAAAAATACCTTCAAGAAGTATTAAAATACCACTTATTGATGGAGCAAGTTATAGTCCCGATTTTATGTATGTTGTTAAAAGAGATAATAATATTAAGGAAATTAATTTAGTTATAGAGACAAAGGATTATAAAACAGAAGAAGACATTCCATCAGATCAAAAATATAAAATTAAATGTGCAGAAAAATTTTTTGAACAGCTTAAAGAAGATGGATATGATGTTAAGTTTAGAGTACAGATAAATAATACACAAATTTCAAATTTAATTATGAATTTATAAAGGATATAGAAGAATAAAGAGGCGCTAGTACAGGCTTAAAATTATTTAAGTTTTTGTATTGCGCTTTTTAAGTAGTAGGAGGTGTTATATGAATGATGAAGTAAAATTTGAACTTAATAAAATTCTTAATGAATTACCAACAGAAAATTCTTGGCTCGATTATAAGGCTAAAGTATATGATAAAACAGAATTAGCTGGATTAACAAATGATTTATGTGCATTTTTGAATTCGGAACAATCTTACGGAAAAAATAAATATATTATATGTGGTATAGGAAATGATAAATCTAGATTGGGAATAAACCCTGATGAAATGCTTGACGATCATTTTTTTCAAGATGCCGCTAAGCACATATACCCTATTCCAAAAATTGAAACAGGCATTTTTAAACATTTTTACAATGATAGTGAATATAATTATGGATATATATTAATATGCAAAGATAATGATGATAGAATATATGAAATATCTAATGAGCAAATTAAAAAAGGTGATGGTGAACTTTATACAATTAAAGAAATTTATGACAAAAATGCATTTGCACCAATTGCATGGATAAGAGTTGGCAGTACAAAGGATAAATTAAAAGAAAGTATGCGAAGAAAAATATGATTCAGATAATTTGAGAAAAAGATTTTTACTAAATAGTGAAATGGAATATGTAGATATAGGTAAGTCATTAAATAGTAAAGTAATAAAAACAGCCTTATTATTTGGAAAATGGAATGAAAAAAATTCCAATGATAAAAAAATTATAGAAAAATTTTCTAACATGGTTTATGACAAATTTATAGAACAGTTTAGATTAATAGCAAAAACAGAA
>ERZ1673741.2864-NODE-2864-length-11417-cov-5.097870_pt1 | contig 11417 bp, 17 predicted proteins | sample MGYA00580209_ERZ1673741 | MGnify/ENA primary metagenome ERZ1673741 (study PRJEB41218, sample SAMN15661754) | gut metagenome | host: Homo sapiens | place: Canada: London | collected 2015-08-20/2019-03-30 | study: EMG produced TPA metagenomics assembly of... | reverse complement strand
CAAGAGTGTATTATGTCCAATATGGGAGAACATAAAAGAGGGGATTTATTCTAAAGAGAATAAGTTCCTATCATTTTTATTTGATACAAAACGTTTTCAAAAATTATAAAACAAGTGGTAATTATGCAATTATGGAATTAGATGGAGACATTTATTTTGCACAAAGCAAAGCCAATTGCAGGGATGAAAACATATAAAAATTTCAAGGGTGATAAATCAAAATCAATTTTGAAGCTTAATATAAACTTTTGAAACCAAAGTAATAGGAATTCATGATAGAGAAGTAGACAGTGAATATAAATTGTTTGAGTTGGCGAATTTAAGAATTACCGATAATGATGAACATGAATTATTTATGTTGTCTGATGCAACTTTGTGAAACTAGCAAAGGAGTAATGGAGCAATTTATGCTAAAACATCCAAATGTAAAGGTTTCAGTGGTTTCTATAAAAGAATCTAGAATGAAGAGAAGATATGAAGGAATTGATAAAGAAAGAGAGGAATATAGGGATAGATGGAAAAAGAAGTAATAAGCTATTTAGATAGAAAAGAAGATGTATATAGCTGGATGAATGCACAAAAACCAGATATTAATCCTATTTCCTACGGTAGTTCTTATGTTTTTTATGAACTAGGAGATGTGGACAATCTGAGATTGTGTGAGTATTTTATTGCATGTGGATTATTTGAATTAGAACATCATGACTTGGAAGAACGAATCGAAGAACAAATGACATATTGGATCTATCAATATGAACATTTCGGAAGATTCAAAGATGAAATTCCTGATTGCGAATTAATAGAGAGTGATATAGAGAAGATTAAATCTATGATGACGCTAAGATTTGAAGATTTAGAATGTTACGAAACCGAATATTAGTTGGTTTTTATTTTACCCAGAATGGATGCAAATGATGACCCAGGGATTAAGAAAACACAGGTAATTGTATTATGTGGTTTTTTATTTCATAAAGAGAGGACTTATTTTAAATAATAATAACTTTGAATAATTTTCATATCATGTAAAATGTTTTCACATTGTGAAAAAATTATTTCATTTGGTGAAACTTTAAATATACAAAAATGGCTTATTTATGCGGTTTTTTACTCCTCGAGAGTGCTCGAAAGTGCTCAACTAGTAACAGACTAGTAACAAAAAAACTAGTAACAAAAAAGCACCTTTTCAGGTGCTCCGCAGCCTTGCTCACTTAGAGTACTAAAGGCGCTGACGTTTATAAGAAAAATAATAAAGATTTTGGTTTGTTGTAACTACAGAAAGGAGACGCATTTACAACTACCTAATTATATAATCCTGAGTTCTATTTATCAAGTGTCATGTGGAACGCTTTCGGAACGCTATTGGAACGCTCTCATAGTTTTATCTTATTTACTTCTGTCCACAATCTATTTTTAGATGCCTTAGTATAGATATCAAAAGTGATATCTTTTAGTTTATGGCCCAGTATCTTCTTTCTTGCATATACATCAACTTTGTACAGTTGACATAATGATGCAAAAGTCACCCTAGTATCATGCATGGTGTGATTCGTATTTAACATATTATTGATCATTGGCATTATATTCTTGTTAAATCCCCATTCATAAGAGACATCTATCAATCTTTTTTCTTTTTCAATCAGTTCATCAATAACAAATTGTTTGATGTCGTTATGTATTGGAACTATTCTATTCTTTCCTGCTGCAGTCTTAGATCCTGTCACAATATAGCTAATAAGCCTTTCTGTGCCGTCATCATCACATTTTTCATCTATATGTATATTGTCCCTATTGATATGCAGTAACTCACCTACACGAAGCCCTGTATAAATGTAAATCAATAATAGGTGTGCTTCTGGAGTATCAGCACTCTGCAGTTTCTTGATTTCTTCAATGTCAAAAGCGAAGTGCTTAGTTGACTGCTTATAATCAGCAATCTTAATATAAGATGTATAATCATCATCTCTTGAGATGTGTTGATGTATTACAGCATACTCAAATATCTTGGAGCATAGCACTTTCATGTGTGCTTGAGTTCCGTTTTTAGAGCCGTCGTTATCAAACACAAACTGAAGATCAGCAAGAGTGATATTATTGATAGGTCTATCATATATAGTTTCAAAATGCTTAATCCAAGCCTTATATCCTTTTCTCGCCGAGTTAGAAAGCTTACTAAATTCCTCAGCATCCAATATCTCATATATTTCTTTAAAAGTAGGGATTTTCTTTTGCGTCTTTTCCTGTATCTTGTCAAACAGATCAGGTGCGAGGTTCCTTGCTTCTTCATTTGTGATTGCATTGGATTTCTTTAGAGAATAAAGAGACAAAGCATTCAGAGCCTCTTCACGAGTTGCAAACGTTCCAATACTTATTTGTTTCTTATTTCCTGTCAATATGTCACGCTCATCACTCATTATTCTAGCGCAGTACGGCTTTCTTCTGGTACCTGATAATTTGACTACAGTACCAGTATTGTTTGGCCTACGCTTAAATCTAGACTTTCTAGGCATAATATAACACGTCCTTTCAGTTGTAATTTGCCTTGAACGTGCCAATCGTGATATAATAATGCACGTAAAAGGACTTTTGTGAGAAAACTTCTTTTATATGTTATATGAGGTATTGGTAGTACCTCTTCCTTATTACTCTCCTGTTGGTAGCAGGGGAGTTTTTTTATTGTTAATTGTTTAATACTGCTTTACCTAAAATTCTATCAAATTCTCTAATATCACATTTATCCGAAAGTTTTATTTTAAAGAATCCTGCTTTTGTCCATAATTCTAGTTCTGTATCTAGGTCAAAAGTTCCTGCGTTAGCAGTACTCCACATATTGATTGATCTATAAGGCAAAGAAAATATTTCTTTTTTTGCACCTATGATTCCTTGAGTATCACAGATTATCAATCTTTTATTTGTTAATGCTGCTACATCTCTAACAGTTGAATAACATTGATAAATTTCCTCTCCTTCCACAAGAATTTCTTTGATCGCATTGTTTGGTTCGCATTTGCATCTGAATGCCCAATTTAATGCTTTTTCAGTGTTTGCCATACTATTTCCTCCTTTTATTTTTTTAAAGTTTTTTTAACAAACATCAATCTTCCCAATTGAAATCTTTGATAACTTTCTTTAGTTTTCCTAGACATCTAATATTGTTGCTCAATGGATCAACAACGATAGGGTCAAAATCTGCATTCATTGGCTGTAACATGATTATCCCGTTTAGTTTCTTATATTTCTTGCAAGTGGCTGTATTGGTGTCTGTACAGAAACATCCAATAACACCATCATCTACTTTATTCACTTTCTCAAATACAAGAAGATCACCGTCAGAGATGCCAGCATCTTTCATACTTTCACCGCTTGCATATTGTGCAAAGTATTTAGCCGACTTACTCAAGCCTTTAGAAGGCACAGGAATCATATCAATGATATTGTCATCTACAAAGCCACCGTTACCACAACAAAGTGTCTCATATAAAGGAACTTTAACATATGATACTTCTATGTCGTTATATACTTTTTCATCGTCCATAATAAAATAAGATGGCTTAACTTCAAATATGTCTGCTAGTTTTGCAATTGTGGTTTTTTTGAGATTAGTAACTACACCTTTTTCCCATTTTGCTACTGCTGATTTTTTGACTCCAATCATGTCTCCCAGCTCTGTTTGAGTCAGTCCAAGCCTTTTTCTTTGATATTTTATCTTTTCTCCAACATTCATAATTTAATGTCTCCTTTTCTATATATATAGAATATCTCTTTTTGATACTTTTAACAATAAAAATGATATAAAAATAGAAAAAAAAGATACTTTTGTGTTGATTTTTGATATTAATAAGGTATAATTAAAAGTGTCTTAAAAAGACACTATCAAGGAGGTGGAGCAATTGAATAAGAAAGAACTTTTATCTGAAATGATTCTTCATGACGATACAAGGACTGATTTAGCAGAAGCCTTAGGCATGTCTATAGGCACTTTAAATGCTAAAATTAATGAGACTAATGGCAGATGTTTCAATCAACCAGAGATTGCATTTATTAAGGATCGTTATGATTTAACTGCTGAAAAAGTAGACAGAATTTTTTTTACTTCAAAAGTGTCTTAAAAAGATACAACAGAAAGGAGAAACAAAATGAACGAAATTCAAATTTTTAACAATTCAGAGTTTGGGCAAGTAAGAAGTTTAGTTATTAATGATGAACCTTGGTTCATTGGAAAAGACGTAGCAAGAGCATTAGGGTATGCAGATACCAAGAAGGCGATTCAACGTCATGTTGATGACGAAGATAAAGGGAGGGATGAAACGCCCACCCCTGGAGGAACTCAAAACATGGTTATCATCAACGAAAGTGGTCTTTATAGCTTAGTTCTCTCAAGCAAGTTACCAAGCGCCAAGAAGTTCAAACGTTGGGTTACATCTGAAGTACTCCCAGCATTAAGAAAAACGGGACAGTACCAAGTGAAGGAACTAAGCGGACAGGAATTAATGGCTAAGGCATTAATTGAGGCTCAAAGTGTTCTAGCTGCTAAAGACAAGCAGATTGAGCAAATGAAACCTAAAGCATTATTTGCTGATGCAGTTTCAGCGAGTAAGGGCAGTATATCAGTTGGAAGTCTTGCAAAACTTCTAGCACAAAATGGAATAGCCATCGGACAAAATCGTCTATTTGCTTGGCTACGTGACAACAACTTTTTAATTAAAGACGGTAAAAGTAAAAACGTGGCCACACAAAGATACATAGACCAAGGCTTGTTTGAGTTAAAGGCAAATGTCACTTTTGAAAATGGCGAAACTAAAACGCATAAGCCAACAACCATGGTAACAGGCAAAGGCCAAAGATATTTCATTGATTTATTCCTTAATAGTCAGGAGTGATCATCATGGATGAACTTAATATCTCTGTGGAAGAGGTTTGTAAGACAATCCACAAGAGCCGTGATTTCGTTATAAATGCAGTGCAGCAAGGCATGATGCCTGGCGCTGTGGTTGTTTCAAAAACAGGGATAAGAAGTGTTCACATTCCACGAAAGGCTTTTGAATCATATATGAATGAATGGAACACAAGTCCAACCGATAAGGTTATTCAAGCATTATTTAAGAAGTATACAAAAAAATAGTGCTTAAGCTGCTCGTAGGCACCTAAGGCTAGGAGACAAATAATAATTCGTAGAATGAACTGCAATACATAATTTAACATTTCTCTTTTTGGATAATTCCATTGACTATACATACCTACTGTATACGGTCTCCTAGCGCTAAGTGCTTATGAGCACAAAAAAAAACACACGACTGGCATCGTGTGCTCCACTCAATCTTGGAAAAGATTGATAAAAATCAGACAGTGCTAATTGTAGCACAGAAAGAGGAAATTATGAATAGTAAAAGAATCTTATTAATTACAATTAATTTGTTTGTTTTAGGAATGGTCATCTCAATGATCACATCAGGCACAAATTGGGATAGTACAGCCGTACATGTCTCAAGTGCTTTCTCATTAGGATTAAACATCTTATTTTTGGAATATATCGGATTAAAGGGGGATAAATAACATGATCAAACACATAGAAACACCATTCCTACACCTTGAGATTAAAGACGGGAACTGTGAAGTAACAGGAACAGGAAACACATGGCAGTACTTATTACTCTTTGCTTACATCGTTAAAGTTGCCAAAGAAGGGGGCTTTGCTAATGGGTTTGATAGTGAGAGAGAAAAAAAGGAATTCAATAGAATTATAAATAAGGTGTATGAAAGCCCAGACGATGCAACTGAGGCATTTGGACCATTAGGGGATGCAAATGCAGTCTCTGCTATCTTAGAAGCGCTAGACAGATTGTTTGAGGGGGATTACTTAGATGGAGAATAAGAAAGATATTCTAGAGAGCCTGTTTGAGACTCTCACTAGAACTAGAAAGTGGAGCGATGAAATCGCTGAAATGCTTTACCACAAGGACAAGAACGGCAATGAAGAGGTCACTGTCAGATTGTATGAAGGTAATGCAGAAATGTTTATTGATGTCACAGGAGACAGTGGCATGGCTCTTATTGAAGATGTAATTGCAGCTTTAGAGGATATCTAATATGTGGAAATGGGATCCTTACAAGCCTAATCCTCCTTATGAGAGGTTAGCCTGGAAGCTGGATAGATTCATGTGTGACGATAAGCTTGAACGCAGAAAAATCTACGATGAAGTAACAGGCGATGATCTATATAACATCGAAGTACACCAGTACATGGATAATTCGACAAGAGTCAGAATCATCTATCTTGATGATACTGCTCACATGGTAACTAGAATCGTTGATGTGACAGGCATGAAAATAGAAGAGGCATATCAGTATGTGGTGCATAGTATTAGTTACTCAGATGTCAAAAAAATCTCAAAAGAAGAAATTGATGCAATCGATGCCATTGAAGGCAAAGTGAGAAGAAGATACCTGCGTGCATATGTTCATTCTCCAGAGTGCTTTGAATGCACAAAGGTGCGCTTAGGTATTGATTAATGACTGAATTCAAAAATCTATTCGATTGCATTTATGAAGAGATTCCCAAGACAAAAGAGGGATGGCTATCACAAAGAAGGAAGGGAATTGGCGGTTCAGATGCTGGAATCATTGAAGGTGTCAACCGCTACACCACTCTTCATGAACTCTGGGAAGACAAAACAAATAGGCAAAAGAGATCTCAGGTTTCAAATCATGCCATTGAGATGGGAAATCGTCTAGAACCTGTAATGTTCAACCTGTTTGAAGCGCTCTTTGGTGATGACTATGAAGTCATCGATACAAAGGATTACTCCTTATCTCGCAAGGATAAGGATTGGATGCGAGCCAATCTAGATGGTGCTCTCATTCGTAAGGAAGATGGATCAACAGGGATTTTAGAAATAAAGTCCACCACTATTAATAAGTGGCAGTACTTCCAGGATGACTGGGGCGATGATTCAATGCCTCAGACATATTACTGTCAGTGCCTTCATTATATGAATGTGACAGGTGCTGAATTCGTTGTCTTATTCGCAATAGCCATGATGCCGTGGTGCGATGAAACCAAGACAATTGTTAGAAGAATTGAAAGAAGCGAAGTGCTTTTAGATCTAATGCAGTTGGAGGCTGATGAAGAAGCCTTCTGGAAAAAGCACATCGTGGAAGATATTGAACCAAATTTTATTTAAAGGAGAAAAAGAATGAGATTTAAGAAAGAAATTAAAGACCGCTTATATGGTGGTTATCTCGGTGTTGTCACTGACAAGATTGATTTTGAAATCATCAAAGTCATGCTTGCAGATGATAAAAAGAAAGTTGAAGGGCTTGAGTGGCCTTTCGGTGCAGTGAGTGCAGTTATCGCAGTTGCACCAGACGGATCAGTAGTCGCATTAAAAGAAGAACACGCTGAAAGCTATGAATTAGTAAAGTATCAGGATGCAGTGGAAGAAGATATGCAGCCTATTGATACGGATGTCAATGAAGTTGCTGAGATGCCTAGTTTAAGTGTTGTAAAGGTCATTCCAGCGCAGATTGAAGGATGTAACGTAAAACACTTCAAAGAGGCTGTAAAGTCTTATTTGAAACGCTATGACGGCATTGTAGTGACTGCAGACAACTATAAAGAGTTATCTGACGTTGTTTCTAAACTGAAGAAAGAAAAAGACAATGTCAATGAAAGCAAAAAGGCAGTCAAAAAAGAAGCAATGAAAGTCTACACAGACTTTGAGAACGATATGAAAGAAGTTCTTAAGATGTTTGATGCTTCTATTAGCTCATTATCTAGTGATATTAAGGAATTCACAGATAAGGAAGTAGCAGAGAATGAAATGGTTGTAAGAAAACTCTGCAATAAAGCTCTTAATGATTATGTGCATAGAAATGATTTTGATGGATATTGTGCAACTAAAGTCTTCTCTATTGATCCACGCTGGAGCTCATTAAAGAAGTTCATCAACAATAAGAAACCAACCAAAGCATTAGTAGATGCAATCAAACAGGAATGTGAAAGAACTAAAGAAACATATAAATCATACTTACAGCGTTGTGAGTCTCTAGAAATCTATTTAGAGGCTAGATGTAAAGAAACTGATGTTGATCAAGAGATGATTGATGTGAGTGTCTATAGAGACAAGTTAAGAGACGGCTCTTTTGAGGACATTAAGCCACTTCTTGAAAGAAGATTTAGAGAAATCATCAATAGACGTGACGAACAGGAACATCAAAAGGAAGAAGAAGCAAAGAAGGAAGAAGTTAAGCAGCAAGAGCCTGTAAATGCTTCTCCAGAAGAAAATGAACCTCTAAAGATGTTGGTTGGTAAAATCGTAGGAACAAATGCTGCACTAAATGAATTAAAAACATCTCTAGACTACCTCAAAGCCAAATATGATGGTTGTTTCGATTATGATTTAAGATTCCCTAGAAAGAAGAAAGAAGGTAAATAACAATGACAGTTAAAAACAGTTTAAGAAAAGACACAAACAAAGCAAAATTCAGTACTTTTATCGCAAGCCCAGCAGTACAGAGAAAAATCAATGATGTTGTTGGTGGCAAGAATGGAACACGTTTCATTGCTTCTATTACTTCTACAGTTGTCAATGATCCAAAGCTTCAGGAGTGTGAGCCTAATAGTATCATTACTGCCGCATTCCTTGGCGAAGCGCTCAACTTATCTCCTTCTCCTCAGTTAGGACAGTACTACTTTGTACCTTACAAGACTAAGAGAGGAACAGTGGCACAGTTCCAATTAGGTTATAAAGGCTACATTCAGCTAGCTATCAGAAGTGGACAGTATAGAAAATTAAATGTTATTTCGATTAAGGAAGGTGAATTAATCCGTTATGACCCTCTTAATGAAGAGATTGAAGTCAGATTAATTGATGATGAACTTGTGAGAGAGAACGCTAAGACAGTCGGCTATTATGCAATGTTTGAATATACAAACGGCTTCAGAAAGACAATGTACTGGTCAAAAGAGAAGATGGAAGTACATGCGCTTAAGTATTCTCAGGGATATGCAGCAGATAAAAGAAAAGGCACTAACTGGACATTCTGGTCTAAAGACTTTGATGGAATGGCATACAAGACTATGCTCCGTCAGCTGATCAGTAAGTGGGGTATCATGTCAATTGATCTGCAGAATGCTATTGATGCCGATATGGCAGTAATCAACAGCGATGGTACAAAAGAGTATGTTGATGCTCCTGTTACATTTGTAAACGATGAAGAACCACAGGCACAGGAAGAAGCGCCTAAAGCAATCACAAATGAAAGTTCAGCACCTAAAGCACCACAGCCACATGAAGAAGATGACAAGGTTCTAGAAGAGGCGATGGTCAATACTGATTTTGGCGATGCTGAATTCGGTGACTTTGATGATAATTTTGATTACGAACAGTTCTAATTAAGGAGGTCTAGAAGATGGAAAGAAGGAGATGGATAAAATTGTATATGATGGACTACGACGAAGTCTATCACGATTCCAAGATGTTCCATCTTTGGATTGACATCTTACTACACACTAATCCTGTTGATTATTATCATCACGGAGACTTGATCAAGAGAGGACAATGCATCCTCTCTCTGAATCAGGTCGCTGAAAGATGTCATATGTCAAAACCAACGGTTTCTAAGTACCTTCGATTATTAGAGGAATGTGGAAAAATCAAGTTAGATATACAACGCAAAGGTACTAAAGTGACGGTGTTAAATTGGGATAAATACCAGAGTGATACAAGTACAAGCGGTTTAGAACTAAACCAAGAGGTAAACCACTTACTAAACCACTCACTAAACCAAGAGGTAAACCACTTACTAAACCCTAATAAGAAGAGTCTAAAAGAAGAGTCTAAAAGAATAAAAGAAGAGACTAAAAGACAGACTAGGGAAGACAGAATTTATAATTCTCTTTTGTCTAAAGGATTAGAAGACTATTACTCAGAAACATATGAGAAATGTGAAGTATATGGTTTCGATAGAATTAAGAATTTAAAAGCGTTCTGTATCGCAGTTGCTGAAGAGTTAGCAGCTAAAAAGAAACCTGTACCGATAACAGAAAAAAAGAAACCAAAAGTTACACAAAAAGTAACTGAGGAAGATAAAGAAGAATTAAGACGATTAATGGAAGGACTATACGGAAATGATGAAGAGCAAGTATCTGATGAAGAGGTTGCTGAATTAAGAAAATCAATGGAAGAACTAGGAGGGGGTTTATAACATGACAAATTTTGAATTTTATGCAGATGAAATTAAATCCAGAGGCTTTAAATTTGCGGTAGATAAATCAAGCGGTGAGTTATTCTGCTGTGGGCAAGAAGGATCATGCGATAAATGTGTATTTTGTCCTGATACAAAGGAATTGCTAAAGGGAAGAGCTAAATTCGTGTGTTCAAAAATCAATATCGTTAGATGGTTATATCAGAAGCACAAGATAAAAATGAATGCTCTGGAGCACGGCTTACTTGAATATATGCTATCTGAAGGGTATGAATGGGTATCACGTGATGATGATTTCACAATCACGTTCTTCACATTAAAGCCAGTTGATAAGGATGGTACTTGGTTCTCTCCTGAGAAAGGATTTGATGAACCACTAAGTTGTGTTCCTCTTTGTGAGAAGTTATTTGAATTCCTAAGAGAAGACGAATTATTTAGCATTGAAGAATTACTTAAAACGGCGGAGGTGTTTAACGGTGATTAATGCAGAAAAGTATAAGGATAAAATCCTAACTATTGCAGAAGACGGCTACCTTTTTGCAATCAATAAGAATGACAAAAACAACGTGATAAGATGTTGCTCAGACATGAAATGCCAAGACTGTATGTTTGATGATGAAGAAAGTGAGGCTTGCGGATATAACCTTCCACGCTTGAAGTGGTTATTTGCTGAGTACAAGGAACGTGTTAAATTAAGTAGATTAGAGTATGAGATTTTAAAGCTTGCAATTAATAAAAGTTGTGAGTATATCGCAAGGGACTCTGATGGACAGTTATTTGTATTTATGGAAAAACCTCACAAAGGTGAAAGTTTTTGGAAAACCGATGGTTATTATTATCTGTTAGAGATGTTCAGCGTTTTATTCCAATTTGTAAAGTGGGAAGACAGTACACCTACACTGATCAAAGATGTTTTAGAAAATTGTGAGGTGGTCAATGATGCTGAAGAATAAAGAAGAAAGAACCTCATTCTTAAGAAATGAGAAGAATTGGGAAGTTGAGTATTTAACAGCTGATATTAAAATGCTGACTTTAAAATTAACACCTAAACTATATGTCAGAAAAATTCAAGTGATGGGTTTTAATAAATATTTTAAAAAAAGTGGATGGTATACGCAGTTTACTAAGTTCTTTTATCCTGATGATTTATATTACAGTCCTAATACTTCAGATACAGAATTATTAAAATATTTAACTGCACATAAAAATGATGA
>ERZ1673741.2862-NODE-2862-length-11421-cov-3.961992_pt1 | contig 11421 bp, 8 predicted proteins | sample MGYA00580209_ERZ1673741 | MGnify/ENA primary metagenome ERZ1673741 (study PRJEB41218, sample SAMN15661754) | gut metagenome | host: Homo sapiens | place: Canada: London | collected 2015-08-20/2019-03-30 | study: EMG produced TPA metagenomics assembly of... | reverse complement strand
GGGTCCCTTCTCCCTCCAAACCTCCCTCATCCTCCCCGAACTTTCCTGAGCCGGGTTTTGCGCCGGATACCGTTCAATCTTCCGTGCTGCGGAGCAAGACGCGGTGCGGCTGACGGATGAGAGGGCAAAACCCGGCTCAGGAAAGTTTTTTGTTGGATTGGGGAGGTTGAAATTTTATAAAGAGAGCGGCTATCGCACTCCTTTGGTGAGCGGTAGCCGCTCTTTTTGCCCGGAGGGCAAAATTCGCTGTCGTTTGGTTTTTGGGGCTGGTCGATGCGTGATTCATACCGCTTTTGTCCGTCTTAGATACTGATTGACTGAATTGCCTCTGACCATCGGAGATCCCGCCTGCTGGTGCCCCTGCGGGGTTCGACTGGGCACCGAAGGTGCCTTGCTCTGAGATGACACAGAAGGTTATTCGGGACGTGAGTTATACAACTTACATCCGTCTTAGTTACTCTTAGATAAAAACGTGTGTTGTTCCTTATCTGCACTCCCCCGCCGAGCGAAGCAAGGGCGGGAACCACGAGGTTCCACCCCAAATCCCGCGTAGAGCCTCCTTTGGCGGGCTCGAAAAGCCCGAAATTTCACCGCACGGGGCAACCGGATTAACAGCACATAAAAACTCTTTACGCCCTACCATCCGGTTGCCCTGTGCGGTGAAGTTCTTGGGTTCTTAGGGGCTTCTCCGAAAGAAGCCCCCTAAGCGGGGTTCGGGGCGGCGCCCCGAGGTCTTCCTCCCTCTATTTTCAGCTTCAGTTCACGCGATGTTCAGAAAGGGGTGATACAATAAGAGGTAGATACCAAAGAAGGAGGATCGCGTCTTGCTTTCTCTCAAAAACATTACAAAAGTGTACCCCACGGGCGACACGAACGTGCAGGCGCTGCGCGGCATATCGATCGACTTCCGCGAGCACGAATTTGTCTCGATACTGGGACCGTCCGGCTGCGGGAAGACAACGCTGCTCAACATCATCGGCGGGTTGGATCAGTACACCTCGGGTGATCTGATCATCAACGGGGTGTCGACCCGGCGCTACAGCGACGCCGACTGGGACACCTACCGCAACCACTCCATCGGCTTCGTCTTTCAAAGCTACAATCTCATCCCGCACCAAACCGTCCTGGCGAACGTCGAGCTGGCGCTCACCCTCTCGGGCGTGTCCAAGCGCGAGCGGAAACAGCGCGCGATTGAGGCGCTGAAACAGGTCGGGCTGTCGGCGCAGATCCATAAACGCCCGAACCAAATGTCCGGCGGGCAGATGCAGCGGGTCGCCATCGCGCGCGCGCTGGTCAACGACCCCGACATCCTGCTGGCAGACGAGCCGACCGGCGCACTTGACACACAGACCAGCATCCAGATCATGGAGATTCTGCGCAGCATCTCCGAAAAAAAGCTGATCATCATGGTCACCCATAACCCGGACCTGGCGCGGCGCTACTCCAGCCGCATCATTAAGGTCCAGGACGGTCAGGTGGTCGGCGACAACAAGCCCTACCGCCCCGGAGAGCCGGAGCGCCCCGCCCTGCCGACGCTGTTCCGCAAAAAGCGCCGCTCCCCGCTTGCCATCGACGTTGAGGAGGCGCGGCGCGAGCAGTTCGGCGGGTTGGGCGGCAGGACTGACAGCAGCCGAAAGCCAAAAAAGAAACGCTCCATGTCCTTCTTTACGGCGCTTTCCCTGTCGCTGAACAACCTGATGACCAAAAAGGGACGCACCTTTATGACCTCTTTCGCCGGGTCCATCGGCATCATCGGCATCGCGCTGATTCTGTCGGTTTCCTCCGGCGTGAATGCCTACATTGAATCGGTCCAGCGCGACACGCTTGCCAGCTACCCGATTGAGCTGCACGCCGAATCGGTCGACCTGACCGCGCTGGTCAACACGCTGATGAACTCCAATTCCGACAGCGCGCACGACCACGACCGCAACAAGATTTACGAAAGCATGGTGCTGGGGCAGCTGATGAACGCGCTGGGTTCTGCCGGCACCGAAAGCAACGACCTGACCGCCTTCAAGAAATACCTGGAGAGCACCGCGGATTTTGACGGCTACCTCTCCGCAGTCCGCTACAGCTACGATTTCAACTGGAGCATCCTTGTCCGCGAGGGCAACGAGTTGGGCGGCAGCACCGGCAAGGTCGTCAAGCCGGACGTGACCGCATGGCTCTCCGGCATGAGCGGCTCGACCGGCTCCTCCTCGATGCAGTCCTCCTACAGCAGCATGATGGGCGGCGGGTTCCAGGTCTGGTCGCAGATGCTCGCGCCGCTGGACAAGAACGATTCCAACCTGGTCTCCTCGCTGGTCCGCGAAAAATATGAACTGATCGACGAGGGCGGCAGATGGCCCGAGGCTGCCAACGAAGTGGTGCTGATTGTGGACGAGCACAACGAAATCAGCGACCTTGCGCTGTTTGCGCTGGGTCTTCGCACCGAAGAGGAAATGAACAAAGCGGTGCTTGCCGCGATGAACGGGCAGTCGGTCGATCTCTCCGACCGCAGATCCTGGACCTACGATGAAATCAAGCAGATGCGGTTCCGGCTCGTTCTGGCGTCGGAGTGCTACAAAAAGAACGCGGATGGGACCTACACCGACCTCTCGGAGACCGATGCCGGGCGCGAAACGCTCTACGGTGACAGCGAGCGCGGCTTTTCGCTGCGGGTGGTCGGAATCGTGCGCCCGACCGATGACGCGACTTCGGCATTCATGAGCGGCAGCATCGGCTACACCGCCGCGCTGGCGGATGAAGCGATGGCGCGCACACAGAAGCTCGGAATGCTGGACGAGCAGAAGAACTCCCCCGACATCGACATCATCACGGGGCAGCCCTTCAAGAGCGACAAAGTGATTACCGAGGAGCAGAAGCGGACCGCGATTCACAACTACCTCGCGTCGCTCTCGGTTGACGAAGCGAAGGCATTCCTTTACCGCGTTCTGGCACCCACGCCGAGCGAAGACCAGATTACCGCAAAGGCAGCGGAAATCAATCTTTACCCCGAAGCGGCGCTGCGTCAGATTCTGTCGCAGGCGATCGGTTCGCTTGGGCAGGAGGGCATCACCGTTGACATGGTGATGGAAAATCCGCAACTGAAGGCAATGGCAATTCAGGCAATCGCGGCTGCGATGGTGCAGGAAGAGCTGAACCAGGAAGCCTTTGGCGACAAGACGGTTGACGAGATGGAGGCGATGCTGACCGCCGCGCAGGTGGACAGTCTTTACGAAGAGGACGAGATTCCGCACGACTACTCCAAGTCGACCTATCAGAAGAACCTTGCGCTGCTCGGTGACGTGAACACCGACAAGCCGAGCGCCATTTACCTTTACGCTGCCACCTTTGAGGACAAGGACACAATCAGCGGTCTGATTGACGCTTACAATGCGACGGTTGAGGAATCCAAAAAGATTTCCTACACCGACTATGTGGGGCTTCTGATGTCCTCGGTGACCACAATCGTCAACGCAATTTCCTACGTGCTGATTGCGTTTGTGGCGATCTCGCTGGTGGTTTCCTCGATCATGATCGGCATCATTACCTACATTTCGGTGCTGGAGCGCACGAAGGAGATCGGCATTCTGCGCGCGATCGGTGCGTCCAAGAAGGATGTCGGGCGGGTCTTCAATGCGGAGACGCTGATTGTTGGGTTTGTCGCCGGCATGATCGGCATTGTTGCCACGCTGCTGCTCAATCAGGTTATCAACGTGATTCTGTTCCACTACACCGGCATTGCGGGCTTGCGCGCGGTTCTGCCGGTTGGTGCTGCCATCATTCTGGTGGCAATCAGCATGTTCCTGACCTTCATCGCCGGTCTGCTCCCCTCCGGTTTCGCCGCCAAAAAGAACCCCGTCGAAGCGCTGCGGTCGGAGTAAGGGGGAAGACCTCGGGGCGTTGCCCCGAACCCCACTTAGAGACTTCTTGAAAGAAGTCCCTAAGAACCCCAAGAACTTAAACGAAGGGGCTGTTATGTAGCCGTTTGCGTTGGTACGAATTTAGCCCCCTCTTCATCTCGAACGAAGAGGGGGCTTTTGTAGCCATTTGCGTTGGTACAAACTTATCCCCCCCCTCTTCAGTCGCTCGCGCGACAGCTTCTCCCCGAGGAGAAGCCCTTTTGTCCCCACTCGTTGTTCATTATCAGCTAAAGAAGCAAAAAAAATGAAAAAGATCTTTTAGACCGTGGCACCCAGTACAGTAAAAAAAGCATTTAAATATATGAATAAAATAGGAGTTAAATTATGGTGATGAAAAAATTAAATCGTGGTGAAATGGCAGTTATTATATTTTCTAAAAATCAAGTCATGGATATGATCAAAGAAAATATAATTGAAAACATTCAAACATTAACTCAAATAGAAAACGATATTACAGAGTTAGTCGTTTCTGTTCAGTTTAATGATAAAGATGGTTCTGTTACTGCGATGGCAGTTGAGGATTCTGAATGCGACATGATGACATTGGATTATTCGGCACTTCTATCAAAAATGTTTAAGCAAGGAAATACTATTAAGAATAAAATATTTTATCTTCGTGTAGATGATTTGGAAAAAATGTAATATATTGCACGATTTGAGAATCATTTGCTTGCTGGCTGTGAATGCAAATTCACAGCCGGTGAAGCAGCACTAAACGAGGCGGTGGACGGTTACATGATGGGATCTATTACCGGACTTATATCCGGAGGAATGACTAGTAATCAATGCTTTGTAGCCGGAACGGCAATACTAACTTCGTCAGGGTATGTGGCAATAGAGAGCGACTGATGGGGGGGATAAATTTAATCCAACCATTACCTCTTAGAAGAAGCCCCCTAAGACCCCCAAGAACTTGAACAAAGGGGCGGTTGTGTAGCCGGTTACACCGCAAAAAGCGCCGTGTGTCAATTTTGACACACGGGCGCTTTTTTGTTCTGTTCGGGCTTATTTTCCATCGGTCGGGTAGAAGAAGCCGAGCCAGCAGACGGCATCGTCGGGGATGCGGCGAATGGAGCCGGTTTGCAGGTAATCGCCGAGCGTCTGGCGCGCGGTTGCGGTCGATATGCCGCCGTCCTGAATGGCTGGCGGGATTTCGCCGAACAGCGCGCGGTACGCCATATGCGCGCCGACATACCCGGCAAGCGGCTTGCTGTGCCCGTGCTGGTCGTTGATGCAGAATTCGGACCGGCTGATTTTCTGATAGCGAATCAGGGCATCGATCTCCCCTTTCCAATCCAGGCAAATCACGTCCCACTTCCGGCAGGCAGAGGACACGACCGACTCCGATTCGTTATGCGCCGGGAAGGCAGCCAGCACCGTGCCCGACTTCCGGCAGGCGTCCCGGACCGCACCGAGGGCATCCACGTCCACGCTGCTGTAGAAGCCGCACATCAGCACCGCGCCAAACTCGCCGTTTGAGATTCTGCGAATGTATTCCGGGTAGTTTTCCGTATAGCGCTGCACGGTTGCATAACCGATGGAGACCGCCTCGATGTCCACCTTTTTCCCGCCGGCATCGCACATTGCCTGCAGCGTATATCCGACCATCGAGGTCCCAATAAAGCTGTTTCCGAGAATCAGAACCGAGGCGCGCTTTTGGGACCCGAAATCGGACAGCAGCTGCATGCCGGGGTCGGTTACCAGCTGCTCCGGCTCGGCATTGGTCAGGCGGCGCAGCGAAAAGGGCGACAGTTCGGAATAGTCCACCTCAAAGACCAGGTAGCGCGTGCCGGATTTCCCCGCATACGTCAGCCGGACCCGCCGCATGTATCCGCAATCGCCGTAGGTCCCGTCCCGCAGGATGCAGGTTTCCGTTACAATGCCGGAATAGTTCTGCTCCTGCGCATGCTCGAGACAATTTCCGGTGTGCTCCGGCTCCTTATCGGTTTCATAGATTCTGCCAACCTGCGTGCCGTCCCGGAGAATCCGATACTCCTCTCCGTCCGACACCCGCACCGTCTGCCATTCCGCAGGGAGCGACACCGACAGCACGGATTCGGAATAGAATCTGCCGAAATAGCAGGTCCGCATCAGGCTCGGCTGGCGGCATTCCACCTTCCGGTATCCGGTGTCCGGCACGGGCTGCGTTTCGGTCTCCGTCCCGGTCTCCCCGCTCGCGGCGGGTGGGGTACTCCCCTTCCGGCAGCCGGCAAAACCGCTGCAAAGCAACAGGAGCAGCAACAGGCAGCAAAGCGTTCGTTTCATGGTTTCCTCCTCGGTTTCCGGGCGCGTGGCTCCGGCTGTCAGTTCCGGCCTTGGTCGTAGGTATCCAGGAAATGGTGTACCGTCCCCTTCTGTTTATAGGCAATGACGGTATCCAGGCAGACGTTCTCCACGCTGCGGAAAATCGCGTTTTCCACGCCGGGATTGATCTTTTTCAGCTCCCGGATCAGTTCTTTAATCTCCTGTCGCTTGGAGTGGTTCTGCCCGTTGTTGCAGGTGGTGCAGGTGTCGGTAAACTTGCAGGCACACTGAATGAAATGCAGCCCGTTGCTGTCCCGCCACGACTTGATGTCGTCCTCGCGGATGAGGTACATGGGGCGAATCAGTTCCATACCGGCAAAGTTGGTGCTGTGCAGCTTGGGCATCATGGTTTGAATCTGCGAGCCGTAGAGCATGCCCATCAGGATGGTTTCAATCACATCGTCATAATGGTGCCCCAGCGCAATCTTGTTGCAGCCCAGCTCGCGCGCATAGGTGTAAAGATGCCCGCGGCGCATCCGGGCGCAGAGGTAGCAGGGCGACTTTTCGATGTTGTAAACCGACTCGAAAATGTTGCTCTCAAAGACCGTAATCGGAATGCCGAGGTTGCGCGCATTCGTCTCGATGATGCGGCGGTTCGTCTCGTTGTAGCCGGGGTCCATCACCAGATACTGCACCTCAAACTCCCATTGGCTGTGGCGGTGCAACTCCTCAAACAGCTTTGCCATCAGCATGGAATCCTTGCCACCGGAGATGCAGACCGCAATCCGGTCGCCGTTGCGAATCAGTTGGTAATCCTTGATTGCCCGCACGAACCGGCTCAGCAGGGGCGACTTGTACTTGGTGCGAATGCTCTGCTCCACGCGGGCGCGCAGGTCCCCTGCCTCCTGCCTGGCAATCTCCCGCCGCAGCCACGCCGCATACCCCCCGGCGAGGCTGTACGCCGGATAGCCCTTCTCGCAGAGCGCTTCGGCAACGTCCATGCTCAGCACGCCGCGCGCGCAGACCACCACCAGCGGCAGACCGTCCTTTTCCGGCGGGTTCTGCAAAAGCGCCTCCCCCGCCATCGGGACCGCCCCGGGAATCGCCCCGTAAGCAAGTTCCGATTCACTCCGCATATCGTAAATGTGGCACCCCGTCCCGAGTGCCTCCAATGCATCAACCGTGAGTTCCATTTGTCCTGTCCTTTTCGTTTTCTCTGAGCCTTCCGTGCTACTGGTATCAATCCTCCACCTGATCGATTTCCTTTGCTTTTAACGCTTTTCTATGCCTGTTATAGTATTGATAAAAGCATCTGCCCGGCAAAATCGCAACCTCTTTTGCGGTATAGTTTTCTTTGAAATCGTTGTATCTCTTTTGATATATCGAATTGAGTTCGGTAAATATTGTTTCAAGCGGTAATTCCTGCGGGTCAAATTGCGTTGTTCCGTAATAGAGGTATTTGACGGCGTTGCAATCGTTCAGCGAGGATAAGATTCTAAACATAATCGAAAGCGCTTTCCGGTAACAAGAAAAGCACGCTTCCAAAAAGATGCAATCTTCCAACCAGGAAAGCAAAACCAGCCCGTCTACCACGATTTTGTTGTCCGCTTCTGCTTTTTTTCGGAAACATCCCCCATACTTCTCCACATATGGGGATACGGAAAATCCTTTTCCCGTAAAAAACGTTTTCCAAGCATCCGTTTCCCTGACGCCGGATAGCTTGACATCGATAAAATAGCTTTCTACGCCCATATATCCCCCCGTGCCATGACTTTGACGGTCCGTTTCCGATGATGGGTCCGGTCGTTCCAACAGCTTTATTGTACCATATCCGCGTGAAAAAGTCAAGAGGGGGCGCACAGAACGCAGCAGCGACCGCTGCTTTTTTTGCAGCGGTCGCGCCCGTCAAACCAAATTGTAAGGGACCAAGACCGAAAAACGGTCACGCCTGCGGCTTGTCATCCTTGTCTGCGTCCTTGCGTTCTGCAGCCTTGCCGCCGCGATTCCTGCCGGACAGGATTGCGTAAATCACGCAGCCGCCCATTGCCGTAACGGCGAAAATCAACGACAGGTTGCCTTGAAAGTCAGAAATCCACCCGCCGAGCAGCGCCGCCAACAACGTCAGAACGACCGAACAAACGACAGCCCCAATCTCTCGCGACATGGCAGTGTCCCCCGTCAAGCCTTCATCAGGTTCACCAGAACGGCAACCATTTTTTCCATCGATTCCACCGGAATGAACTCATGCACGCCATGGAAGTTTGCGCCGCCGGTGCAGAGGTTCGGGCAAGGCAGACCCATGAAGGAGAGCCGCGCGCCGTCGGTCCCGCCGCGAATCGGCACCAGGACCGGCTCGACGCCCTCCGCGCGCATGGCAGCCTGCGCATGCTCAATCAGCTCCATGTGCGGCAGAATCTGTTCCTTCATGTTGTAATAACTGTCCTTCACCGTCAGCGTAAAGCTGCCGTCGCCCCACACGCTGTTCTCAAACGCCGTCAACGCGGCAAGGAACGCCTTCCGCTTCTCAAACGATGTGCGGTCATGGTCGCGGATTAACAGGCTGGCATACGCCTCGGTCTCGTTCCCGCCCATGTCGTGTACATGGAAGAAGCCTTCGTAGCCCTCGGTGTGCGCCGGGGTCTCCGCTGCCGGAAGCCCGTGCAGCCACTCGCAGAGCATCAGAATGGCGTTCTTCATCTTGTTTTTCGCGCTGCCCGGGTGAATGTTGACGCCGCGCACCGTGATTTTTGCCGATGCCGCGTTGAAGTTTTCAAACTCAATCTCCCCCAGCTCGCCGCCGTCCACCGTGTAGGCAAAGTCGGCGCCGAATTTCTGCACGTCAAAGTGGTCCGCGCCGCAGCCGATCTCCTCGTCCGGCGTAAATCCGACCGCAATCTTTCCGTGCGGGATTTCCGGATGCGCCAGCAGGTATTCGCAGGCAGACAGAATCTCTGCCACACCAGCCTTGTCGTCCGCCCCCAGGAGCGTTGTGCCGTCGGTCACAACCAGATGCTGCCCCTCGTAGCGGGAAAGGAACGGGAAGGTGGAAAGCGACAGCTTCTCGCCGTTTCCAAGTTCCACGTCGCCGCCCTGATATTCCACTACCCGGGGCTTGATATTTGCGCCGGATGCATCGGGCGAGGTGTCCATGTGCGAGATAAAGCCCAGCACCGGCGCAGTTTTCTGCCCCTCGGTTGCGGGCAAATAGCCCATGACATACCCGTTTTTGTCCATCGAAACATCCGTCAGCCCCATCCGCTGCATCGCGTCAGCCAGATGCGCGCCCAGCACCTTCTGCCCCGGCGTGCTGGGAACCGTTTCCGATTGCTCGCTTGACTGCGTGTCAAACGAGACCAGATCCAAAAATCGCTCCAGTACCTTCATCGTATCCCTCAAAACGCCCACGTGCCGTTCTCAAAGATCTTCACGCGCTTGCCGTCGCCGGTCACGCCGGTAATCGAAAGGTCGCGGGTTCCGATCATGAAATCCACGTGAATCATCGAATCGTTAATGCCCATCTCGTACAGTTCCTTGGTCGTGTAGTTCTCATAGCCCTTGATGACGTTTGTAAAGCCGTGACCCAGCGCCAGGTGGCAGGCGGCGTTCTCGTCAAAGAGCGTGTTGTAGAAGAGCACGCCAGTCTGGTTGATCGGGCTTTCATACGGCACCAGCGCGCATTCGCCCAGGAACGCCGCGCCGTCGTCCATGCCGATCATCTCGCGCAGCAGGTCCTCGCCCTTCTCGGCATGAACCTCAACCGCCTTGCCGCCTTCAAACCGGACCGAGAAATTCTCGATCAGCTCGCCGTTGTAGGAAAGCGGCTTGGAGGAATACACAATGCCATCCGCTTCGCCCTTGCGCGGAGACGTGAACACCTCCTCGGACGGCATGTTCGGGTTGTAGAACAGCCCCTCCTTGCCCAGCAGCTCCTCTGCACCGCCCATAAAGAGCGCGTTCTCCAGCAGCCCGACCCTGAAGTCGGTCCCGTTCGAAGACTTGTACTCCAGCGACTTCAGCCCCAGGCTGTTGAGATAGTCGCAGCGCGCGTGCAGATCGTTGTTGTGCGCCTCCCAAGCTGCAACCGGGTCGTTTTCCTCGGTCACGCGGACCGTGTAGAGAATCTTTTCCCAGAGCATTTCCATCGCCTTGCCGCGGCTCTCGCCCGGGAAGACCTTCTTTGCCCAGGCAGCGCCCGGAATGGCTGCAATGCACCACTGATACTTGTTTTCCATCTCCTCGCGGAAGGGCTTAATGACCTTGAACCGCGCCTGCGCAGACTTCGCGCGCTTGGACTGGTTGATTCCCTTCAGCCCGTCCGGGTCGTCGGATTCGAGATAGATGCGCACCGGCAGCGTCTCCACCTGGTGCTTCAGCTTTTCCACCTCCCAGTTCTCAACCTTCGAAAGGGTAGCAACCGAGCAGGCTTTGAGGTTGAGCTTGGTCAGCGGCTGGTACGTCCAATCCACAACCACCTTTCTCGCGCCGCACTTGTAGCATTCCTCTGCCACCATGCGGGCAAAATCGGGTTGCTCGACCGACGCCAGGATGATAACGTCCTGCCCCTTCTGCACCTTGCCGCCTTCGGCAGCAATCAGATGCGCGTACTTTCTCAAAACCGTTTTTTTCATACACTTTCCTCCGCCGGACAGGCGCCCGGCAAACTTTCTATAATAGATGATAGGTATATTATACCGCCCGCGCGCCGATTTGTCAATCACAGGGCACAAAAAAAGCCCGAAAAAACCGAAAAAAAAGCAGACTCCGGCGGCGCCGCCCGAAAAAAAGCATTCCAGGGAGCATGAAAAAGCCCAAAACATATTGACAGCGCCGCTATTTTGTGGTATACTAAAGGAGTGACCAAAATTGCATATTGGGGTGTAGCCAAGCGGTAAGGCACCAGACTTTGACTCTGGCATCCGTCGGTCCGAATCCGGCCACCCCAGCCAAAAATCTCTCCGGACGAAGTTTGGGGAGATTTTTACCTATTACCTCTTCACTTTTCATTTTTCACTTATCCCGTCCGGGAGGTTTTTGGCGAAGTAATAAGGAATAGTGAATAGCGAAGAAGAGAGGTAGCTTTTCGTCTTTGCCTCATAAATTATAGAAGGGAGACTCGCAGCAACAATGAACAAGTTAAAATGGTATAAAAAAATATGGAAGTCAATTAAAAATTTTTTAAGAATATAACTTAGTTTTGTACATCTAAATCAATTAATCTATATAAGAAAAATACATATAACCGCTGCCATACTTTTTTTCTTTCCTGTATCCA
>ERZ1673741.2861-NODE-2861-length-11425-cov-3.557344_pt1 | contig 11425 bp, 5 predicted proteins | sample MGYA00580209_ERZ1673741 | MGnify/ENA primary metagenome ERZ1673741 (study PRJEB41218, sample SAMN15661754) | gut metagenome | host: Homo sapiens | place: Canada: London | collected 2015-08-20/2019-03-30 | study: EMG produced TPA metagenomics assembly of... | reverse complement strand
GGGCTTGGACTCGCTGTCGATTCTTCGCTCGGTTTCTGCGTAGGCAGGATGATCGGCGCTCTTGTTGGTGACGGCGTCGGAGATGTCGTTGGCACTGCACTTGGACTTGCCGTTGGCACTGCTGTCGAAGCCGCGGTTGTTGGCACCGGCGATGCCGTCGTATCGGAATCATCCACATCCATGTAATTGATATAAGCGTTACAATTATTAAATGCATTTTGGTCTATCTGCAGAGTTTTCTGTTTCTGTATATTAATCTGTCTAAGTCCCGTAACTTCTCCATTTCCTGCAAAAGCACATCCCATAATATATTTCACGGATGCCGGTATGGTATATTCTCCTGCTTGAAAATTACAGTATCTATATAGTTTTGTTCTATCTGCGTTCAAAACGACACCATTTTCACAAATTAAATCTCCTCCGCTCACACCATTGCGGTAACTCACTCTTACCTGCCCACTAGCAACGGAAAAGGTTTTATCATCTATATTTTTTATATTACTGCCAAGTTCTATGAACATTTCTTCTGTTCCTACACCGCTATATCTTCTGGGAGAAGAAAAACAATATGCTTCCAGTGTTTCAATCGTATCCGGCAATACAATATGTCTTGTACTTTGGAAACATCCCCTTTTCAGTTTGGTAACGCAATATACCTCTCCATCGCTTTCCACTGTTTCCGGAATAGATATGTACCAATGAAGTTCACTGCTTTCTTGATCTGTATTTATATCCTGTACTGCTGCGGTCATCGTTGATGGATCCAATGTATATACAATTCCATACTCGTCTGTATCTGCATCATCTAAACTTCTTTTTAACGGACACTCATGTGATGCCGGCTGTACAGCAGCCTGCTCCGGAAGTTCTATGCTTTTCCCTTTTATCCAGGAGATTTTTTCGATATTTTCGCCTTTGCCGCATTCCTCACAATAATCACCGGTAACTGCCCATGTATCAAAGGAAAAGAATGTAACCTTCTTATAGACATGTTCATGATTCTTCAGGGAAATAAAATTAACATTTTCATCTTGAATTGTCTCTGCAGCACTCCCCTCCTGACCATACACATTTACCGTATTTCCCTGAAACGCCTCTTTCTCTATATCCGTAACACTTTCCGGAATATACAACTTGCCAAGATCATCACATCCATTGAAAGCAAATCGTTGTATCGCAGACACTCCCTCCGGCAAAATAACATTTCGCAGATCCGTACATCCATAAAATAGAGAATCCATGGAACTCGACATCTCCCCAAACACAGTTCCCTCTCCAAATATAATATTCTGCACTCCCGACTCCTCAAATGCTGCTCCTGACACCTCAGATCCTGCCGGAATATATACATTTTTCAAACTCTTTGTGCGCGCAAAAGCATATAGGGAAATAGCTACGTTTTCAGTGCCAAATTTAACTTCCTGTAAATTCATACAATCCAAAAAACAAGCATATCCGACAACTTCTATATTCTTCATCTCCACCACCTCAACGGAAGAACTCTGAAACACAGCGGCATCAAGCCGTCTAATTTTCTCATTAAAAACAACCTCTTTAATATCCGCTGCAAAAAATGCCAGCTGTGAAATCACCTCTACTTTAGATGGGAGAGTAAACGTAGTTCCTTTTAATTCCTTGTCGCAAAAACGATACAAATAGATTTGATCACGGCTAAAAAGACTCCCCTTTTTACTAATAAATTTTTTATTATCTTTATGAACATAGCTGGTAATTTTGTAAAATACCCGGCCTAAACTTACTTCTGTTATGTACTTACCAATATACAGATTTATAGTATTTCGGTATCCGATGTCATCGTGTATCTCTAAATACAGCGCAAACGTTGTAACCGTATAACTTCGGCCTGCCTTTCTTACCTTATCCGGAATTCTTATTGTAAGTTCATTTTCATCTGTTTCAAAAACCTCTTTATCTATTCTATATAAAGTTGCCGTTTTTGTAGTTCCGTCTAAATTGTAATAAAACCCTTGACTATCCTTATACTCCGAATCCAATTCTACCTCTAAAGTACCCCCTTCCCAACTGTATCCATCTACTATAAATTCTTCCCCCTCAGGCGGTTCGGTTGGCAGTGCATCCGGATCTTCCAATTCAATAATTTCCGCCTTACAGTCTGACATTTCCTGCAAGCCGTTATCCTCGATATATTTGCGGTTATACACTGTTATTTTTTTTAGATGAATGGCATTAAAAAAAGCATCATATTCTATCTTTGACACTGTTTTCGGAATGGTATACTCTTCTTTATCACAGTGCGTCATATACTTGATCAACCGTGTCATTTGACTGTCATAAAGAACATTGTCCACAATCTTAAAATATGGATTTTCTCCTCGAAATTTTATATGTGGATTGCAATATCTAAATGTATCATCTTCTATAGTCCTTACATTTTTTCCCAACGTTATTTCCCGGATATATCCACGAAATATATAGTTTCCGAGATAAGAAACCGTATCCGGCAAAACCACAACAACGGCATTATTCATGGAATTATCCCCAATTGTATCCACCACATATTCCTTCCCATTTTTACGCACTTTTTCCGGAACCAGAAATATACTTTTGGGAAAAGGACGCGAAGAATCTAGTTTCGCTACGATAGCCGTTTGAGTAATATCATCAAATTCATAGATAATTCCCTGCTCATCCGTATCGGCATCATCTAATTCAAGAACTTTCGGACATTCGTGCTCATAAACAAGCAATTCTGGCATATTTTGCCTGTCTTCTTCTGTCTGGAAATCAACCATTTCAAAGTTTTCCGCATAGGCGCACTCTTTACAATATTTTCCTTTTACGCCCCAGGTTTCATACTGAAAAAATGTCACTTCTTCCAGTTCATGTTTATGGTCATCCCGACTGACAAAGGTTACATTATCGTCATCATAATCTGCTGCCGGACTTGTACTTTTTGCATATATTTTAAGGTTTCCTTTTGCATTCAATGCCCCCGGTTCAATCTCTTCTACGGAATCCGGAATATAGAGTTTTGTCAATTTCGGAACATCATGAATACCGGCTTCTCCCCCTAATTTTTTTATATTTCGAGGCAGTACGATTGTCTCAAGATTTGCCCCGGTAAACATTGAGCTATCCACATTAGAAAAGTAAACATCTTCGTCAAAGATCAATACATTCATTTTATCGTTGGCAGAATATGCAGCCTGAGAAAATTGAGTTTTTGGTGGAATGTACAAATTTTGCAAATTAGGTGTTGTACTCAACGCTTCATCCCCAATAACAAGTCCTTCGCAATTTATCTTTAATTCCCTTAAGCAATGACATGTTGAAAATGCACCTGCTTCTAATTCTGTTACGTTTTTCAGATCCATACGTTTTATACTGGAGTTATAAAAACAGCCTTGCGGAATCTTTTTAATCTTATCGTTTAGAACCACCTCTTTAATTTCTGCATTACGAAAAGCATAATCCGAAATTTCCGCAACGGTATCCGGAATTTCATAAACCGAATTTCTTCCATAAGCAGAACAAGCAAATGCCACTAATGTTTGTTTTCCCTTTGTAAATACACTTCCCTTTTCGCTGATAAAATTTTTATTATCATGATGTACATGAAATGTTTCTCTGTAGTTTGCCCGTGCAATTGTATTAATATTTTTTCCGACATAAATATCATAGGCCGTCTCTTCACCCGCATCCAAAACATTGGAAAATGAATATTCGGTTACCGTATATTCTTTTCCTGACAGGATCACTTTATCCGGAACCCGTACCACATAATTTCCTTTTTCATTTTTTGTAAGTTTTTCAGCATTCAAGGTAAAATGAACCTGAGTGGTGCTCGTCCAGCACGTATTCCCCCACTCATCTTTCCCATCCTCATCCAGCTCCACAACAACTTCTTCGTCCTCCCAGGCCGTATCTTCCTCCGGCTGCGCCCCCTGCTCAATATCCGAAGATTCTGTCTGCGCCACGGTTTCTGCTGCCGTTGCCGCCGCAGGTGCCGGACAGACTCCCACACAAAGAGAGACAATGAGCCACGCTGCCAATCTTCTTCTCCATACCTTTTTCTTCATACGTTCCATCACATCTCTTCCTCCTGAAAACTCTGCAAAAGCTGTTTGTCATAACGGTACTTTTCGTTGACAGCCGGCATATTGCAGGCGATCAGAACTGCATTTGCCATATCCAAAAATACTTTTTGCGCCTCGCTCTGGCTGTAAGTTTCCACAGCGTCGGCAATTTGGGCACGGTACCGCTGCTGTGCCACATAACAGATCATTGGCAGGAGATCACTCCGTTTCACGATCAATCGGCGGCGCTTACCGTCATTATCAAATTCTTCCAACCACTCTTTCGCTTCGCCGACCCTTTCGACCACCACTTTTCCTTTTCCAAACTGGTCAATCATTTCTGCGATATCCGGTGGACACGGCTCTTCATCGGCATATTTTTCAAGTTTTTGGATTGCCTGTCTGCTGCGGATATGCATTTCATTACGCTCCGGAATATGAAAAAGATCCGAAAGATATTTGTGCGTCATTGTGCTGGCTGGTGATTCAAATAATTCTGCCAGCAGTTTCGTATTCTGGCCGGTCTCCGAATATGCCATTTTCGCAAGTTCCAAAATATTTTTTGCCAAATGTTCCGAAATGTCAGGATTTTTCGAGCGTTCATTGGAACGAATATACTTTTTGATCTGCTCAAGTTCATTTGCCGAGCTCCGATAAAAATGCCGTTTTTTCCACGTCTGAAATCCGCTTTCTGCCAAAAGAAAATTGAGATTGTTTTTTGCGTCATTCCGCATTCCTTCAAGAACGAGCTGGCGGTATTTGGTAAGGAACTCCTGCGCGGTCTTGCTGTAGCCCTTGAAAATTCCGGAATGCTTCCACATCCAATACATAAACTGCTCTTCGTCCAAAGTCTTGACATACTCAAACTGCTGCATCAGCCATTGGGTATTGGTTTGATGCAGAATCTCCGTACCATCATCCAAACCTCCTTCGTACTCCCCGACTATCTTCTGGTATTTTTCCCAATTCCATCCATTTTCAAGTGCATACATTGCGATCATTTCCGTGTAATCATTGATCTGAAACGACGGCTGCGATGCTCCCTCCACAAGATACTGATTTGTCTGCTCCACATTGCACCCAAGGGAAAAGGCAATGCGGAAAATCTGTTCACGCGCAGGCACAGCGACGCTTCGGATGCCAAACCACCGGCGTATGGTCGGAAATGATGCCGGCCGTTCGCCCCGGATTTTGTTCAAGAATGTATGATACGCCTCTTTCCGTATTTTTTCCTGTTGTTCCAATGTTCCGCTCAGCGAAAATCCCATCTGCGAAATAAGAAATGCATCAAATGTCCCAAATAAGACCTCTTTCTCCATAAATCGTACCCCTTTTATTATCTTTTGCCGGCAGCTTCCTGCTGCCGTTTTTATTTTATCAGAAAAGTGTCGAAATTTTTTTCCAAAATTTTCACTTTTTGGTAACTAATCAGGATCAATAGTTACTCTTTTATTGAATCACTCCTACAAAATCCCTTTTCTTTTTTTTACTTCTCTGTGTCGGTTTCACCGTAGCCGCGGGCTTTTTCGTCACCACAGCCTCCGCTTTTTTCTGTTTGCTCACTGTCAGTTTTACCGCCGTTCCACGCGCCACCTTTTTCCCTTTTGCGACACTCTGCGAAAGCACGGTATCTACCGCTTTACTGCTTTCTTCCCGTTGAATTTTATAAGTCAAATGTGCCTTTTTCAATTTCTTTTTTGCCTGCTCCAGCGTCAATCCACGCAACTTCGGCACAACGGTCTTTCCCTGGCCTTTGCTTATCGTCAATACCAGTTTCTGGTCTGCGCTGACCCATTCTCCCGCCGAAACATTCTGTGAAATGACCATTCCTTTTTTCGCAGTGTCCGAATATTCTTGTTTCCATGTGATATCGACGATGCTTCCCCACTCTTTTTCTGCCTCCGCCATCGTTTTTCCTGTCACATTGGTCATCAAAATTTCCTTTTTCGGTGTTTTCGTGGCTTCCGGTGTTACGACCGGTGTCTCTACGGCAATGACCGGCTCCCGTTTTTCGTCTTTGGTTCCTGCATGCAGACATCCGATGGTAATGGCGGTTCCAAGCACAGCCGCACCCGCAATTCCCGCAATCCCTCTTCGTCTTCCGGAACCACTTGTGATGTTCTTCTCTTCTTCGTACATGGCATCGTACAATTCCCGGATACTCTGCCAGCGATTTTTGGCATTTACTGCCATTCCTTTCATAACCGCCTTCTTTTGCTTGGTAGAAATTTCCAGTTCTTTCATATTTAAAAGTGACGGCATATCGTCTCCCAATGCCCGAATTACCGAATCGGTCGGTGCCTCTCCCGTCAACATATAATACATGGTCGCACTGATTGAATAAACATCGGTATACGCTCCCCACCGCCCCTTGTAGCGGTACTGCTCCTCCGGCGAAAATCCCCTTTTAAATAACACCGTCATTGTCTTTGTATTGTCAATATTCCGCATTCTCGCGGCTCCAAAATCGATTAGCACCAGACTTCCGTCTTTTCTTATCATAATATTGTCAGGGCTGATGTCTCGGTGCACAATCCCTGTCCGATGCACTTTTTCCAATGCCAGAAGCACCGGCCGCATCGCATTCAGCACTTTTTTGCCATCCATTTTTCCATTTTTCTTAATGTACTCTTTTACACTGACCCCATCAATAAACTGCATGACAATGTACGCAGTTTCATTTTCATAAAAGAAATCAAGGACGGACACAATCCCTTCTACTTCATTGAATTTGGACAAACATTTTGCCTCATTCAAAAATTTCTTTATGTCCTCCTCATAATGATTCTTTTTGGCATTTTCATACAAGTATACTTTATTTCCATGTCCGCAGATGACATCCCGACTGACCATTTCGCTCGGAAAATATTCTTTGATCGCCACCGGAATCTGCAACCGGCTGTCCCAGCCAATATAGGTAATTCCGAAGCTTCCCTCGCCCAGCACTTTCCCCAGAATATACCGGTCTGCAAGCCGCGTCCCCGGCAAAAGACAGCGCGGGATCGGATTGTAATCTTCCTGTTTCATTCCACAAAAAGAACACCTCCCGGTCTGACCGAGCGGCTTCATGCATCCGATACAAAGATTTGATCCCTCTATATTCATCCAAATCTCCCCATTACTGTAATGTGCTAATCTTATGATAGCATATTTTTTTCATTTCTGCCAGAGTGATTTTGGAGATTTATAGGGACATGGGGAAGTGGGGTGGTTGGCGGCGGAGAAGTCGGCGGGGAGGCAGCGGATTTTGGCGTTTTCCCCCATTTACGTTGCCTTTTTGCCCTGCTCCGCGGCGGGGAGGCAGCGAATTTCAACCACTTCCCACATTTACGTTGCCTTTTAGGCTTCTTGCCGGCTTTAAAGGCAACGGATTTCGCCGGGTTTCCCTTTTTGCGTTGCCTTTTTGCCCTGCTCCGCGGCGGGGAGGCAGCGAATTTCAGCCACTTCCCCCATTTACGTTGCCTTGACGCCCACGCCCCTAAAAACGAAATTTTTCGCCAAACCCATTGTAACCCCGCCCCTGGTATGGTACAATACAGGGTATCATCGTATTGTAATACAGGGTATCATCGTATTGTAATACAGGGTATCATCGTATGTTTTCAGGCATGCTTGCATGCCTGGGGAACATCGTTTGAGACACTCGTGCAAAGCACTGGAATGGAGATTTAATTGTGAATAAAAAAGTTTTAAAGACATTAGAATATGACAAAATTATAGATATGCTCGTAGAGGAAGCTGATTCTGCGCTTGGGAAGGACAGCGCGAGACGGCTGCGCCCGTCGTCAGACCACGGGGAAATTGTGGCGATGCAGGCGGAGACAAGCCATGCTTTGACAAGGCTCTTTCATCATGGGGCGCTGTCCTTTCATGGGTTGACCGACATCCGGCCGAGCCTCGTGCCGCTTGCCAAAGGCGGGACATTGGGAGCTGGCGAACTTCTGAGAATTGGGGCTCTTTTGGAAGCTGCCAAGCGGGCTGTTGAATTTGATAAAAAAGACGAAGAAACCGATTTCTTGTCTGGGCGTTTCGATGGACTTCAGACATTTCCGGAAAGTCGCCGGGAGATCAGCCGCTGTATCTTGTCCGAGGATGAGATCAGCGACGATGCAAGCAGCGAATTGAAACGCATCCGCCGGGCGATGAAAACGACAAATGACAAAATCCGCGAGCAGCTGTCTGTGACGGTCAATTCGTCAGGAGATATGCTGCGCGACAATATCGTCACGATGCGAAATGGAAGATATTGTCTGCCGGTAAAACAAGAATACAAATCCGCATTTCAGGGAATGATCCACGATCAGAGTTCCACCGGTTCCACCTTTTTCATCGAACCGATGGCAATTGTCAAATTGAACAACGATCTCGCCGAACTTGCGATGAAAGAACAGGAAGAAATTGAGCGCATCCTTGCTTCCATCAGTAGTATTTGCGCACCGGAAACCGAGGGACTTGAGCGCGATGTCATTTTGCTGTCGGAACTTGACTTCATCTTTGCAAAGGCAAAATTATCCAAAAAAATGCAGGGAAGCGAGCCGATTTTTGACGACAATTATATAGAAATAAAAAAAGGACGGCATCCATTGATTCCGCGCGACCGCGTTGTGCCGATTGATGTCACATTGGGGAAAGATTACCGGCTTCTCATCATCACCGGCCCAAACACCGGCGGTAAGACCGTTTCGCTGAAAACCGTCGGCTTATTTACTTTGATGGGACAGGCGGGGCTCCACATCCCGGCGTTTGACGGCTCTCATCTGCGCGTATTTCATGAAGTTTACGCGGATATCGGGGATGAGCAGAGTATCGAGCAGAGCCTGAGTACCTTCTCCTCACACATGACAAACACCGTTTCGATCCTGAAACATGCGGATAAAAATACGCTTGCGCTTTTTGATGAACTTGGTGCCGGAACCGATCCGGTCGAAGGTGCGGCACTTGCCATCAGCATTCTTGACAATCTTTTACAGCGAAATGTGACCGCGATGGCGACGACACATTACAGCGAGCTGAAGATCTACGCCCTTTCGACAGATCACGTAGAAAATGCTTCGTGCGAATTTGACGTGGAATCCCTGCAACCGACCTACCGTCTGCTCATCGGCGTTCCGGGAAAAAGTAACGCCTTTGCGATTTCCAGCAAACTGGGAATTTCCGACAAAATTATTGAGAAAGCAAAATCCCTTGTCGACGAAGATTCCAAATCCTTTGAGGACGTTGTGACCGGGCTCGAAAGTACACGGAAAGAATTGGAACAAGAACGTGCGAAAGCGGCTGCTTACCGCGAAGAAATCGAGCGGCAGAAGAAAAAACTGGCAGAGAAAAATGAACGAATTGATAAAGCAAAAGAAAAGATTTTGCGCCGTGCAAATGAAGAAGCCAATGAAATACTGCAGAAGGCCAAAGACATGGCAGACGATTCCATCCGCAAATACAATAAATGGATGGACGGCAGCAAAGGAAATGTCAGCGACATGGAGCGCCAGCGTTCTGCGATCCGCGAACAACTTAAGAAAACCGGCGAAAAATTGGCGACAAAGCAAAAAGGAAACCATCCAAAGACAGCACCGGGAAAACTTTCCATCGGCGACCTTGTCATGGTGCATTCCATGGGCGTAAAAGGTACCGTAATGTCGCTGCCAAACACCAAAGGAAAATGCTTTGTGCAGATGGGAATCATGCGTTCCGAAGTCAATGCGGATGATCTCGAACTTCTCGAAGAAGAGACATTGCAGAACCGGAAAGAACAGCTTCGCGAACGTTCCGGTGCCGGAAAGATCAAAATGATGAAATCGCTGCACGTTTCTTCAAGCATTAATCTCATCGGAAAAACGGTTGACGAGGCAATTGCACTTTTAGATAAATACCTTGACGATGCGTATCTTGCCAAGCTGCACCAGATCACCATTATCCACGGTGTCGGAACCGGTGCTCTGCGAAATGCCGTGCAGGCGCATTTGAAAAAGAGTAAATACATCAAAACCTATCGTATGGGAGAATACGGTGAGGGCGGCTACGGTGTGACTGTGGCTGAGTTCAAATAAGAAAGGATGACTTCCATGGCAGAAAAACAAAAAATACTGATTGTTGATGACGACGCCAACATTGCAGAGTTGATCGAATTATACTTAACAAAAGAATGTTTCCAGTGTATGCAGGCACACGACGGCGAAGAGGCATTAAAGAAAAATGCTTCCTTTCAACCGGATCTGATCCTGCTTGACATCATGCTTCCGGGCATTGACGGATACGACGTTTGCCGCGAGATCCGCAAAACTTCCACGGTTCCGATCATCATGCTTTCGGCAAAAGGAGAAATTTTTGACAAAGTGCTGGGACTGGAACTTGGCGCCGATGACTACATCATCAAACCTTTTGATTCAAAAGAACTGGTGGCGCGCGTAAAGGCTGTTTTGCGGCGTTATCAGACAGGAAGTGCCCCCACAGCTCCGGCGGCTTCCACCGAAACCGGCACAGAGACGATACAATACACCGATCTCACCGTCAGTTTGTCAAACTATTCTGTCGTATATATGGGACATCCGGTCGAGATGCCACCAAAAGAACTGGAGCTTTTGTATTTTCTCGCCACACATCCAAACCAGGTATTTACAAGAGAACAGCTTCTTGACCGCATCTGGGGTTACGAATACGTCGTCGACACGCGAACCGTCGATGTTCATATCAAACGACTTCGCGAAAAGATCAAAGACCACGACGAATGGCGCCTTGCCACCGTATGGGGCATTGGCTACAAATTTGAGACAAAGAAAGGCTGATCATTATGCGAAACCGAATTCGCCTGACATTTGGAAAAAAACTGGTAATTCTCTATCTGTGCATTTTCACGTCGTCCTACTATCTGACGCACACGCTCGTCTTTGCACTGGTCCGCAATAGCTTGATGGCGGCGGCGATGGAAAATGAAGCACTTACAAGCGGATATGTTGCCGAGCGGCTGCAATATTATTTCAATCTGCTCGACTCCATTCTATTTATGATGGGGGCAATCCTAGCCGTATCCTTTTTCCTGATCTATGCCATGAATATCATTCCGCTGCGGCGGCTGTGCAATGCGGCCAAGCATTTTTCCATTCATCAGAAAAATGAGCCGATCCCCCTTCACACTTCCGATGAATTTGGCGACCTTGCCGATGCGTTAAACATTATCGCGGAAGACCTGAACAACTTCGATGATTACCAGCGTGCATTCATTTCCAACATTTCCCATGATTTTCGTTCACCGCTTACTTCAATTCATGGATATGCGCAGGCAATGCTCGATGGTACGATTCCTTACGAGGCGCAGGAAAAATACTTGAACATCATTTTATCGGAGACCGACCGGCTTACGAATCTGACCTCCA
>ERZ1673741.2854-NODE-2854-length-11442-cov-100.819707_pt1 | contig 11442 bp, 10 predicted proteins | sample MGYA00580209_ERZ1673741 | MGnify/ENA primary metagenome ERZ1673741 (study PRJEB41218, sample SAMN15661754) | gut metagenome | host: Homo sapiens | place: Canada: London | collected 2015-08-20/2019-03-30 | study: EMG produced TPA metagenomics assembly of... | reverse complement strand
CAGAAGACATGGATGAAAAGATGGAAGAACAATACTGCAATATATTTGCCAATGAAGTTTTGATGCCAAGACAAACTTTCCTTCAGTCTATTGGTGAGAAACGCCACGACAGAGGAAGTGTTACATAATTTCGTTCTTGCCTAATGGAAATAGTAATCAGCGATACCAATATATTCATAGATTCTCTTTGAGAATGCCATGATAACAGACATAGAAAGTGCAACCTTTGGAAGCCAAAATACCTACAAATATCATATAAATATTGTAAATTATTCGTTAATTGGTCTTAAATATATAAAAATCAATGGGATAAATTTGTTTAAGAAAAAAAATACCCGTAACTTTGCAGCAGCTCATTAACCAAGTTGTTAAAGGAGTTACGAGGTCGTATAGCATTGCTATACGACCTTTGCTTTAATCATTTATCCTTTGCATTATATTTTTTATAAGTTCATCAGGTGTTAAAACTCTTCCTGATAGCCTTAACCATTCTTCATATTCCTTTGCTTTCTTCCTCACTTGATGAGGATAATCGGCATAAAAAGCAGTCCATAACAGCACAAAGGTCTTTCTAACATCTAAGACAACAAAATAGTTGTCGCCATCATCTACCTCCAGCCAAATGCATACACGATGCTTTCCGCTTCTAGTTTGCTCCCAGCATTTCACCTCACCCTTCTGAGGTAAAATTTCAACAGTAGGCTTTGCCCATGGCATTCTTTCACATCTTCGGAAATCAGGAACTCTTTCATTTTCCACATTTCCCTTATGTGTCATGTGATAAAAAGTATAGGCCCTATCTTGAAACTCAGGGTGCACTTTCATTTGTAAAGGCCAACTTCCGAAATACGCTTTACGTCTTATAAAATCTTTCTCAAATACAGAATATACAGCATCTATATAAGTAGAATAATTCCCGCCATAATCAGACAGGAATAATTTGTCGGGCACATCATTGATACTTACAGCCATATTACACCTGCCTTCCCTTCCACACAAAGATATTAACCTTATCCTCTTTCACCAATGTTGACTTCAGCAGAGAATATTTTGAACGCCGCTTCATTTGTTCCACAAGTTCTAACTTTGCAGCACTAGTATTAAAACCTCTATGCACATAAGCGACAGCACCTATCAAGAAATCAGCAAGTTCTATGAGTTCCACCTCATGAGATCGAACTTGTTGTATCTTTCGAATCATTTTTTTATTATAGTCATAAGCATTGTTAGCCAGCACATCTTTCAGCTTTTCCACCTTTCTTCCACCATTAGTATCTTTTATGTCTAAATAAATACAATACTCATTCGATGGAGTCAAGATTGTCTTTAACAAGTCAAAGTACATTTTATAATAAAACTGGTCATGTGTTTGCCCATATTGCTCATGATGTAGAACGGATTTATCTGGTACAACCAACACCCTAAAATGCAAATCAGAATTATCGAAGAAGAAATCCATTACTTCTTGATAATATGCCAATTTGGCTTGAGAGACAGCATTCCACTTTAGTTCACAAGTAGGTTTTAGTCCATACTTCACCTTAATGGCACGAAGTCTCTTAAAGATAGCATCTTTCTTTTGCTCTTCACACCACACACACCCTAAAAGCATCGGCTTAATCCCATCATGTTCTAAATGGCAGCTCTCATCACAATAAATATTTATTTTTGCCATGACTATTAAATTTTATATCTACAAAATTACCTCTTAATTTTGAAAACGCCAAAATTCTTGGCTATATTTAACGATAATAAAGAGATAATCTATTCCACCTGATACACAGATGCCGAGCAAAAGGCAGAGTTCGATTTGTCTTTTGGTATTGCCGAGCGCATTAGTGAGATTCTGAAAGCCAAGGGTCTCACCCAAAAGGATTTTGCACGCTTACTCAACAAGCGAGACTCAGAAATCTCGAAATGGCTAACAGGCAGACATAACTTCACGACTCAAACCATTGCTCGCATCGAAACAGCCTTGGGAAGTAAACTCATCAGCATAGCCCATTGATTGGGCTATGCCAATAAGCATATTCTAAAACACCAAGAAATTCACAATAAATCAACAAAATCCCCCGAATATAAGTTGTAAACTATAAACTGTTAACTATAAACTACAAACAGCTGTTCCCTACCTCAGCAAGCTATAGTAAGGCGGTCCCATCCCGCATAACATGGCGAAGGCCTTTGATGGTCCGCCAACCTTAGGGCGTAGCGGTTCTGAGCACCGAGTAGGGCGGTTTTCTCCCTCGCTCCTGAGGAGAGAGGGCAGGGGTGAGAGGTGGAGCCTTCCTTAAGGGTAAGGAAGGACGGGTAGGTTTTCGAAAAAACTCCTTTTGGCTAAAGGGAGGCAGAGCGTTTCGATAACGCATACCCTCCAATCACCCCATAACATACTAACGGTATGAGAAAGGCAATCGCCATACTGCCCGTAGTATCCGCAATATACCCCATGATTACTGGAGCAACCGCTCCACCCACTATCGTCATGATAAGCAATGAAGAGGCAAGCTTGGTCTTTGTACCCGCATCCCTCAATGCCAGCGAGAAGATAGTCGGAAACATGATGCTCTCTCCCAGATATAGGGCGAAGAACGCAATGAGAGATAAGGTTCCGCTACATACCACCACAATCAATGTGGCTACAAAGGTGAGGATGGCACAGGTCAGCATACCGAAACCGAATGCCATCACTCGCATCGGCTTCTCCTCCACCATCTCGTTCGTATCCGCCTCATGCGCTCTCCTTGGGTCCGGCAACTTAATCCTTGACAGGACCAGTGCCACAGCAAGCACGAAGATACCCACCAGGGCATAAGGGATGGCAATGTTGACACCCGAGAACAGAAGCTGTCCGCCAACCAACGGTCCCACAATCCATCCGATACCATTGAGCGACTGTGACAGGTTGATTCTGCTCTCCGCCTTGTCAGGATGTCCCAGTACCGTAGTATAAGGATTCGCACTCGTTTCCAGACAGGTCAGTCCGCATCCTATCACAAACAGCGACAGAACGAAGAAGTAGAAACTGTTGATCCTGCTTCCCGGTATGAACATCAGAGCACCGATACCGAAGAGAACCAGTCCTGTTATCACTCCCCTCCTGTAGCCCCACTTCCGGATAATCCATCCGGCAGGCAGCGCCATCAGAAAGTAGGCACCATAGACAGCAGCCTGCGTCAGGGCCGACATCGCCTTGCTGATATGGAACGACTCCTGGAAATGCGGATTCAGCACCTCCAGAATGCCATGGGCAAAGCCCCACATGAAGAAGAGACTGCTGATGATGAGGAAGGGCACCAGATAGTTATGCCCTTCGTATCTGAAGATGGATGGCTTCGTCATGATTCTCTGCAAATTTAAGACTGTCCTTTACTACCAGTGCCAGATAACCACCGCCACCGGCTCCCGGCATCTTCCATGCCAGAACCTCCTCCATGTTGCTGTAGCGGTCAATCATCGGCTGTACACTCGCCTCCGGTTCTATCACACCGTTGATAGACGGATTCACCATACCCGGGAACATTGCAATCTGGGCCTCGAAAGATGCCCTGTATGTTGCAGCAAAGGCATCAAGGTCGTGCGCCAGAATCGCCTTCCAGCAGGCATCAGCTGCATCAGTCAGCGCCTTCACCTTCTCAGGCGTGATATCCTTACCTTCCACCACACTGCATCCCGGTCTTCTCGGTTCCATCGGAATCATCACCAGGTGGTCTTCCAGAAATCGGAGAGTCATCTCATCCTGCGTACTCTCTATCTTCTCCGGCCAGAAGTTGTTGTCATAATAATGACGCACCAGACCGGGCACACAGATACCGATAGAATCCTGGGCACCCGAGATGATACCATCATGACGCTCCGGATTGTTCTCGAAACAGAATACCAGTCGGGCGAGCATCTCCGGATCCATCTTCGGCAACTTCACCGGCCATATCTTCTGAATCATCTTACGGGTAGAGGTAGACAGACCACAGCGGTCGCGCACCTCAAAGGTCGGTTCCAGCGAGATGGTAATCGCCCATCCCGGATGATACATGCTTACATAAGGCTGGTCAATCCAAGTACCAGCCAGATCCAGACGGGTAGGAATCCCCGCCTCCTGTGCAGAATTATCAGATACGTTCGATAACGCCTTCTTCAAGTCAGAAGAAGACCGTGCCTTCAAACCCGCATGAGGCGTGCGCTGGAGTTCGACATATTCGATGCCCCTTTCCTTACAGATTCTACGTTTCTCATCAGACCCACCTTCAGCGTTCACCACAAACACATCCGGTTTCACCTTATCAAGAGTTGGCAGGAAATCGATGACTCCGCTTCCCTCATTGATATACGCATCCTTCACCGCCTTGATATTCTTGACCATGAATAGCCTTTCCTCCTGCGGGAACATAGGCTTGCGATGCTTATACTCCAGATAAGTAGCATCCGATCCGATACCCACATACAGGTCACCATACCGTGATGCCTGCTGGAAAAACTCCACATGACCGGAATGCAGCAGGTCATAACACCCGCTTACAAAAACTTTTTTCATTATAAACCAATAATAGTTAATGGCTTACAGTTAATAGAAACTGTAAAGCGTAAACTGTAATTTATCAATTGAATACTATCGCCCCAAGCGATTCCATCCAACAAAAACTGGCATAGACCGCATTATTCTCCATCCTAAGAACTTAGCAGTTCTGAGGCTTAAAGGGCAGTTACAGCCCCTTGTTTCTAATGAAAGTGATGCCTAATGAGACAGATGGAGACTTCTTGTTGGTAAAAAGAAGGATGGTTGATTTTAGAAACACAATGCGACCATCGCCTCTAACCCACATTCAAGACAAAGTTTTACATAAACTTTGCCTTGATAAACTGCGGCTCCTTCCAAGCCATTTTCATCAGCTTTAGTCACAGGTTTGAAGCCATAGCCAGAATATACTCTGATGTCCTCATCCCACATTTTCTTACGCTTGGCAGAATCAGTACTCATACCACCCATGCGCATTCTCGTTACAAACTCCGGGAGATAAGCTACCTTCAGATGGCAGTTATACAGATAGTTCACCAGGAGATTAGTTTCAGCAGCAATCTTGTAGCTCTCATCATAGAGACCACATTTCTTCATCACCTCACGCTTGATATAGCAAGTAGGATGCAATGGCAGAGAGCAATCACATCACTCGCCACCATTCTGATACCCTTGTTGATTGCCTCATACATACCATAGTCTGGCTCAGAGATAAACTTCACCTGATCCTCATGTCCTGCGATAGCCACACGGATAACCTATACAAAATGATCCTATCACAATAGTGAGGGAATTACCAACTGCGCAGTTACGCCAGATAGACGACAGCGACTTATTGATAATAAGCCAGCCGAGGGATGAGCAACAGTATTGAAGTGTTAACCGACAAGCACTCAAACTACGAAAGAGATTCCATCTGGCTACACTATAGCAGAAACATCAGATAGAAGGAAAAGAGCTATGTGATGGTATCGACTGCAACGTAACGCTCAATTAAAACGCTTTATTCAAGTCGATATTGAAGCCAACGGCTTTCATGTCTTTCGCTAAAGCTACTTTCCAATAGCCGTTGTCATCAACATTCACATATACGATACCATCTATATCTCCAGGTTTTTCAACATTATCCATAACAAGAGCACACACTCTGTCTCTACCTAACTTTCCTATTAGATAGCCATGTTCAAATACGACATTCTGTCTTGCTCTTGATGACAGTTCAGAATTTCCTTTCACGCGTCCTTCATCATCTGGAGTATATAGAACAATTCCAAAGCCTACATCTGTATATTTTTCAATCTTTTCAATGATGGTCTTACCCATGTTAGCCTGTTTATGTAATATAATAGGCTCCAAACCTAATTTCGTCAAGAATAGTTCTACTTCTGTTTTCAAGCTATCGTGTCCATGTACGATAAACACCTTGTTATTAGAAGTCTTGCTCATTTGAATATCATTTTTACCAGTTGACATATCATTTAATTTTTCAATATAGATTTTGTAAATTGGATAAGCTTTTTGATAAGAGTCTTCTAATGAATATCCGTTACCTGTTACATCTATCTTGCAAAACTTATCAATATATTCGTCTGATTTTCCAAAATACTTGACAAAGACTGCACATGCTTCTCCATACCATTCTTGAAAAGCATCAATGGCTTCACAAGAATTAACCTGTTGTTTCTTTTTATATATGTAATCTTGGAGCAACTGGTCGAGTTTTTCCAATCTGCTTTTTATTGTCTCATTCATATCTATACTCATTTTAATTTTCACGTTTTTATTATCTGTTTTCAATTTTCCTAAAAATATATCTATGGCATTGCCTTTTGTTAACATTAAGGGCTTGTAATTTTCTGCCACATTTTTGATATTACAAGAATACGTATATGTATAAATACTCCTTAAGGTAGGCGCATTAGTCTTCGTTATAGCTATTCTCTTGATAGGATTATTACCCATCCAAATATCTTTTAGAAATGGATATACACCTTCTAAAGCAACAATACTCAACTCATTGTTGTTGATAGTCAAGCGTTCGAGTTTTCTGAATTCTCCAATATTTAACCTCGACAATCTATTGTTGGATAACAATAATTGTTTTATGCCGACTTCTTTAATGCCGTTTGGAAGACACACAATTTGATTATAACAAAGATTCAGTATCTTCAATTTTGGCAACTTCAGAACTTGATATCCAATGGCAGATAGCTCATTGTTCGACAAATCTAATACCATCAACTTGCTCAAAGTCTTAATTTGAGGTGGTATTTTACTTATATGATTGTTATGCAATATCAACTTTCTCAGATTAGTCATTTTGAAGACATAATCAGGAAATGATGTCAAATTTTGATTTGACAAGTCTAATTTTGTTATTTTCTTATAATTATTTTGTGTTTTTTGGGTTGTTGCCATTATTTTTTATTATTTTTGCAAGCAAGTCGGCTATGGGAGGTAGCGACTATAAACAAAGTACTCCATCCAACTCGGGTAAACGTCACCAAGGGCTGAGGAACAGAACTTATAGCAGGTGGAGGAACCAACTGCATCGACGGTTAACCTAGTGGGAAAGTATTGGGCTTTTGCCAAACTCCTCTTGGCTCGTCATGCAATATCAAATTGTGTGGCGAGTAACTTTATTTATGGGTTCTCACGTTGCCAAGATGCAAGAATCCAAGGATAATCATTCTCTGCCGTGCAGATGACCTTAGTTCTATCAGTGGAAAGCCGACTGTCAATCCTACGACCATCACTACCATTGAATTGATAAAAATTTGAAACCAGCAAAATCTCTTTGAGATATTCCTTATATAGTTCCTTCAAGTCCCCAATTGTAAATTTACTCAATGCTTTGTCTATCAGCATCTCCCCTTCATGCCCAGGACTTCCTGTCACATTTTTCAAGGTTACAGTTATAATCAACTTCTTGTTTGAATCTTCAAAAACAACCTGTATGTTGTATTTTCTTGAATCAAGAAATACATTTCCTTCGCTCTCTCCTATACAACTTTCCAAAATAAACTTTCTTAGTGCTATAAAATGAGCATTCATGCAACTTACAAGAGCTTCATCAACACCAATCTTTGCTTTCCATTTCTTAAATTCCAATAGGGACATCAAAGGAATATGTTTAATCAAATTAAATTGGTTAACAAATTCTTGCATATTTCTCCCCTTATTAGTAAGGCAATTATACCTTAGCATAATCATTTCTTCGTCACAAAGCTGAGCACGGAGGCATTTTGCATAGATTACTCGATTTTCTTCATCAAGAATAGTATTGCCATCATCATCTTCATTGTCTGCCATACCTATCAGTCTTGCTACATGGTAAAGCATCCGTAAATGGACAGACATCTCACGACAATTTGCCGCATAAATTTGCTCGTATTCTTTAACAGCAGCTTTAGTTCTACTTATATAGGTACTATTATTATGGAAAGGTTTTTCTAAAAAACTATCTATAATGTTGACAAAAGCCTCTCTACCTTTATTATTATTATATCTATAAGCATCTAAAGCATGTTGGTAGAGACTTAGGAATGTCGTAAATTTATTATCAAACAATTGTAAGTACGACTGGGCTATAATAATTTTATTAGTCTTCACTACTGCATTGTTTGTGCTTATAACATTTGTGTTAACTTTCTGCGTCTTTTTGTTTACAGCATTTTGTTCTTTTAGAGTTATAAATAACAAATATGCTGAATACAAGGTAACACCAGTTCCTATAAAACCTCCTATAAAATCGCCATATGTACCTAAGACATCATTCTCTATTTTAGACCAAGTGAAGATTTTACTAAAATCACGCCCCCATAGAAATAGTATGGCAGCTACAACACTAATGCGTATAGACCATTTTTTAATCTTATTGATTCTATCGGATTCTTTCAAAATTCTGTCGTTAGAAGTAACATTATCATTCTCTGTCACTTCTATCATTCTATTTGCCATATGCGTATCTTTTCAATATTCACATTTCCGTCAGAACTTACACAAGTCCGACATACAGGATAATCTTCCCCCTTATATTTATTGTTTCGCCAATGTAATAGCTGTAAATTGTCGAAATCTCTATTTCCTCCCTTAGATAAAGGTCTAATATAACTGACCTCCCAGCCATATGGAGTTCTTTTACCATATTGGTCGTATCGAATCCAAGCTCCTGCAATATCCTTACGCCATATTGCAGGTGGTTTTCCTTCTACCTTTTTTGCTTTATTCCATAAAGCTATCAGTTCTATTTTGTTGATTTTTATTAAATTTCCCATATAAAACCCTCTTTATCTCAAATAAACTCTCATTATTTGTCGCCACTGTAAGTAAAAGCCATTTTTACAGGAATCCACCTTATCCTTTACTCAAGTTGTCCCAGTATCTTATATCCCACCAAGATTTGATTCATCGTAGCCTTATGATTGTAACGATATGACGTAACCAATTATACCTTATCGCTACGATGGCAAACGAAACTCCTTCCCATTGTCCCCAAGTATAACCAGACCATATTAAACAACAAGAGCGCTTTGGACTCCTTAATGGAGGATAAGCAACGGCATTGATGCGCCAGCCGACAAACACTCGCAACTCTGTTGCGTCTAACAATCGCAATTTTATTGCGTAAGCACTCCCAGCCAGCCCTTTAGGGCACAGGCTCCGCTGGCAGACCCAAACCCTGGCGGCGCTATAGCTGAGCCAGCTACATCCTCTCGACCCTGAGGGAAGAGAGGCTTGGTGAGAAAGGTGGAGCCTTCCTTAAGGGTAAGGAAGGACGGGTAGGTTTTCGCCCCCTACTCCTTCGTCATGTTCCAGAGGAACAAGGTATTACCGATGATATATCTTCTCCACATACGCTTAGGCTCCTTGATCAAGCGATAGAGCCATTCCAGCCTATGCTCCTGCCACCAGATAGGTGCACGCTCCACGGTACCAGCAAAGAAGTCGAAGACTGCACCGATGGTACCTACGTGACAATGGATGTTCAACTCATTCCAATGAGAGTACGTCCACTTTTCCTGCTTAGGAGTCGTCATGCCAATCCAGAGCAGATCAGGGTTGGCAGCATTGATGACATCAATGATAGCCTTGTTGTCCTCATCCGAGAACTCAGGCTTATACGGAGGCGAATAAGTCACCACCTTCAGGTGAGGATAATCCACGGCAGCACGCTTCACAATCAGGTCGAGCACCGTAAACCATCCAAGCCTTTAAACTACCATCTTGCTCTCATCGGCAGCATGAACTATGAAGTTCTTGCATTCATATAGGCGGATGCCCTTGCCTACCTAGGCATTGCCATCCTCATCTCGCATAACCAAGGAACGAAGGCAGCCCTGATACATCCTGCCCTTCTGAATCCCCACCTACCCCTACCCCAGGCGGTCCCATCCCGCAAAACCATGGCGTAGACCTTTGATGGTCCGCCATCCTTAGAGCGAAGCGGTTCCGAGCACCGGAGGGCGGTTACATCCTCTCGTCCCTGAGGGAAGAGAGGCTTGGTGAGAAAGGTGGAGCCTTCCTTAAGGGTAAGGAAGGACGGGTAGGTTTTCGAAAAAAAGACATTATCTATCTTTATACATCTCCTCATAATACTTCTGATACTCCCCAGAAGTAACATGATCCATCCATTCCTGGTTCTCGAGATACCATTTCACGGTTTCCTCGATACCCTCCTCAAACTGGAGAGATGGCTCCCAGCCGAGTTCCTTCTGTAGCTTTCTAGAGTCAATAGCGTAACGCATATCGTGACCCTTTCTGTCTGTTACATAAGTAATCAAATCCAAGTCAGCACCCTCAGGGCGACCGAGCAATCTATCCACAGTCTTGATAACCACCTTGATGATATCGATGTTCTTCCACTCGTTGAAACCACCGATGTTGTAAGTCTCGGCAATCTTACCCTTGTGGAAAATCATATCGATGGCACGGGCATGATCTACTACATACAACCAGTCGCGCACATTCTCACCCTTACCATATACTGGCAATGGCTTGCGATGACGGATGTTGTTGATGAACAGCGGAATCAACTTCTCTGGGAACTGGTATGGACCGTAGTTGTTAGAGCAGTTGGTTACGATGGTAGGCATACCGTATGTATCGTGGAAAGCACGGACGAAGTGGTCTGAGCTTGCCTTGGATGCTGAGTATGGAGAGTGAGGATTGTACTTGGTAGTCTCCAGGAAGAACTCCTCGCCGTAAGCCTCGTGGTTCTTACCGCTGGATGCCTTGGTGGTGAAAGGAGCAGGAATGCCCTCAGGGTGAGTCATCTGCAATGCACCGTAAACCTCATCGGTAGAGATGTGGTAGAAGCGCTTGCCCTCATATCCCTCAGGAAGACTCTCCCAGTAAATCTTTGCCGCCTGGAGCAGAGACAGGGTTCCCATCACGTTGGTCTGAGCGAAAGTGAATGGATCCTTGATACTTCTATCTACATGGCTCTCGGCAGCGAGATGGATGATGCCATCCACCTTGTAGTCCTGCATCAGCTTCAACATCAGGTCGAAATCACAGATATCGCCCTTAACGAAAGTATAGTTAGGCTTGTCCTCGATGTCCTTGAGGTTAGCCAGGTTGCCTGCGTATGTCAACTTGTCGAGGTTGATGATGTGATACTCAGGATATTTGTTCACGAAAAGTCTTACTACGTGTGAGCCGATGAAACCAGCTCCACCTGTTATTATTATATTATGCATATATATATTTTAATTATAGGGAACCCTCATCCAGGCGGTCCCATCCCGCAAAATATGGCGAGACCTCTGACGGTCCGACAACCTTAGAGCGTAGCGGTTCCGAGCACGCCAAAAGTGTGCGGTTACATCCCCGCTTCCTGAGGAAGAGGGGCTTGGGGAGAAAGTGGAGCTCCCTTTGGGAGGGCACTGAAAAAGGTGCCTGTTTTTGGAAAAACAAATAAAAAAGCA
>ERZ1673741.2852-NODE-2852-length-11447-cov-4.599544_pt1 | contig 11447 bp, 8 predicted proteins | sample MGYA00580209_ERZ1673741 | MGnify/ENA primary metagenome ERZ1673741 (study PRJEB41218, sample SAMN15661754) | gut metagenome | host: Homo sapiens | place: Canada: London | collected 2015-08-20/2019-03-30 | study: EMG produced TPA metagenomics assembly of... | reverse complement strand
GGGGGCTTCTCCGAAAGAAGCCCCCTAAGTGGGTTTGGGCAAAGCCCAAGGTCTTCCTTCTTGTCTATCATTATACCACAACTGCGCGGGTTTGTCCAGAGGGGAGCGCGCAAAAGGGAGGAAATATGAACATCTTGCTGTGCGGAGCGGAGGGCAGAATGGGGCGGGAGATTACCCGGCTGGCGCTGGCGCGGGGCGACACCGTGACCCCGCTGGACCTGCGGAAAGGGGCGCCGGATACATCGTTTGCGGATACCGTAATCGACTTTTCCCACCCGGACGCAACCGCAGCCCTGCTGTCCTTCGCCACGCGAAACCGGCTGCCCCTGTGCCTGGGAACAACGGGACAGGACCGGGGACAGCTGCACGCCATCACAAGCGCAGCCGAGCGCATCCCAATCTTCCGGGCAGCCAACTTTTCGCTCGGGGTCGCGCTGCTGGAACACCTGATCAGGGAGGTCCTCGCAGCCTTTCCGCAGGCAGAAGCGGAAATCGTCGAAACGCACCATAGCCGCAAACTGGACGCACCGAGCGGAACCGCACTCGCGCTGGCAGACGCCATCCGCGCACAGGCACCGGGACGGTTCGTGCGTGCAGGACGCCCCGGAACCGGCGTGCGGGACCCACAGGAGATCGGCATCCACTCGCTGCGCATCGGGCAGACCACCGGCATCCACGAGGTCCTGTTCGACACCGGACACGAAGCCGTTACCCTTCGCCACGAAGCGCACGACCGCAGCGCCTACGCAGCCGGAGCGCTTGCGGCAGCCGATTTTTTGGTCACACAACCGCCCGGGCTCTACGGCATGGAGCAGCTGTTCCCAAGCCCGGCAAACGCAAAACAGAATGGAGGTTCCCTATGAATATCCGAATCGCAATCTGCGGCTACGGCAACCTGGGGCGCGGCGTTGAACACGCGGCAATGCGCGCGCCGGACATCACCCCGGCTGCCATCTTCACCCGCCGCCCGCCGGAGCCGCTGCGGACGCAGGCAAGCGTACCGGTGCTGCCGATTTCCGCACTCCGGCATTGGCGGGAGCAGATCGACGTGCTGATTCTCTGCGGCGGGAGTGCAAAAGACCTCCCCCGTCAGACCCCGACCTTTGCAGCCGATTTCAACACCGTTGACAGCTTTGACACGCACGCCGCAATCCCCGCGCACTTTGCGGCAGTTGACCGCGCAGCATCCGCATCCGGGCACCTGGCGCTCATCAGCGCGGGCTGGGACCCGGGGCTGTTTTCGGTCGCGCGGACGCTGTTTGACGCGTTTTTGCCGGACGGCGAGACCGCAACCTTTTGGGGGCGCGGGGTCAGCCAAGGGCATTCCGACGCGCTGCGACGCATTCCGGGCGTGCTGGACGCGCGGGAGTATACCGTCCCGATTGACGGCGTTGCGGAGGCTGCCGAGGCGGGTCAGGTGCAGCCCCTCCCCCCGACTGCCACGCACCGGCGGGAGTGCTACGTCGTTGCGGCAGACGGAGCCGACCGCGACCGCATCGTCCGCGCGATTTGCGGAATGCCCGACTACTTCCGGGGCTACGAGACCTCCGTCACCTTCCTTTCACAGGCAGAACTCAACCGCGACCATGCCGCGCTCCCACACGGTGGAAAGGTCATCCGCAGCGGAAAGACCGGCGAGGACCGGCAGCTGCTGACGCTTGGCGCCAAGCTGGCATCCAACCCGGAATTTACCGGCAGCGTCCTCGTTGCCTATGCCCGCGCGGTCTACCGGCTGCGCAAAGGCGGCAGGACCGGCTGCATCACGCCGCTTGACGTCCCGCCCGCTGCCCTCTCCCCGCTCCCGCCGGACAGCCTGCGGAAAAAGCTGCTGTAACCGGTACCCGGCAGACAAAACGGCCCCACGCAGCCCAAACCCTGCGCGGGGTCGCCTGATTTCCCAGCAAAATATCCTTCAAAGCGGAGGTCCCGCGACACCCCAGCCCAATCACGCCAAACCGTACCGTTTCCATTTCCGTTTCCTCCCTAAAAAAGAAGCAGTTCCGATTTCGTTATACCATCCCCAAATCGAAACACCTATAGACAATCCGCCGCTTTTTATTCAATTTCGGACATGCCTAGCAGATAACAAAAAAAGGCACCCGCCCTTTTATAAAAAGAACCATCACGCATATCAATCAACACCTACCCATCACTTAACCAAGTTCTTGGGGGTTCTTAGGGGGACTTCTTCGAAAGAAGTCCCCCTAAGTGGGTTCGGGCAAAGCCCGAGGTCTTCCTTTACTTCGTGTCGTCCTCGTCAACCTCGTCGGCGAACATCTCGGCAACGGTCGGCTTGTGCTCGGCGGGCTTCGGCGTGACATCGCCGGCCTTAATCAGCGCCCACTTGGTCAGGGACGGTCCAAGCAACTCATAAATCAGCACCGCAAACAGCACGATATTGCGCACCAGCGAACCGTGCTGCAGCGCAGCTGCTGCGGTAATCGACATTCCGATCGACACGCCCGCCTGCGGCAGCAGCGTAATGCCGAGGTATTTGACAACCGACGGCGGGCATCCGGTCGCTTTGGCGCTGAAATGCGCCCCCAGGCTCTTTCCGATCGAACGGAAAATCACATACGCCAAGCCCACGCCAATCACGGCAATGCTGGAGAAGACCGTAAAGTCCAGCTCCGCGCCGCTGATGACGAAAAACAGCACATAAATCGGCATCGTCCATTTGTCGGTCTTTGCCATCAGCTCGTCTGCCGACTTGCACAGGTTGCAGAAAATCGTGCCCAGCATCATGCAGACCAGCAGCGAAGAAAAGGAGATCTTCAAACCGGAGTCGAACGTGTATTCCAGCTGCGAAAGCGCAATCGTCAGCAGCACGAAGGTGATCGACAGGCAGAGCCGCTTGCTGTTGGATTTGAACAGGCTCTCAACCGCTGTAAAGACCGCGCCTGCAAGCGTGCCCAACAGGAGCGACAGCACCACCTCCAGCAGCGGGTTGACCACGATCGAGATTGCGCTGACGGCGCCGCCTTCCACCGCGCGCGCCACGCCGATGGAGACCGAAAAGCAGATCAGACCAACCGCATCGTCCAGCGCCACAACCGGCAGCAGAATGTCGGTCAGCGCTCCCTTTGCTTTATACTGCCGCACGACCATCAGCGTTGCGGCAGGCGCGGTTGCGGTTGCGGTTGCACCCAGGGTGATGGCAACCGACAGCGGCAGCACCTCCTGCCCCAGCACGAAATGCAAGCCGATCAGCACCACGTCGACTACAATCATTGCGGCAACCGCCTGCACGACGCCGACCACGGCTGCCTGCTTGCCGGTATGCTTGAGGTCGGAGAGTCTGAACTCATTTCCGATGGCAAACGCGATGAAGCCGAGCGCCACGTCCTGCACCAGGCTCCCCATTGTCGAAAGTTTCTCCAGGCTGGAGAACAGCCCGGTAATGCCGAGTCTGCCCAGCACGAAGGGACCGATCAGGATTCCTGCAATCAGATAGGATGTGACTGCTGGCAGCCCCAGCGGCTTCATCAGCCGGGACATAAATAAGCCCGCAACCAGCCCGAGTGCCAAGCTGAACAAAATGCTAAATTCTTCCATTGTAACGTACCTGCCTTTTATACTATGGGGCATTTGGTCCTGTTTCTCCCCAACCGCTTTATTATATCGCGTTTACCCCGCAAAGTCAAGCGCTACAATAACCAAAGAAAATCGGAAATTCGACAGCTTCTTCAACAAAGTGCCCGAAGGGGGAAGACCTCGGGGCACCGCTCCGAATCCCGCTTAGGGGTTTCTTGAAGAGAAGCAACGCTGCGCTACTGACTGGTTGCTCCGCAACCAGTCACCCCTAAGAACCCCAAAAAACTTTGCGCAACGGGATTTTCTGATCGAATCTTTAGAAGTGCGAGCAGCGGGTTTGCAGAAAAGGTAGCAACAACTGCAGGGTTCGGGCTGTTCCGGAGCGCTGAGCATACAGACAAGAGTCTGTATGTCCGCAGTTGTCCCTCAATATGTTCTCCACCCTGCCATCAGGAATTACACGCGGGCACTTCCGGAATCTCCCGCCCCAGCACACGCAGAAGCGGAACCGGATCATTTGCCGTAATCAGCGATGCGCCGCGCTCCAGGCACATGCGCACATCCTCCTCGGTGTCTGCGCAGTACATGTGCATCGGCAGCCCCTTGGCTTGGTAGAACGGAAAAATCTCGCTTCGCACAAAGCGCAGATCCAGCCCCAGTTCGTCATAAAAGCGGTAGGAATCCGGCTCAAATTCCTTCATCTGGAAATCCGGATACCCCATCGTGCGCCCGCCGTAGGTCTCCTTGATATACCGGATGATGCGGGCATTGAAGCAGTAAAACCAGCAATCCGCAAAGAAGCCGTACTGCTTCAGGAGCGCAACGGTCTTGTCGACCGCCTCCTCGCGGAAATCCTTGATTTCAACACCCAGCCGCAGCGTCGGGCGCAGCGTGCGGACCAGCACCAGCACCTCCTCCAGCATCGGAATCCGCTCCCCTGCAAACTGCGCGCCCTTGTGGCTGCCGGCATCCAGCGCTTTCAGCTCGGCAAGCGTCTGCTCGGTAATCAGACCGTCATGCCCGGTGATGCGCAGCGTGTTTGCATCGTGCATGATGATCGGCACACCGTCGCGCGACAGCCAAACGTCAAATTCGATTGCATCCACGCCCAGCTCAATCGCCGCGCGGTAAGAGATTAACGTGTTTTCCGGATAAGCCGACCGCCACCCGCGGTGCCCTTCCACAATAACCTGTTTTGCCATGCTTTTTCCCTCCTGATACCAAAAAACGGCATCCTTCCTGTTTATTATAGCAGGAAGGATGACGTTTGTCAAGATGCCCCCGCGCCGACTGTCCGAAAAATACATCTCAACTTTTAAAAATATGCTCTCCCTCCAAAAATCCCCTCTTAGGTAAAGTTCTTGAAGGTTCTAAGGAAACTTCTTCCAAGAAGTTTCCTTAGTGGGTTTGGGCAACTCCCAAGGTCTTCGCGTCCTTTCCATACCGGAAATACTGATACAGGTTGCAGGGAATCATGCCGTTGTAGAGCTTGCGAACCTTGTCGGCTTTGTGCCCATATAGCTTTTCGAACTGCGGGTTGGAGGTAATGATGTAAATGTGCCACGGCGCGAACGCCCATAAATGGCGCCCCATTTCGCGGTAAAGCGCCGCCGCAGTCTCCGGGGTCATCAGCCGCTCGCCGTAGGGCGGATTGCAGACAACCGTCCCCCGCCGGTCGGGCTTCTCAATCTTCCGCACATCGGCAGACCAGATCCGCATATGGTCCTCCACGCCGGCACGCAGTGCGTTTTCATAGGTCACGTCCAGAATCTCTTCGTCAATGTCCGATGCCCAGACCTCGTAATCGGCATCCTGCAGAATCGCCGCCTCGGCGCGTTCCCGCTCCTCTGCCCAGACCGCCTGCGCAATCTGCGGAAAGCTCTCTGCCGCAAAACTGCGCCCAAGTCCCGGCGCACGGTTGGAAAGAATCATTGCCGCCTCGATTGCAATCGTCCCGGAGCCGCACATCGGGTCCCAGAACAGCACATCGGGACGCGGACGCGCCGTCAGCGCCATTGCCGCCGCCAGCGTCTCCCGCAGGGGTGCCTCACCGGCATCCGGGCGGTAACCGCGCTTGTGCAGCGCCGTCCCGGTCGTGTCAATCATCAGATGCGCCACATCCTTGAAAATGAAAAATTCAATCTGATATTTGGTCCCGACCTCGGCAAACCATTTCTGCCCGTAAGCACCCGACAGCCGGTCCACAACCGCCTTTTTCACAATGCTCTGGCAGTCCGGCAGCGAGTGCAGCCGGCTTTTGATGGCATGGCCCTTGACCGGAAAGGCATCGTTCCGACCGATCCAATCCTCCCACGGGAGCGCCTTGGTCCCCTCAAACAGTGCGTCAAAGCTCTCTGCCGGAAAGCTACCCAGCGACAGGAACACCCGCTCTGCGCAGCGCAGCGAAAGGTTCGCCCGCACCAGCGCGTGCGCGTCCCCTTCAAAAAAGACGCGCCCGTCCATCGTTCCGGTGCGCCGCACGCCAATCGCGTCCAGCTCCTCGCCCAGCAGCTTTTCCAGCCCGAACAGGCAGGTGGCAACATACTGATACTTCATCTGATCCTCCCAAAATTAAATGGTTCGGCTTCGATTTCTGCAAAATCAAGCGTTTTGTCGGTCGATTTCCGCACGGATGCGGTGTGAGATGCATACCCTTTCTATGATCTTCCTTACAGAAAGCAGGGGTTACAATGAAAAAGAAAAAAGTCGGCATCATCGGCGCAACCGGCATGGTCGGTCAGCGCCTGCTCACGCTTTTGGACGGACACCCCTATTTTGAGGTGACCGCGCTTGCCGCCTCCGCGCGCTCGGCAGGGCAGCCATACGAGGCAGCTGTTGCGGGACGCTGGAAACTGTCAGCTCCGATTCCCGCTGCCTATCGCGCCATGCCCGTGACGGATGCCGCCGACATTCCCACCTTGCGGGAGAGGTGCGACTTCGTTTTCTGCGCGGTCAACATGGGCAAGGGCGAGACAAAGGCGCTGGAAGAAGCCTACGCACGCGCGGAAATTCCGGTGGTCTCCAACAATTCTGCCAACCGCTGGACACCGGACGTTCCGATGGTGATTCCCGAAATCAACGCCGCGCACCTTGCGGTCATCGACACACAGCGCAAGCGCCTTGGCACCCGGCGCGGTTTCATTGCGGTCAAGCCGAACTGCTCGATTCAATCCTACGTTCCCGCGCTGACGCCGCTGCTGCCTTGGGGCATTGAGCAGGTGGTGGCAACGACCTACCAGGCAATTTCCGGTACCGGAAAGACCTTCCGCGAGTGGCGCGAAATGGTCGACAATGTAATCCCCTACATCAGCGGCGAAGAGGAAAAAAGCGAGCAGGAGCCGCTGAAAATCTGGGGGCATGTGGAGAATGGGCAGATTGTCAAGGCTGCGGCGCCGCTGATTACCACGCAATGCATCCGGGTTCCGGTCTCGGACGGGCACACGGCTGCGGTGTTTGTGAAGTTCCGGCAAAAGCCGACCCGCCAGGAGATTCTGGACGCCTGGGCTGGCTTCTCCGGCAAGCCACAGCAGCTAAAGCTCCCGCACGCCCCTGCGCAGTTTTTGACCTACTTCAGGGACGACGACCGCCCGCAGGCGCGTCTGGACCGCGACTTGGAGGGCGGCATGGGCATCTCGATTGGCAGGCTACGCGAGGACGCAATCTTTGATTACAAATTCGTCGGTCTCTCCCACAACACGCTGCGCGGCGCCGCCGGCGGCGCCCTCCTCATCGCCGAACTGCTCTACCGGGAAGGCTATTTCGAGGGATAGAAGACCTCGGGGAAGACCTTGGGGCGCTGCCCCAAACCCTGCTTAGGGGGCTTCTTTCGGAGAGAAGCAACGCTGCGCTACTGACTGGTTGCTGCGCAACCAGTCACCCCTAAGAACCCCAAGAACTTCACCGCACAGGGATTGTTGTAGGGAACGACCCATGTGTCGTTCCGCTTTTTCTATCTCAGACGGATGTGAATTGTACATCTCACGCTCCGAATACCCCACCGTGTCATCTCAGAGCAAGGCACCTACAGTGCCCAGTCGAACCCCGCAGGGGCACCGCAGGCGACGGATGAGGGCGTCCGGTTTGCAGAATGCATCCGGCTACTCCAAATCCGCACCCACCAAAATTCAAGCGACGAAATCCCCTTATTGAAAGTTCTTGGAGTTCTTAGAAATTGGATTGCCCGCAATCCAATTTTCCCTTCATTTCAAGAAGGGGCTAAGCAGGGTTCGGGGCGGCGCCCCGAGGTCTTCTCGCGCCTTACCTCCTCCGCACCAGACGTTCCAGCTCTTCGCCGAGGGCAGCGGCGAGGGCGTCCACATCGGCGAGGGTGTTGTAGACCGAGAAACTGATGCGGATGGAGCATTCAATTTCGGCGGGCGACAAGCCAAACGCCGTTAGCGCCTCGGACTGATGATGACTGTGCGACGAGCAGGCAGAACCGTTGGAAATGCAGATGCCGCGCGCGGAGAGCGCATGCAGCATCGTCTCGCTGCGAATGTCGGGCAGCGTGTAGTTGAGGATGTGCGGCGCACACTTCCCGGCGGGAAGATTGGCGCGGAGCGGCAGATCGGACAGCTTTTTCAGTGTCAGCTCCCGCAGGCTGGACAGCTTGCCGAGATGCTCCTCCAGGTTGGCGTAGCCTTCAGCCGCAGCCTGCCCGAAGCCCGCAATACCGATCACATTTTCGGTCCCCGACCGGAATCCGCTCTCCTGTCCCCCGCCCAGCAGCAGCGGAACAATGTCGCGCCGGCGCAGGCTGTCGCGGGACACGTAGAGCGCGCCGACCCCTTTGGGACCGTGAATCTTGTGCGCGCTGACGGTCACCAGGTCAGCCTTGACCGACTTCGGCGTCAGGCGGCATTTGAGATATCCCTGCACCGCGTCGGTATGCGTCACAATGTCGGGGTTCCGGTTCTTTGCCATCGTAAACGCGCGCTTGATGTCGTACATCGCGCCGGTCTCGTTGTTGACCGTCATGATCGACACCAAAAAGGTCTTGTCGTTCAGCGCAGCCGCATAGCGGTCAAAATCCAGCTCGCCGCCGCGCGTCGGAATCCGCACGACCTCAAAGCCCTGTGCCTCCAGCAGACGGAACGCATTCGCCGCGCCGGGATGCTCGGAATCGGTGGTAATCACCCGCATGCCGCGCCGCCGGGGCTTGGCAAACGCCGTTCCGAGAATCGCGAGATTGTCCGATTCGCTCCCGCAGGAGGTAAAAATCAACTCCCCCGGCTCGGGGCGGGACACGCCGAGAGACGCAGCAACCTGCCGCCGCGCCGTCTCCAGCACGTCCAGTGCCGCATTGCCGGCAAAATGGAGCGAGGACGGATTGCCGTAGATCTCCATCACCTCGCGCATCCGCTCCTTCACGCCCTCGGAGAGTGCCGTCGTTGCGCTGTTGTCCAAATAAATCTCTTTCATTCCATTCCCTCAACGGAAGGAGAACGCCGCAACGATGCGGTCAAGTTCCTCCGTGTGTCCGTCAAACTGTTCTGCAGTCGCGGTGTAGGTCAGGCTGTAAATCATGCTGCGATACGCCGCGATATACTGGCGGTAGCGATAGGTCACGCCGCCGATTGTCAGGGTGTATTCCCAAACGGTTGCCTCACGCGAGCCAAGCTGTTCCTTGTGCGTCTTTCCCTCATCGATCTGCATCGCGTCCGCGCCGAACAGCTTTTCGGTCTGCGACCGCACCATCTCCCAGTATTCCGCTACGCTCAGGTGCTCTACCGTCGGCATATAGGGGACCACACTGACCGACGTGTGATCGTCCTTTACGTAAGCCGCATAGATTGCGGAATCGAGGTCGATCTCCCAATCGGACGGCACATACAGCTTGTATGCCACGTCAGCACCGAAGCAAGCCTTCATGCCCTCCGGCGCGTCTGCTCCGTCATCCAGGACCTTCGAAAAATCCTTCGGATAATACGGCTCGTCCACAAAGCGGAAGGCGTTGAGAATCTTTTCAATGTCGGAGGCGTAGTTCTCGTACATCTCCTCGTTGGCGGTAAAGGTGAACACGTAAAACGCACCGTTGCGCTCGGTGATCAGCTGCTTGTAGCGGTAGGTCGTGCCGCTGACCAGCGCGGAGTAGCACCACCGCCCGGCGTCAAGCTTGTCCAGCATGTCGGCGCCGCTGTTCTCGGTGTCAACCGTCACTTTGCCGTCCAGCGCCGATGCCTGGACCGGGCGCAGACATTCGTTCTCAAAGAACCAGGTCAGGCGCGGATTGACCGCAGCCAGACCGGTCTCTTCCTCTGCCGCCGATGCCGGCGCAAGCGCGTCCAGTTCTGCGCGCCAGGCGTCCGTCAGCGGATACTTCACCACGCTGACCGTAGACTGCCGCGACAGGTCCCGGTAAGCGCCCGAGATGCCGTAAGCCGTGTTCAGCACCCAGGTTGTGGGGACGTACAGCATGAAATCCGCGCCCGCAGCAGATGCAATCTGCATGCCGTCCGGCGTGTCCGGGTCATCGCTCCCCAGCTTCACGCAGGAGCACAGCCCCGCCAGCATCAGCAGGCAAAGGGCAAGCGCCGTCAAACGGATACCCCTTCTCATTCCGCACATTCCTTTCCGCTCTGTTGTTTTTCCAGCGTGCATTCCGCTGCGCACATGATGCCGAAGCGCCCGCTCTCGTAGGTCAGCCCGCCCTGGAAGAATGCGGTATAAGGCGCGCGCAGCGGTCCGTCTGCCGACAGTTCAATCGACGAGCCCTGCGTGAAACCGCCTGCCGCCATGACCACGCGGTCGCTGTAACCCGGCATCTGCCACGGTTCGGGGGTGACGAAAGCGTCCACCGGCGAGCCCTGCTGGATGCCCCGGCAGAAGGCGCACAGCCCTTCGGCGCTGCCGGTCACGACGGTCTGGATGATGTCGTGGCGCGGCTCGTTCCAGCGCGGCTCCACGGTGTAACCGAGTGCTTCAAAGAGGTATGCCGCCAGGTGCGCGGTCTTGAGCGCCTGCGCAACGGTATGCGGCGCGTAGAACAGCCCCTTATAGAGCGACTTATTCTGCCCCAGCGTTGCGCCCTGCTCGGTGCCGATGCCGACCGAGGTCAGCCGGTAGCTTGCCAGTTCGACTGCGCGCTTGGTGCCCGCGATGTAGCCGCCGGTCTCTGCCATGCCGCCGCCCGGGTTCTTGATCAACGATCCGATGACCATATCCGCGCCGACGTCGGTCGGCTCGCGGTCCTCGACGAACTCGCCGTAGCAGTTATCCACCACGACAAAGACGTCCTTCCGCACGGCGCGCACGGCTTGGATTGCCTCGCCGATTTCCGCAACGCTCAGTGTTTTGCGGTTGAGGTACCCCTTGGAGCGCTGGATGAAAACGACCTTGATATTCGGGTATTTCCGCAGGTTTTCGGCAATTTCCGCTACCCGGAAGGAGCCGTCCGCGTTGAGGTCGGTCTGGAGGTAGTCGACGCCGAAATCCTTCAGCGATCCGTTGCCGGGCTTGCCGCAGAGACCGATAACTTCCTCCAGCGTATCGTAGGGTTTCCCTGCGATGGTATAGAGGATGTCGCCCGGGCGCAGCAGACCGTACAGCCCGATTGCCAGCGCATGGGTGCCGCTGACGATGCCAACGCGGACAAATGCGGCTTCTGCGCCCATGACTTCCGCCCAGATTTCGTCCAGCACCTCGCGCCCGCGGTCGTTATTGCCGTAGCCCGACGAGGTGCCGAACATGGAGTCGGACACCCGGTGCTGCCGGAATGCGTTCATAATCTTTTCGGTATTGCGGAATGACACTGCGTCGATTTCCCGGTACAGCGGCGCGAGCTTTTCCTCTGCTTCTGCTGTGAGGTTCAAAATTTTCTTTGAGAATTGCATGGTTTTTGATTCCTTTGTTTTTGATTAAGACCTTGGGGCGCTGCCCCAAACCCTGCTTAGGGGGCTTCTTTCGGAGAGAAG
>ERZ1673741.2850-NODE-2850-length-11449-cov-4.135159_pt1 | contig 11449 bp, 9 predicted proteins | sample MGYA00580209_ERZ1673741 | MGnify/ENA primary metagenome ERZ1673741 (study PRJEB41218, sample SAMN15661754) | gut metagenome | host: Homo sapiens | place: Canada: London | collected 2015-08-20/2019-03-30 | study: EMG produced TPA metagenomics assembly of... | reverse complement strand
AATACGCGGACTTTGCCGCCCGCCTTGCGCCCTACGGCATCAGTCAATCCGAGTTTATCCGCAGAGCCGTTCAGGGCGCAAGCGTTTGGCATAATCCACCTCCTAAATAATTAAGCAGTGGCAAGTTGGAAATGTGAGCCAAATTGCCACTGCTTTTTACAACAATGCTTCGTTTAAGTATTCTCTTACCCGTCGATCCAGTTCTTCAGCCGTGAATGCGTATCGAGCGACACCTTACCGGTCAGGTAGGTATCGTCGATCATCGCCGCTCCCCCGTGGAAGGGCAGGCCGGTCTGGGTCGGCGCATGACCGACGCCGTTGAAGCCCCACATAAAGTCCAGATGCCACGTGGCGCGGCGGAACTCGCCGTCCGTAATGGCGTGATAGCCGGCTTTCTGCTGCTTGTGCACCAGATCCACGATCGCCTCGTCTTCGACGGCCTTCAGCGCGGCGGCATCGATCTTTCCGGCCTGAAAATCCAGACGCGCCTACTTCAGCTTTGCTGGGCGCAGAAAGCTGCCGACATGGTCATATCGAAAGGGCGTATGTTCTTTGCTCATGATAAACTCTCCTTTATATATTTCTACTTATTTGTATCTTCTGTGCAAAGCCATTATACAATCGCCAAATTCAACCGCCAAATTCAACTGTACATCGTGAAGTTGCCCATTTTCACGGCAGGAAAGTCGTGCATCATACCAAATGTCGACAAATCCGAAGATCAGGATACCAGAGTCTGCGGCACATTCCATGTATGCGGAACCATTTTGCGCAAATGCCGTCTTTTCAGGTAAAGGAAGGTGGTTATTCATGAAAAAAGCAAGACTGCTCCCCGCACTGGTCCTGGCCCTGCTGTTCCTCCTCCCCGCCGGCTGCGGCAAGCCGGCTGCGGCTCAGCCCACGCCCAAGCCTGCCGAAACCGTGACTGCGTCCGGGACTGCCGGAACGCTGCGCGTGCAGGTGCCGGATGGCTGGAAGTATGAAGTCTGCCCCGAGGGGACGCTCGACGACTCGGAAGCCTGCTTCGGCGTAAAGCTCTGGCCGGACAGCGGCTCGGACAGCTGCGTGCAGCTCTATTGGTCGGACAGCTTCGGTGTGTGCGGCACGGGGCTGAAGGAAGAAACGCTGACGCTCGCCGGGGGCAGCGTCTCCGCCGGGTATTATGACGGCGACAAAAACTGGACGTTTCTCAGCTTCCAGGGCAAAAACCGCGGCATCATCGCCTTGGCCGATCCGAACGCCGGCTGGTTCGCGGACAAGGGCGACCAGCTGCTGGCCGTGCTCGACACGGTCGAGTGGGAACCGGCAGCATAAATAGAATCATGAGAGAAAAGCACACCCCGCAGCAGAGCTTCTGCTGCGGGGCGATTCTTGTAATATGTTATTTCGCCGCGGCGGGGACGGCGGCGGGCGCCGCAGCCTCGGCCGCTTCGGTCTCCGGCTGCGCGGCGGCAAAGCCCTTCTCATAGCCGTGCTCGCGGATGTACTTGCGGTTTTTGTACACGCCGATGGTCAGGAACGGAACGACCACGACCGCGATGCCGAGATAGCCGCAGTAGCCATAGCCGTACTTGATGATGTTCGTGAGGCCGGCCATGGAGATGGACATGGACAAAATGATGATGAACGCGGACACGATGGCACTGCGCACCGGCGCGGACTGGATGCCGCGGAACATCGGCAGCTTCTCAAAGCGGGCGACGAAGCCGAAGATCGTCGTCACGCCCGTAGAGATGAGGCAGAGCATGAGGCAGACGCCGTAAACCGCGGTGAGCGCGCGGATGCTCATGGCGTTGCAGACGGTGAGCGTGGGGATGGTCGTGCCGCCGTCCACGGCGGTGTAGACGCCGCGCCAGCAGATGAGCATGAACACGGAGAGCACGAGCGCGACGGCGTTCATGGCAAAGGAGATCCACATGGCCTTGGCACAGCCCTGCTTGCTGCGCATGGTCGTGCCGCAGGCGATCATGGTCGGGAGCGTGACGCACTGGAAGCCGGCATAGGTGAAGGCGTTAAAGATCGCTTTGGGGACATTGGCAAAGCCGGTCGTCCGGAAGTCCGCGGAGAGCACCGTGAACAGCGGCGACTCGCTCTTGAAAATGCCGATGGCGTAAATGGTGATGGCTGTGACGAGGATGGCGATGCCCATATAGGTGGATGCCGCGCGGACGATGCCCGCGCCGAAAATGGTCAGGAGCAGGACGAGGCAGCCGACGGCCACGACGCCGAGATAATAGTTCACGCCGAAATAGCTCCGCAGCGCGGAGGCCGCGCCCGAAATGGCGGCCGCGACGGCCATGAGCACCATGATGTAGAAAAAGATCTCGAACAGCCACTCGATCTTATCAAAGGGATGGTAGAGCGTCTCGAACAGCTGCTTATAGCTCGTCAGGCCGCGGGAATTGTACATGATCATAGCCTCGCGCATCGTGAGTGTGAGCAGCAGCATGGCCACGATGGCCGACACGATGCCGGCCCAGCCGAGGCCGACGTAATAGGTGTTGGCCTGGTTGCCGGTCGCGAAGCCGCCGCCTGCGTGCGCGGAAAACAGCACCGCGCCGACCGAGAAGGCGGCAAAAAACGGGGTCTTGGGTATAGTTCTGGTTTTGGTCCGGGTTTTCATGATTCGTTCCTCCTGCAAAATGATCTGATGGTTTGGCAGGAAAAAAGAAAACCCTCCGTCTTTCCTGCCCTCTGGCAGAAGAGACGAAAGGCCGAAAACCCTCCGCGGTACCACTCTTCTTCGCCCCCAAAATCAGGGGACGCACTCACACGGGATACCATCATATCCCTGCACAATAACGGGCGCACCCGTCTGCACCTACTCATCGTTCAGCGCAGCCGCTGTTCAGCCAGTTCGGCAGGTCTGTACGCTTTGTGCCTCGCACCACCCGGCACTTCTCTGAAAGGACGTTCCTGCTTACTACTCTGTGTCTTCGCGTTTGATGGCTTGATGATAACATCCGTATCCGGGGCGCGTCAAGGCACGCATTCACCGAAAAAAGTTGAAAAATTCGAAGAATCTTTGTCGGATGCATCCATCCGCTTCCCTGTTTCCGCAAAAAACACGCCGCACCCGCGATCGGGTGCGGCGCGTAAAATACGGTGGTGCGGGTCACTTGACCTCGTCGTCCAGCCAGTCGGCCAGCTTGGCCTCGTCCAGGTTCAGACCCTTGGTCAGGAACGCGACCATTTCGTTGAAGTTGAGCTTCTTCATGCGCTCAAAGTTCGTCTCGCCCTTCTTCTCAGGGTCGATCAGACGGCCTTCGATATAGCCGCACTCGTAGCACATATTCAGCGCATACTTCCGATGGGTATCCAGCGTCATTTCATGACCGCAGCGGGGACATTTCATCACACATTCTCCTCTCCATATGTACAATTCCCTGCGCAATATCTTACAATATGCTACATGATTGTGCGCAAATATGCAAGCATAGTTTACGAATTAACACGGCTTAACCCGGCGCGGCCGCCGCATCCGTCAGCGTGACGGTCAGCGTCTGCGCCAGACGTACCGGGCCGCCGATGGACAGGCCCGTCACTGCGCCGTGGGTGCGCTGCACACCGACCTCCAGCGTGCCGCCCGGCTGGCCGATGCCGATCTCCGTGATGCCGTCGGCAAAGTCCGCCGTGAGCACCACGGCAGTCGCAACACTGCCGGAGGCGCAGCTCGCCTCCGCGACGCAGGAGCCGGTCTCGCGCACGAACACGACCGGCCGGATGCTGCCGGCTGCCCGGTCGAGAAACACGGCGCCGACGGCGCTTGCCTCCGGCGCGGCGGCAATGGCGCGCTGCACGAGCGCATCGTCCGGCTGCGCACGGTCAATGACAAAGTGCGTGATGCCGTCGAACGTCACGCGCACGGCCGGCACATCCGGCCAATCTGTCGGCTGCACCGCGCGCGGCAGCGGCATCACCGTGGACGCCTCCCCCGCCGCCGTGTCCGCCATGACCGGCTGAACGCCCTCGGCCCCGCTGATCTCGGCAAAGACGCAGGTTTTCCCCTGCGCACCGGTGCGCAGCGCATGATAAAAGCCTGCGCAGCGCAGAGCGTTGCCGCAAAATTCGCCGCCCATCATCTCCAGCCGGATCTCCCCGCCGCAGCGCGGCGCGGTCAGAAAAGCGGCCTGCTCAATGTGCAGCTCCGGCAGGCGCAGCAGCCGCGCCGCGACCCGCGCGCGCTCCGCCGCAGGCACGTCCGAGAGCACAATGGCCGTGACGTTGCCCGCCGGGTCGAGCACCGCAACTTCATAGTCTTTTTTCATGTCTTTGGTCTGCATGGCCGTCACTCCGTGAAATGCACATGGTTGTTAATGTGGTCCTGGCAGAAGCAGTGATAGCCCACACAGCGCGAACAGTAGCGAAACTCCAGCTCCGGATGATCGACATCCGTGCGGCCGCAGACGGCGCATTTATAGTGATAGGGCTTGTTGGCCTGCTCGCGCTGGATGCGCCGGGCCTCGCGCTTGAAGTTCACCGTTTTCTGCCGCTGGCGCACGTGCGACGGGCGGAAAAAGTCAAACAGCCAGTCGCCGCAGTAGACCAGATAGTTGAGCACCGCCACCACCGGCAGCAAGTTCAGCGGGAACGACGTCGTGACGACGCCGAGCACGAACAGCGCCGCGTCCACATACGCCAGATACTTCACTTTGATCGGGATGATGAAAAACAGCAGTACCTGCATATCGGGATAGAGCGTGGCAAAGGCGAAAAACATCGACAGGTTCAGGTACGTGGTCGAGACGATCACGTCGCGCCCGAGGATGGCCGAGAGCACCACGCCGTAGATCGCCGTGAGCAGCATGCCGCTCACGTAATAGATCGTGAACTTGCCGTTGCCCCACTCGCGCTCGAGACACGAGCCGATCCAATAGTAAAAATACAGCATCACCAGCAGCCAGATGGGACTGGCCTCCGTGGGTACGAACACATACGTCACCAGGCGCCAGACCTGCCCGTGCAGGATGCCCTGCGCCGAGCCGCTCAGAAGCGAGGCGATCTGCCCGGTCGTGTCCATTTTTGTCAGCAGCCAGACGGCCGCATTGCCGATGACGATGATCAGCATCAGGTTCGGAATACCAAAACGCGGGTGCGCATAGCAAAACCGGTCGATTTTGTTCATCAGTTTTCTCATGGGGTTCCTCCGTAAATACAACGTATGTCCATGATACCTTCTTAAAACCGCAAAGTCCATAAAAAAATATCCCGAATCGCAATTTGTACTTTCTTAATGGGCGATCGTGTGGTATGATGATATCTGTATTATTATGTCGCAAGGTATGGGTATATCATGGAACAAATGCAGGAATTTGAAAACGAAGCGCGCAACGATCTGATCGAAGGCCGCAACGCGGTCATGGAGGCCCTGCGCGCGGGCCGCACGATCGATAAAATTTTCATCGCCAAGGGCGACGTGGACAAGACGCTCGGGCACATCGCCTCGAAGGCGCGCAGCGCCGGCATCGTCGTCACGGAGGCCGACCGCCGCAAGCTCGACGCCATGAGCCAGACACACGCGCATCAGGGCGTGATCGCACTGTGCGCCGTCAAGGAATACAGCACGATCGAGGACATGCTCGCCATCGCGGCTGAGCGCGGCGAGGCACCGTTTCTCGTGCTATGCGACGAGATCTCCGACCCGCACAACCTCGGCGCCATCATCCGCACGGCCGAGTGCGTCGGTGCGCATGGCGTCATCATCCCGAAGCGCCGCAGCGCGGGGCTGACCGCCGTCGTGGACAAGACGTCCGCCGGCGCGCTCGAGCATATGGCCGTCGCACGCGTGCCGAATCTCGTCGCCGCGATCGAGACGCTCAAGAAAAACGGCCTCTGGATCTACGGCACCGCCGCCGAGGGCTCGAACGAGCTGTGGAAAACGGACCTGACCGGCCCGGCCTGCATCGTCATCGGATCGGAAGGCACCGGCATCAGCCGACTGGTGCGGGAAAAGTGCGATTTTCTCGTCAGCATCCCGCTGCGCGGGCAGATCTCCTCGCTCAACGCATCCGCGGCCGCGGCCGTGCTGCTCTATGAGGCGCTGCGTCAGCGGAGCTGAACGCCCGCACCCCTACGCTATAAAAAGGAGTTGACCATATGGACCAATTTGATCGCTCGCCAGAGGACGTTTCTTTTGACCTGGACGCAGAAGAATTCTCCCTGGAATCCATTCTGGACGAATATAAAGATTTTCAGACGGACGCACCCGCACCCCGTCCGCAGCCGGCCTATCCCCGCCGCCCCGTCAAGGCGGAAATGGTCGAGGAAGAAGCGGCCGAGGACGCCGAGGCCGAAGATATTCTTGTATCCGCCGAGCTCGACAGCGCACTGGAGGACATGACTCCGGAGACCGGCACGGCCGCGCCTGACGAACCACCGCATGAGGATCACGACGTCAAGCGCTATCAGCCGAAGCACCAGCGCGACCACGCGACCGAAGAAGAGGTCGAAAAGTGGAACGAGACGAAGGCCAACGCCAAGCGCCTGGCCAAAAAAGGCATCTCGGGGCTGAAGCGTTTTGCCTCGAAGATCTCGGATGTCGTGCCGGATGAGCCGGTTCAGCCGGAGGAGGAACCCCCGGAGGAAGACACCGCCATCCCCGTCTCCGCCCCGCCGGAGGTGCCGGAGGGCCTGTATGATCCGGAACCGGAACCGGAAGAGCCGACGCGCGTGTTTCAGGCCGTGACGGAAGAAGGCATGGATGACAGCGCGGCCGGGCACACAGCTTACGCCCGCGCCGGTGACTACGCCGCGGACGACGGTGCGGACGGCCCCGCGCGCCGCAGCTTTCAGGACACGGTGCTCAATCCGCTCATGGCCCGGCTCGCCGCCGTGGCCTACCGCATCCGCGAACACAACAGCGCCGTGCACGCCTCGGCCAGCGCCGAGGAGGATCTCGGCCCGGAGCCGGACGCCGAAACCGCTGCAAAATACTACGGCGGGCAGGTCAAGTCCCTGCGCTTCCGCTGCCGGGCGGCCATGATCGTGTGCATACCGCTGATCTACATCTCGCTTGGGCTGCCGGTGTTCGGCGTGCTCAAGAGCAGCCCGTCCGTCGCGGCGCTCGTGTGCCTGATGATGCAGCTGAGCGTCATGCTCATCGGTCTGGACGTGATCACCAACGGCTTTTTCAACCTCGTGCGCCGCACGCCGGGGCTGGAATCGCTCGTGTTTCTCAACTGCGTCTTTTCCGCGCTCGACGCGGTCGTGCTGGCCGTCACGGGGTCGGACGCCGTCGGTCTGCCGTTTTGCGCCGTGTCGGCGTTTTCCGTGGCCTGCTGCCTGTGGAGCGCGCTGAATACCTGCCGCGGCTTCAAATCCACGTTCCGCACGCTCACGGTCGACAAAGATCCCTACACCGTCAGCGCGGACAGCGAGGTCGTCAAGGACAGCATCACCGTGCTCAAGTCCAAGCGCGACACCGCAGGCTTCATCCACCGCAGCGAGGAGGCCGGCCCGGCCGACACGATCTACGCCGCGCTCGCGCCGTATCTGATCGCCGCGTCCGTGATCCTCGGCCTGCTGGCCACGATCCTCAGCGGCAATTATGCCAACATCCTGCACGTGTTTGCCGCCGTCACCGCGCCGTGCGCGCCGTTTGCGGCGCTTGTGGCGTTCGCCGTCCCGTTCCGGACCGCTGCGCGCAAGCTCGCCCGCACCGGCAGCGCCATCGCGGGCTGGAGCGGCGCGAGCGATATCGGCCGCAGCAAGCACCTGATCGTCACGGATAAGGATTTGTTCACCGCACGCAACATCTCGATCGAGGACATCCGCATCCTCGACGGCGCGTTCCCGGACAAGGTCATCTCCTATACCGGCAGCGTGATCGTTGCCTCCGGCAGCTGCCTTGCCACCGCGTTTACCGATCTCATGCAGCGCAACAACTGCACGCTCATGCCGGTCGAATCCTTCACCTGCAATGAAAGCGGCGGCCTGACCGCCCTCGTCAACGGCGAGGAAGTGCTCGTCGGCAGCAGTGCCTTCATGAACCTCAAGGGCGTGCATCTGCCGCAGCAGCTGAGCGCCAAAAACGTCGTGTTCACATCCATCAACGGTCTGTTTGTCGCAAGCTTCAAGATCAAGTACGTACCGGTGCAGTCGGTGCAGAATGCGCTGTTTGCCCTGCTGCGTACAAAGATCGCGCCGATCTTTGCCGTGCGCGACTTCAACATCACACCGCTCATGCTCGGGCAGAAGTTCAAGATGTCGACCGACGGCTTTGACTTCCCGGCCTACCGCAAGCGCTATGCCATGTCGGCAGCGGAACCGTCCGACTATACGCAGACCGCCGGTATCGTGGCGCGCGACGGGCTCGGCCCGCTCGTGAGCGTCGCCAATCTCGGCCGCCAGCTCTACTCCACCGTGCGCATCTGCGTCATCCTTGCCCTGCTGTGCACGGTCATCGGCGTTGTGCTGATGTTCGCCCTGTGCGCCATCGGCGCGTTCGATTCCGCCACCGTCGGCAACCTCTTTGTGTACATGGGCTTATGGCTCGTTCCGGTCATTTTGCTGAATTTCAGCCTGAAACGCTGAGTTTTCATATTTATGATTGCCAAGAGTTTTGAAATCGTGTATACTTTTATAGTCGTGTGTGTCACGCACGGCACGATTTCCGGAGTTAGGAATTTTGGATAGTCTATATATAAGGAGAGTACACTACATGAGCTACGAAACCAAGAATATCCGCAACGTGTGCCTGCTCGGCCATGGCGGCAGCGGCAAGACCACGCTCGCCGAGAGCATGCTGTACATGACAGGCGCGATCGACCGTCAGGGCAAGACCGCTGACGGCAACACCGTCTGTGACTATGATCCCGAAGAGATCAAGCGCCAGATTACGATCTCGACCAGCATCGCGCCGGTCAACTTCGGCGGCTGCAAGATCAACGTGCTCGACTGCCCGGGCTTTTTCGACTTCGCGGGCGACGTGATGTGCGCCCTGCGCGCCGTCGAGGCCGGCATGATCTTCTGCACCGCAAAAGACGGCATCGCTGTCGGCGCCGAGCGCAGCTGGAAATACCTCAAGAACGCAAACATGCCCTGCATGTTCTACGTCTCCAAGACCGATGAGGATCACGGCGACTTCGCTGGCGTCCTCTCCGCTCTGCAGGAGAAATACGGCAGCGCCGTCTGCGCCGTGACCGCGCCGATGAGCGACGGCACCGGCGTCATCGACCTGGTGCACAATGTGGCTTACCAGACCAAGGGCAACAAGACCACGAAGGTCGCCGTTCCCGCCGCCGACGCCGACATGGTCGAGTCGCTGCGCGAGACGCTCTTTGAGACGGCCGCCGGTGCGGACGAGGAGCTCATGGAGAAGTACTTCGAGGACATGATGCTCTCCGAGGAGGACACCGTCAAGGGTCTGCGTCAGGGCCTGAAGGACCGCACCGTGTTCCCCGTGCTCTGCGGCGCCGCCGGCAACGGCATCGGCACCGAGGCCGTGCTGCAGGCAATCGTGGATTACGTGCCCGACCCGGCCGAGGTCGGCGAGGTCGCCACGGCTGACGGCGGCAAGCTTGCCATTGACCCGAACGGCCCGGTGTGCGCGTTCGTGTTCAAGACCATTTCCGACCAGTTCGGCAAGTACTCCTTCATCAAAGTACTCTCCGGCAAGGTCACGTCCGATCTGTCTCTGCGCGACGTGCGCATGAGCAGCACCGATAAGCTCGGCCGCATGTACACCATGTGCGGCAAGAAGAACACCGAGGTCAAGGAAGCCTGCTGCGGCGACATCGTGGCCATCGGCAAGATGGAGTGGAAGACCGGCGACACCGTCTGCGACCCGAAAAACGAGGTCGAGCTGCCCGCCATCGAGCTGGCAGAGCCCTGCTACTCCATGGCCATCAGCCCCAAGACCAAGGGGCAGGACGACAAAGTCGCTTCCGGCCTTGCCCGCCTGAACGAGGAGGATATCTCCTTCACGCTCGTCAACAACGCCGAGACCCACCAGATGGTCATCTCCGGTGCCGGCGATATTCAGGTCGACGTCCTGTGCGCCAAGCTCAAGAGCCGCTTCGGCGTCGAGACCGAGCTCAAGCCCGCCCGCGTCGCTTACCGCGAGAAGATCAAGGGCAAGGTCGAGGCCCACGGCCGCCACAAGAAGCAGTCCGGCGGCAGCGGCCAGTTCGGCGACGTCTGGATCCGCTTCGAGCCCCAGGACGAGTCCGATGACATGATCTTTGAAGAAGAAGTCTTTGGCGGCAGCGTGCCGAAAAACTTCTTCCCGTCCGTCGAAAAGGGCCTGCGCAACGCCGTGCAGAAGGGCGTGCTCGCCGGCTACCCGCTCGTCGGCCTGAAGGCCGTGCTGTATGACGGCTCCTACCACCCGGTCGACTCCAACGATATGGCGTTCCAGACGGCCGCCCGTCTCGCCTATCAGGACGGTATTCCGAAGGCGAAGCCGACCATCCTCGAGCCGATCGGCCTGCTGAAGGTCACCATCCCGGATGCCAACCTGGGCGACATCATGTCCGACATCTCCTCCAAGCGCCGCGGCACCGTGCTCGGCATGACGGCGGAGGATGGCATGCAGACCGTCGAGGCGGAAGTCCCGATGGCCGAGATGGGCTCCTACACGATCGACCTGCGCTCCATGACGCAGGGCCGCGGCTCCTTCTCGTGCAAGTTCGTGCGCTATGAGGAAGCCCCCGGCAACGTCCAGCAGAAGGTCATCGAGGAAGCCAAGAAAGAGCAGGAAGCGTAACTGTAACTGCAAAAGAAGCCCTTTATCGGGCTTCTTTTGTCTATCCGGAAGCGAGGGATCCTGATGAAAAACACGAACAGAAACATGATGTATACCTTCTGGTCGGGCGCCATTTTGCTGTGTCTGGCGCTGGTGGCCGTTGTGCTGGTGTTTACCAACGCCGTCGGAAACACCGGCTCGCCGAAGGCGGAAGCCACGCCGACCGTCACGGAAACGCCGACGCCGACGCCGCAGGCAAATCCGATCACGCCCATCCAGTCGTCCGCTGCGCTCGCGCAGACGGAGGACAAAGGCAGCGCCTATGTCGATCAGATCTATTTCCTGGGCGACAAGTCGCTGAAGGTCCTGCAGTCGGAGACGATGCTCACCGGCAAGGACGCCGCCAAGCAGGTCTGGGTGCCGGACACCGGTTCCCTGCCCGCCTCCTCGCTCGACACGGCGAAGTACAAATCCCCCGTGACCGGCAACAATGTGCCCGCGGATGAGATCTGCGAGGTCAACAAGCCCGCCTATCTCGTCATCTGCCCGAGCGCGGACAACATCTCCATGACGAACGAGGAGCAGATCAAGTCCGTCTATACCACGCTCATCAACGCCGTCAAGGCCAAGAGTCCGAACACGAAGATCATCTGCTGCTCGCTGACGCCGAACGCGTCCAACTATCAGTATGAGGACATCACCAACGAGCTCATCCAGAAGGTCAACGGCTGGATCGCCGCGGCGGCGGAGAGCAACAGCGTGAAG
>ERZ1673741.2839-NODE-2839-length-11487-cov-4.740465_pt1 | contig 11487 bp, 13 predicted proteins | sample MGYA00580209_ERZ1673741 | MGnify/ENA primary metagenome ERZ1673741 (study PRJEB41218, sample SAMN15661754) | gut metagenome | host: Homo sapiens | place: Canada: London | collected 2015-08-20/2019-03-30 | study: EMG produced TPA metagenomics assembly of... | reverse complement strand
CTTCGCGAGGCCCGCGACTTCGTCGGCGCGCGATTGCTCGCGCAGTAAAGGAGGTCCTTTCCATGAAGTACCAGGTAAACGCCTCAGGATGCCCCGACCCTGTGGGGCGGGCCTCCAAGGGGACGACCGCCGGCAGGCTCGTCTTCGTGTCCGGCCAGATAGCCCTGTCCGACAACGGACGCTCGCTTTTGGGCGGCGACGTGCGGGCCCAGGCCTCGCGCGTGCTCGACCAGGCGGAGGCCGTCCTCTCTGAGGTCGGGCTCGACCTCGACGACATCGCCAAGGTCACCGTCTACCTCACCGACCTCAAGGACCTCCAGGCCTTCGACGACGTCTACTGCGAGCGGCTCATCCCGCCGATGCCCGCGCGCTCGGTCGTCCGCGTCGACGAGCTGCCGCTCGGCGCCCTCGTCCAGATGGACGCGGTCGCGTGCCGCTAGGCGGTATAAACTAGCTTTGATCAAGAACTTGTAATGTGATTCCGCACCGATGGGAGCACTGAGTATGTCCAACGAGAACGTCCCCGCGAGCAGCGGCGCCACCGAGATCTTCCGTATGCCTTCGGCCGACGCCACCGTTCCCGATATCATGGCGGCGGCCCAGCCCGTCCAGCCCACCCTCACCATCGTCAAGGGTCCGCAGATCGGCGAGACCTTCGAGCTCAACGGCCCGGCCATCACCATCGGCCGCGATCCTGCCAACAGCGTCTTCCTCAACGACATGACCGTGTCCAGGCACCATGCCAACCTCGACCTCTCGCACGTCGCGCTCGGCTACGCGTCCATCAAGGACCTGGGCAGCCTCAACGGCACCTGGGTCGACGGCGCCATCGTGAACGAGGCCAACCTCAAGGACGGCTCGACCATCCAGATCGGCACGTTCCGCATGGTCTTCCACACCAACTCCCGCAAAGCCCGCATCGCGACCGACCTGTAAGCCGAGCCCATGCCAGACGCCGGATATCTTACCATCGGCAAAGTCGTGAAGCGCCTCCAGTCGCAGTACCCCGACCTCACCGTGTCGAAGGTCAGGTACCTGCAGGACGAGGGGCTCATCAACCCCTCGAGGACCCCGGGCGGGTACCGTCTGTACTCGCAGCGCGACATCAAGCGCCTCGAGACCATTCTGTACCTGCAGAAGAACCGGTTCATGCCCCTCTCGGTCATCAAGGAGGAACTCGATCACGGCTCGGACCCGAAGCCTTCCGAGGGCATCCCGGGCTTTTCTGCGGAGCCGATCCAGGTCCAGCGCGACGACGAGGAGACGGCCGGCAAGTTCCACCCGATCGACAGGATGCCGGAGCTGTGCGGCACGACGGTCTCGTTCGTTCGGGAGCTCTCGGAGGCGGGCGTCATCCAGCTTCGCAAGTCGCCCCACGGCCGTGACCTCGTCGATGGCCGCGACCTGCCCCTGATCCGCATCTGTGACGAGCTCAGGAGATTCGGTTTCGGCGCGAAGAACCTGAGGCAGTACGTGATCGCCGCGAACCGCGAGTCCGCCACCTTCGAGCAGGCGCTCACCGTCTTCACAAAGAAGGGCGGGACCCTCGAGCCCGAGCGCTCGGAGGAGGTCCGCCAGCAGTTCGAGCAGGCGCTGTCCCGCATGCTCGGCCTCACGAACGCCGTGAGGTGCGAGCTCATCGCCCGGCGCGTCCGCGACGAGTTCAAGGGAATGGGCGAGTAGGGGAGTCCATCTCCACCAGCTTCACCAAGAAAGAAGGAACCAATGTCGAGCTTCGATTACGAGAGCCGAATCGTCAGCATCCCCGATTACCCTGAGCCGGGCGTGATCTTCAAGGACATCATGCCGCTCGTGGGAGACCCCGTCGCCTTCAAGTCGGCCGTTAAGGACATCGCCGACCGGTTCCGTGACGCCGGCGCGACCAAGGTCGTGGGGCCCGAGGCGCGTGGCTTCATCATCGGTTCCGCCGTTGCCTACGAGCTCGGCGTCGGGTTCGTCCCCGCGCGAAAGCCCGGTAAGCTCCCGCGCGCCGTCTACAAGCAGGAGTATTCGCTCGAGTACGGCACCGACTCCCTCGAGATGCACAAGGACTCGCTGTCCGCCGACGACAAGGTGCTCATCATCGACGACCTCGTCGCCACGGGCGGCAGCACCGAGGCGGCCGCGAAGCTCTGCGGCAAGTCCGGTGCCCAGATCGTAGGCTTCGGGTTCATCCTCGAGCTCGAGTTCCTCAAGCCGCGCGACCTTCTCGCGAAGGATTTCCCGGGCGTGGATGTGTTCTCGCTCGTCCAGGTCAAATAACGGATTCATTACAAAGAAATGTGGAACCCCGCTGGCTTTCTATGAGACCGGCGGGGTTTGTAGTATCGTTAATCTATCTTAGTTGATCTGTTATCTACTTCATCTCTAGGAGATGCCTACATGCGTTTTTGCAAGACTGTGGTTACCGCCGGCCTGGCGGCCGCGCTCACCTTCGGGATCGGCGCTGCCCCGGCCCTCGCCGTCAGCCAGTCCGACGTCGACGCCGCCGCTGCCCGTCTTTCCGACCTCGGAAGCCAGCTCTCGAGCATCCAGTCCGAGCTCCAGACCGCTACCGACGACGTGGTGAAGACCTCCCAGGAGCTCAGCGCGAAGCAGGGCGAGGTCGAGCAGACCCAGAACGACCTCACGTCCAAGCGCGGCGAGCTTTCCGACATCATGCGCTCGTATTACAAGCAGGGATCGACCTCCACGCTCGACTTCATCCTTGGGTCCACGAGCGTCGACGACCTCGTGAGCCGTGTGGTCTACCTCGACAAAGTATCCGAGCAGCGCGCCGAGGTGATCTCGTCCGTCAAGTCGATGGAGGCTCAGCTCAAGCAGGAGGAGTCTGAGCTCGAGGAGCGTCAGGCTCAGCAGAACCAGAAGGTCGAGGACCTTCAGTCGCAGGCCTCCGAGTACGATTCTCGCGTGAGCGAGGCCACTTCTTACTACAATTCGCTCGACTCCGAGCTTCAGGCCCAGGTGGCTTCGGTCGCGGCGCAGCAGAACTCCGCCGTTGCCGCGGCGGTCCAGACCGCTAAGCAGACCAACGAGCAGCAGGCTCAGGCGTCCGCGGCAAAGGACTCGCAGGTCAACCAGGAGGACCAGGCTAAGCAGGACCAGGCCGCCGAGACCGTCCCGACCACGCCCTCCGAGACCAAGCCGTCCCAGCCGAAGCCCAATAACAGCAATTCCAACTCTGGCAGCTCGAGCAAGCCTTCGAACGGCGGCGGCAGCTCGTATGGCGGCGGCGGTGTCTCCACGGCGCTCGCGCAGATCGGCAAGCCCTACGTGAGCGGCGCGGTCGGCCCCGACTCCTTCGACTGCTCCGGCCTTGTGTGCTACAGCTACGGTTACAAGCGCGGTCGCACCACCTATGACATGATCGCCTCCCTCCAGTCGACCGGCGACTGGAAGACCGACATGTCACAGCTCAACTACGGCGACCTCGTTTTCACGAGCGAGGGCCACGTGGGCATCTACCTCGGTGGCGGCACCATGGTCGACGCACCGAAGCCCGGCTACAGCGTGAGGACCACCTCGCTGTGGAGCTTCATCGGCGGCGGCCCCTATTAATCATTCTCTTGCTTGGAGTTCAATGTGAATAACAGCAAGGAGAAGAGCGCCTCGGCAACCGTGTCGAGGCGTTTTTCTCGTCGCTTTCAAATCGACCTGATCGTCGAGGGCGTGCTCGTCGGCCTTGCGGGCGGGGGAGTGGTCACGCTGTACCGGCTCTCGCTCTCGAATGCCGAGAAGCTCCTGCGCGCGATCACAGGGGCCATCAACGGCGACCTGTCGCTCATGGGGCTGTGGTTTCTGGCTCTGCTCGTGCTCGTGGCGATCGTGGGCACGCTCGTGCGCTGGGAGCCCTCGACGTCAGGCTCCGGAATCCCGCAGGTTGACGCCGAGGTCATTGACCGCATGGATATGCCCTGGCATCGCGTGATCGCCGCCAAGTTCGTTGAGGGGACCGCTTGCGCCTTCGCCGGCCTCTCTATGGGCCGCGAGGGCCCGAGCGTTCAGCTGGGCGGCATGGCCGGCAAAGCCGTCTCAAAACTGTTCAGGCGCAAGAGGGGAGAAGAGCGCCTCCTCGTGACTTGCGGCGCCGCCGCCGGAATGTCCGCTGCGTTCCATGCTCCGCTCACCGGGGTGCTCTTCGCCTTAGAGGAGATCCACAAGGAGTTCACGGCATCTCTCATCATCTCGGTCATGGCATCATCGCTTGTCGCGGATTACCTGATTTCCGGCGTGCTCGGCGTCGCCCCTGTCATGAGCCTCACGTTCGTGCACGACCTTCCGCATATCGACTATGCGCTCGTCGTCATCCTCGCCGTCATCTGCGGCGTGCTCGGCGCACTCCACAACCGCGGGATGTTCGCATGCCAGGGCCTCTATGGCAGAATCAAGAAACTGAACCCGTACCTGCGGCTCGTTATCCCGTTTATGCTCGCGGGCGTGGCCGCGTTCTCATGGCCGGAGCTTATGTGCGGCGGGGACGCGATCTTCGAGCAGATCGTGAAGCCGAACGGTTTGCTGTTCGGCTCGGTCGTCGCGCTGCTGGTGGGGAAGTACCTCTTCACGACGATCTCGTTCGGGTCGGGCGCTCCGGGAGGAACGCTGTTTCCGCTGGTCGTCATGGGTGCGCTTATCGGCAGCGCGTTCGCGTTTTGCGCCAGCGGGTTCTTCGGTTTCGACATGACGTACTACCCGAACTTCGTCGCGCTCGGCATCGCCGGGCTGTTCTCGTCGGTTGTCCGCGCGCCGGTTACCGGAGTGGTGCTCGTGTTCGAGCTCACGGGCTCGCTCGATGCAATGCTCTCCGTCTCGCTCGTGTCTATTATTTCCTACATGGTCGCGAATTTGACGAAGACCGACCCGTTCTATGAGCACCTGCTGTCCAAGCAGCTCGGTGTCCAGGCGGATAACCCTGCAGTGAGCGGTCTCACGGGCCAGAAGATCGTGAAGATAATCCACGTAGGCGCCGGGAGCCGCCTCGAGGGGATGAGGGTCTCTGATGTGCCGTGGCCGGACGGCTGCAGGGTCGTGCTGGTTGCCCGCGCTTCTTCCGAGCTGATCCCGACCGGAGACATGAGAATCGAAGCCCTCGACGAGCTCCTCATGATCATGGATTCCGAAGCCGAGGACGACGTCACCATGAAGCTCAACCTCATGACCCGCCCGTCCCTCAAATGATCACCAACACTGAGTGACAGTCATTGGCAGCTGCTTTCTGTGACACCCATCACGCAATGACTGGCACTCAGTGTTGGTGGAATAGTTAGTTTACATAAGATATATTATCACGTATTTAATGTAGGGGAGTTCAAAGGCTCGTGAGATACTCTGCTGCTCGTGATGCTGCGATCGCACCGTCCGATGTCGCGGTCACGATCTGGCGCAGATACTTAGCACGGCAGTCTCCTGCGGCGTACAAACCTGTAGTGGACGTTTGCATGAGCTCGTCGGTGATGATGTGTCCTGAGGCATCTAGCTGAACCAACTCCGCAACGGCATCGTTTTGAGGCTGCATTCCTACAAAGACGAACACGCCGAAGGAACCTTCATCATAGGTTTCCTTGTAGGTCTCGCCATTTGCCGTGTTCTTTATCGTGATCGAGCTTGGGAGCTCGTCGCCAGCAAGACTAAGGATCCTTGTGTTGTACCGGAGCTCAACGTTGTCGGCATCCTGAAGTTTCTGTTGCAGCGATTTCTGTGCGCGCATGTGATCTTTTCGTACAAGCAAGACGACCTTTGAGGCAAAGCGAGATAAAACAAGAGCTTCCTCGGCAGCAGTGTTCCCTCCCCCGCATACGAACACTAGTTTTTTTCTGTAGAACATCGCGTCGCAGGTCGCGCAATACGAGACCCCACGTCCCGTAAAACGGGTTTCTCCGTCAAATCCAGCCTGCCGCGGAGCCGATCCGGAGGCCCAGATAACCATTCGAGACGTCGTCGGGCCGTCGTGCGTAGCGATTGAGAATGCTCCGTCCGGTCGCTTATATACATGCTTGACCTCGGCTGTATTGAATCGGGCACCCGCATCCTCCGCCTGTTTGCGCATGGATTCCATGAGGTCATACCCGTTCACCTTGGGAATCCCGGGGTAATTCTCGATCTCCGTGGTAAGAAGCGGCTGCCCTCCGTACGACGCCTTCTCGAGGACGAGAACATCGAGGAGCTGACGACGGGCGTACAGGGCTGCGGCGGTCCCGGCGGGACCGGATCCTACGATAACAAGGTCGTGTGTCGGCATAAATAACCTCCCTTAGCTGATTGCGTGGCTCAAGGGAGGTCTACCCGAAAACAAAGGATCACACGCCGCTGGAGCCGAATCCACCGCAACCGCGATCGGTCTCGTCCAGCTCATCGACTTCCTCGAGTTCGACGACGGGAACTTTTTGGATCACGAGCTGGGCAATGCGCTCGCCGCGCTCAATATGAATAGGATTATGAGGATCCAGGTTTATGGCGCATACCTTGAGCTCTCCGCGGTAATGGGCATCGATGAGGCCAGGCGTGTTCGCCATCGAGAGCCCCTCGCGAAGCGCAAGGCCGCTGCGAGGCTGCACGAAGCCAGCGTAACCGTCGGGAATCGCTATGGCCAGGCCCGTCGCGACGAGCCTGCGCTCAAATGGCTCGAGCGTCACGTCCTCATTGGATCGCAGGTCGAGCCCGGCGTCGCCATCGTATGCGTAGCTCGGGAGCTCAACGGACGGATCGAGTCTCTTGATGGGAAGCTTGATGCGATCACTCATCGGAGATGCTCCTCAGCTCTTCCATGAAGTCGTCGACATCCTTGAACTCGCGATACACGGAGGCGAACCGAATATAAGCGACTTTGTCGACCTTCATGAGCTTCTTCATGACCATATTCCCGAGGTCAATCGAAGAGACCTCGGTGGTGCCGCCGTCGCGAAGCTCGGCCTCGATATCGTCGATGAGGCCGTTGAGGACGCTAACGTCGACGTTCCTCTTTACCGTCGCGGCAAAGAGCCCGCGCATGAGCTTTTGGCGTTCAAAGGTCTCTTTGCGACCATCGCGTTTGATGACGATCAGAGGGGTCTCTTCGCAGCGCTCGTAGGTCGTGTAACGGAAACCGCACTTGGCGCATTCCCTGCGGCGCCTGATGGCATCGTTGTTCTCGGACGGCCTTGAATCGACGACCTTCGATTCGCTGAATCCACATCGGGGGCAGCGCACGTTTGTCCTCCTTGCATAGGCTGCCCTAACCGTATCACACAGATGCGGGCTCCGGGACGGTGAGGCGCTGGCCAATTTCCAGATTCGATTCCTGGAGAGAATTGCGGCTGCGGATCCAGTCGACGACGTCCGACGTCGAGGCGCCTTCGGGGCAATGCTCGCTGGCGATGCCCCAGATAGTGTCCCCAGAGGCGACGAGGACCTGCTCGGTTGGCGCGTCCTGCAGAATGTTCGCGACCGTTGAGGCGCGGACGGCATCCATCGCGTACACGGCACAAGCCAGGAACACGGCTCCCGCGACGCAAAGGATTGCGCAAAGCACCGGGAACGGGGTGTTCTTTGCGGCAGCGTCTGCAATGGGTTCCGCCGATTTGCCGCGCCCGCCCTCGATCAGGTAAAGCCGTGGGGCTGCCTCGGCCTTCAGGGCGCTCGTCCCGTCGAAACCGAAACCTGCGAGGTTCTGCTTGATCGTTGATTCCATCGTGTGGCTGCCTTTCCGTCCGCGTTTTTACGCTTTCCTTTATACGGAGGGGACGGGACAAGAATTACAGTGGACAAATGTTCGTGCGTACATCTGTATGTATCGTAAGACGCACACATGTTCTCGTCAAGAATAATCGAACGCCCGTTTGCAGAAAACATTTGTTTGCGGTAGCATTGGCTCACGGACAAAGGAGGCACCCATGGCTAAGGGCAAGATCGGCAAGCGTCAACGGGCTATCTACGAGTACATCTGCGCTTACTCCAAGGAGCACAGCTACCCGCCCTCGGTTCGCGAGATCGGCGCCGCTGTCGGCCTGGCCTCCCCCTCCACGGTCCACATGCACCTGAAGGCGCTGGAGAGCGCCGGCCTCATCAAGCGCGACCCAAAGAAGCCGAGGACTATCGAGGTTCTTCCCGAGGACGGCGAGGAAGAGCCGCAGAAGCTCGCTGAGGTCAAGCAGGACGCGAACAACAACTGCATCTCGCTGCCCGTCGTCGGCAGGGTCGCCGCCGGCACCCCCATCCTTGCCGAGCAGAACGTCGAGGAGTCTCTCACGCTGCCCACGAGCATCGTCGGCGACTCGAGCTCCTTCATACTCCGCGTCCGCGGCGAGTCGATGATCAACGCCGGTATCTTCGATGGCGACTACATCGTGGTTAAGCAGCAGTCCGATGCCCACAACGGCGAGATCATCGTCGCCCTCATCGACGACTCCGCCACCGTGAAGACTTTCTATCGCGAGAAGGACCGGATCAGGCTTCAGCCCGAGAACGACACGATGGAGCCCATCTACGCCGATAACCCCACTATCATCGGCAAGGTCACGGCGCTTATCCGCTCGGTCTGCTAAGCATATGCCTGAGCAAATCCACACGACGACCGAAGCTCCCGGGAAGGCAAGCACAAGGATTCACTTGTACGATGCTATCCGGGGGCTTTGCGTTATCTCGATGGCGGGGTTCCATTATTGCTACGACCTCGTGGAGCTCGCCGGCGTTGACCTGGGCTGGTTCAGGCCGCCCTTTGAGAACGTGTGGAGGGCGAGCATATCCTGGTCGTTCCTCTTTTTGGCCGGGCTCATGTGCTCGTATTCGCGCAACAACCTGCGGAGGTCGGTGAAGTACGGTCTCGTCGCCCTGCTGATCTGGGCCGTGACCACGATCGCCGCTGTGGACATTCCGATATCGTTCGGGATCATTTTCTGCATGGCGACATCTACCCTGGTCTATGCGCTGTTGCAGCGCGCGAGGATCGCGCCTCGGGGCTTCGCGGCAGCGCTGGCGCTCTTCGTCTTGTTCGTCTGCGCTCTCGGCGTGCCACGCGGTATCGTTCAGCTCGGAAGCTTTAAGCTCGCGCTCCCCGGAACGTGGTACTCAACCGAATGGTTCTCTTGGCTGGGCTTTCCGGGGCCGAGTTTCTCCTCGGGGGACTACTATCCCCTGCTCCCCTACTCGCTCATGTATCTTGCCGGCGCCGCTGTAGGGCCCGTCATCAAGGCCCGTGGATTGCCGGGGCCACTCGTGAGGTTCAGGTGCAAGCCGTTGGAGCTCATTGGCAGGCATGCGCTTCTCGTGTACGTGCTGCACCAGCCGCTGCTGCTCTTACTGAGCGGAGTCGCACTCTAAGCCGTCATCGACTTTATACGGCTCCAGGGTGGCCCGCATGCGTTCCGATGCCTTCAACGTGGCCAAGAGGCCGCCGTCGACGTATCTCTCGCGGATGACCTGGCAGCGCTCGTGGCACATCTTGAGCAGGAGCCCCTTGCTGTACGGGATGAGCGCCGTGATCGTCTCGTCGCCGGCGGCCGCCTCGCGCCCAATGCGGTACAGCAGCCCATCGATGCCGATGCCCTCTTTCGCGGAGACGAGGACGGCATCGGGGTTCTCGACTTGGAGGGCCTTTTTCTGGTCGGGCTCGAGAAGATCCACCTTGTTCAGGACCAAGACGCGTCGGATTCCGTCCGCCTCGATGTCCTTGAGGATCGAGTTCACGGCCGCCATCTCGTCTTTCCAGCGGACGTCGGAGGCGTCGGCCACAAGCAGGATCAGGTCGGCTGCGCGGACCTCGGCCAACGTCGACTTGAACGACTCCACGAGCGTCGTGGGGAGCTTCTGAATGAAGCCGACGGTGTCTGTGAGGGTGAGCTTGCGGCCTTCCTCGAGGGTCATGGAGCGCGTCGTTGGATCGAGGGTGGCAAAGAGCTCGTCTTTCGCGTAAACGCCTGCTCTGGTGAGCTTGTTGAGCAGCGACGACTTGCCTGCGTTCGTGTACCCCACGAGCGCGACGCGGTACACGCCGGAGTCCCAGCGCGCCTTGCTCTGCACTCCCCTGCGCTTCTCGAGCTCCGCGAGCTCCCGGCGAAGCGTCGAGATCCTGTCGCGGATCAGGCGGCGGTCCACCTCGAGCTGGCTTTCGCCCTGGCCGAATCGGCTTCCGATGCCGCCGCGGGTCTGCTCGCCCACGAGGTGGCTCCACATGCCCCTCAGCCTCGGGAGCACGTACTGGAGCTGTGCGAGCTGCACCTGGAGGCGCCCCTCGCGCGTCTTTGCGTGCTGCCCGAAGATATCGAGGATAAGCGCCGTGCGATCGAGGATCTTGACGGGCTCCCCCACCGCCTTCTCTAAGTTCGATTGCTGCGACGGCGTGAGCTCATCGTCGAAGATGACGACGTCGGCGTCGAGGTTATGGACGTAGCTGACGAGCTCCTCGACCTTGCCCTTGCCGATGAAGGTTTTTGGCACCGGGGCGTCGAGGCGCTGCTTCATGGTGAGGACGACCTCGGCCCCATCGGTCTGGGCGAGACGCGCGAGCTCGGCGAGCGAATCGTCGCAGCTCCAGTTGCCGATTCCCCGGTCCACTCCGACGAGGATTGCTTTTTCCGCGACTGGCGCGGTGTAGAACGGCTTGAAGCGACCCATGCTACTCTTCCTCGGTGGCGCGATCCGTCGCCGTCCGATAATCGTCGACAATGGCCTTCACGGCCTCGTCGGCGTCGATCTGGTCCATGTCCAGCCACTGGGCGCGACCGTCCCTGCGCAGCCACGAGAGCTGTCGCTTTGCGTAATGGCGGGTCCGCACCTTGATGAGCTTGACCGCTTCATCCAGGGAGACCTCGCCGTCCAGGTAATCGAGGATCTCCTTGTAGCCGATCGCCTGTCCGGCGGTGGAGTTCTTCGTGAGGCCCTGCTCGCGGAGCGCCTTCACCTCATCAAGAAGCCCTGATGTGACCATGAGGTCCACGCGTTGCTCGATCCTGCGATAAAGGCGGTCCCGGTCCATAGCCACGGCCCAGATGCGCGCGTCATAGTGCGGTTTTCGGCAAAGAAGCCCCTCGTGGTGCTCGGCGTAGCTTTTGCCCTCGTCCAGAAGCTCGAGAGCGCGCACGACGCGCCTCGAGTTGTTCGGGTGGATGATCTCCGCGCTTTTGGGATCGCGCTCCCGCAGGAGGCTGTAGAGGGCGTCGGGACCTTCGTCGGCGAGGAGCTTCTCGTACCGGGCGCGGTTGTCGTCGCCCTTCTCGCCGGAGGGGAACCGCATCTCGTCGATCACGCTGTCGAGATAGAGCCCGGTCCCTCCGCAGAGGATGGGCGGAGTGCCGCGTCGAAGCAAATCGTCGATGCACTCGCGGCATTCCGCCTGGAAAACCTGAACGGAGAAATCGACGCCAGGATCGCAGACATCCACCATGTGCAGCGGAACGAGGCGCTGGTCAAGCGGCGTCTTCGCGGTGCCGATGTCCATGCCTCGGTAGACCTGCATCGAGTCGACGGAGACCACCTCGCCGCCGAATGCCCGGGCAAGGTCGATCCCGAGACGGGTTT
>ERZ1673741.2830-NODE-2830-length-11505-cov-5.373712_pt1 | contig 11505 bp, 7 predicted proteins | sample MGYA00580209_ERZ1673741 | MGnify/ENA primary metagenome ERZ1673741 (study PRJEB41218, sample SAMN15661754) | gut metagenome | host: Homo sapiens | place: Canada: London | collected 2015-08-20/2019-03-30 | study: EMG produced TPA metagenomics assembly of... | reverse complement strand
AGGAGGTGATGGTGATGTGCTGCTCCTTGCCGGTGCCCTTGTCTTTTGCGGTCACGTTCACGATGCCGTTTGCGTCAATATCGAAGGTGACCTCGATCTGCGGCACGCCACGGGGAGCCGGCGTAATGCCGTCCAGGATGAAGCGTCCCAGCGTGGTGTTGTGCGCTGCCATCTCGCGCTCACCCTGCAGAACGTGAATCTCAACCGAGGTCTGACCGTCTGCAGCGGTGGAGTAGACCTGGCTCTTCTTGACCGGGATCGTGGTGTTCCGGTCGATGATCTTGTTGAACACGCCGCCCAGCGTCTCAATGCCGAGGGACAGAGGCGTGACGTCAAGCAGCAGCAGGTCCTTGACCTCGCCGCCAAGCACGCCGCCCTGAATTGCCGCGCCGATTGCAACGCATTCGTCCGGGTTGATGCCCTTGAAGGGCTCCTTGCCGATGAACTTCTTCACGGCTTCCTGAACTGCCGGGATTCTCGTCGAACCGCCGACCAGAAGCACCTTGTCGATCTGGTTTACATTCAGACCTGCATCTGCCAGCGCCTTCTTGGTCGGGACCATCGTGCGCTCGACCAGATCTGCAGTGATGCGGTCGAACTCGGCTCTGGTCAGGGTTGCCTCGAAGTGAAGCGGGCCCTCGGCGGTTGCCGTGATGAAAGGCAGGTTGATGCTGGTGCTGGTCATGCCGGACAGCTCGATCTTTGCCTTCTCGGCAGCGTCGCGCAGTCTCTGCAGCACCATCTTGTCTTTGCGCAGGTCGATGCCGTGCTCGCGCTGGAACTGATCTGCCATCCAGTCAATCACGCGCTGGTCAAAGTCGTCGCCGCCCAGGTGCGTATCGCCGTTGGTGGCAAGCACTTCAAACACGCCGTCCGAAATCTCCAAGAGGGACACATCGAACGTACCGCCGCCGAGGTCGAAGACCATGATCTTCTGGTTTGCTTCCTTATCCATGCCGTAGGCAAGCGCCGCCGCCGTCGGCTCGTTGATAATCCGAAGAACCTCCAGCCCCGCAATCTTGCCGGCATCCTTGGTTGCCTGACGCTGTGCATCCGAGAAATAAGCCGGGACCGTGATGACCGCCTGGCTGACGGCGGTGCCCAGGTAGGCTTCTGCATCTGCCTTCAGCTTCTGCAGAATCATTGCGGAGATTTCCTGCGGCGTGTAGGACTTGCCGTCAATCTCCTTTTTATAAGTGGTGCCCATCTGCCGCTTGATCGAGATGATCGTGCGGTCGGGGTTGGTGATTGCCTGTCTCTTTGCAACCTGACCGATCATTCTTTCGCCGGTCTTGGAGAATGCCACGACGGAAGGTGTCGTGCGTGCGCCTTCGGGGTTCGGAATGACGATCGGCTCAGAGCCTTCGTAAACCGCCACGCAGGAGTTGGTCGTACCCAAGTCAATACCAATAATCTTTCCCATAATCATTACCTCCGTATCTTACGATACAAAATCTACAGTTTAGTTTGCCACTTTTACCATGGCATAGCGAATAATCTTGCCGTCCTTTTGGTATCCCTTCTGGAATACCTCAACGATTGCGGACTCCCCCAGGCTGTCATCTTCAATATGCATCACGGCGTTGTGCAGGTTCGGGTCAAAACGGTCGGTCTCGACTTCGGTAATCCCGAGCTTGCCAAGCGCACTCTGAAATTCCTTCAGCGTCATCTCCACGCCTTTTTTCAGGCCGTCAAGCTGATCGCATTTTTCTGCGCGCTCCAGGTTGTCAAGGACCGGCAGCAGGTTCTTCACGCAGTCGCTGTAGGCGTCGGCGTAAATGCCTTCCTTTTCCTTGGCGCTCCGCTTGCGGAAGTTGTCATATTCCGCCATCATGCGCAGGTATTTGTCGTTCTCCGCAGTCTGCGCGTCTTTTGCCGCGTCCAGCTGCTTTTTCAGCTCCGCGACCTCACTCTCCAGCTTCTTCAGCCGCTTTTTCGCGTCCTTGTCTTTATTGTCTGCCTTCACGGGGTCTGCCTGCGGTGCGGCTTTTTCCTCCGTTGCGGCTGCGTTTTTTTCTTTATCCATCGGGATTCTCTCCTTCACTCGGTTGTTTCGATCGGATCAGATCTTCAATGTTTCCGCTCAGCCCCTGCAGCGTTGCAAGCACCTTTGCGTAATCCATCCGTCGCGGACCCAGAACGCCGATCGCGCCCAACGTCTTGCCGTCCTTGACGATCGGTTTGAAGACCAGCGCGGAATTGTTCATCACTTCAACCCGGCTTTCCGAGCCGATCAGAACATTGATGTCATCGCCGCTTTGGTTGCGGGAGACCAGATTGAGAATGTCTTCCTTCTTTTCCAGCGTTCCCAGCAGCTCCTGGAATTGCTCACGGTCGCTGTATTCGGGGTATTGGAGCAGGTGATTGATGCCGCTGACCTTCATTTCTCCCTCGTCCGCTTCGCGCAGCAGCTCGTAGACTACTTTGACGGTCTGCGATGCGAGCGACGCATCCGCACCAAGCTCGTTTTCCATTTCCATAATGGTGGAAAGGGTGATGCGGTCGGCTGTCAGCCCGATCAGGTAGCGGTTGAGCACATCGGTCAGGCGGGAAACCCGATCCTGCGTCACCGGCGCGGCAGGGTGCTGATGCTTGGTCTTGACGCTGCCGGTTGAGAGGACCGCAACCAGAATGAAGTGGTCGCTTTCCAGGTAGATGCCCTCGAATTTGGAAACCGTCACCGAACCGAGCTTGGGGCGAACCGCAAAGCCCGTGTAATTGGTCAGCGACGACGCCAGATTGGAGGCAGCCGACAGAATCTGATCCAACTCGCCCATTTTGACCCGCAGCAGGTGATTGATCTGTGCAATCTCTGCCGTTGTCATGGCGTAATGTTCCAGCAGGGAGTTGACGTAGAACCGGTACCCAAGCTCGCTGGGAACCCGCCCCGCCGAGGCATGCGGCTGTTCGAGATACCCCATCTCTTCCAGCTCCGCCATCTCGTTGCGGACGGTTGCCGACGAGCAGCCAAGCCCGCCGTCACGCAGCACGGCTTTGGAGCCAACCGGCTCGCCGCCCTCAATATGCGCATCGACGATTGCTTTCAGAATCTGTTTTTTCCGCTCGCTCAGCTCCTTCGGTTCCATGACCGGTCACTCCTTTCCGTGGTATCCATCGGATTAGCACTCACGAGCATTGAGTGCTAACCGATGAAATAAATTTACCACTTTTTCGGTTGTTTGTCAAGTGGTTTTGCAAATTTTCTTGTGAACATTTTGTAAACATAACAGCAGAGTGCTAAAAAGACACCCTTCAAAAGCCAGGCGGCACAGTTTCGCCATCCCGGTCTCTAACGCTCGGAGATCCCGCCCGCCGGCAGCAGAACCTGTAGGGGGTCCCGTTCTGCCCGTGCCGGATTAGCGGGCATCCCGGATGCGGAGGGAAATGTATTCTCCAAAAATCCGCTGCATTTTTCCTTCAGCCTGTTGCAATCGGGGCTGAAATGTGCTATAATTAGGGAAGAATCGAAAAAAGCCAGAAAGGAATCCCCATGTCACAACGAACCGCGCGAGCTGACCGCGACCTGACATCAGGCGCGCTGCTCCCGAAAATCATTCTGTTCACGCTCCCGCTGATTGCAACGGGCGTACTCCAGCTGCTGTTCAACACCGCCGACACGGTTGTGGTCGGGCGTTGGGGAGGCAATACGCCGGAGGCGCGGGAGGCTGCGCTTGCTGCCGTCGGGTCCTGCGGAGCGCTGATCAACCTGATTATCAACCTCTTTTTCGGGCTGTCCGTCGGTGCCGGCGTCTGTGTGGCGCAGGAGCTTGGCGCGCAGCAGTATCACGAGGTCAAAAAGACCGTTCACACTTCGGTCCTGACCGCTCTGCTTTGCGGCATTGTGGTCGGCATAGCAGGCTTCTTCCTTGCCCGTCCGATGCTGACGCTGATGGGCACCGAACCGACGGTTCTGGACGAGGCGGTTCCCTATATGCGGGCTTACTTCATCGGCGCGCCGGCGAACATGGTCTACAACTACTGCGCTGCAATGCTGCGGTCGACCGGTGACACCACGCATCCGCTCCTGTTCCTGTCGGTTGCCGGTGTTGTCAACGTCGGGTTGAACCTGCTGATGGTCATCGCGTTCGGCCTGGGCGCGCTCGGGGTCGGCATTGCAACTGCCGCCTCGCAGTGGATTTCCTGCGTTCTGATTCTTCTGCACATGATGCGTCTGGACGGGCATTGCCACCTGAATCTCCGGGAGCTGCACATTGACGCAGTCAAGCTGCGAAAGATTGTTGCAATCGGCATTCCGGCGGGGCTGCAGGGCGTTGTGTTCTCGGTCTCCAATGTGCTGATTCAATCCTCGGTCAACAGCTTCGGCAAAACGACCGTTGCCGCAAACACGGCTGCGGGCAACCTGACCGACTACATGTACATTTCCGAAAACTCGCTCTACCACGCGGCGCTGACCTTTGTCGGGCAGAACATCGGCGCGCAGAACTTCCGGCGCGTCAAGCGCAGCATGCTCTGCTGCGCGGGCACGGTCACGGTCCTGGGGGTGGTGCTGGGGGTGATCTTCATCACGTTCGGCGAACCGCTGCTCAGCATTTTTGCGCCCGGCAACGAAGCCGTGATTGAGATCGGCATGGTGCGCGTCCGGATTCTGGCGGCAACCTACTTCCTCTGCGGCTTGATGGACGTGGGCAGCGGCGTTCTGCGCGGTTTTGGGCAATCCCTGCGCGCGATGATCATTTCGCTGGTCGGCTCCTGCGTCACGCGCATCATCTGGATTTACACGGTGTTTGCGGCTGACCGCACGCTGGAGGTTCTCTATGCCTGCTACCCGCTGTCCTGGCTTCTGACCGCGCTGGTCCACTTTACCGTTGCTTTCCTCGTGCTGCACCGGATGGAGAAATCCGCCCGGAGCCGCACGGAAAATTCAAATCCCATTTCCGAAAAGGAGATTCATACATGAACATGAAAAAACACACCCGCCTGCTTGCGCTTCTGCTTTGTCTTCTCTGCGTTGCCGCGCTGTTTGCCGCCTGCCGCAAGCCCTCCGCCGAACCGACCGGCACGCTTGCGCCTCCCGTTACGAATGACGGCAACACGCCTGCGCTGCGCGGCGAAGGCAAGACCGCATTTTTCCTGACCGTGACCGATCAGGACGGCACGCAGACCAAGTTTGAAATCCGCACCGACGAGGAAACGCTTGCCGACGCACTGACCAAGGTTGGGCTGGTGTCCGGCGAGGATAGCCAGTACGGGCTGTATATCAAGGTTGTCAACGGCATTACCGCCGACTACGATGTCGACCAGACCTACTGGTCGCTTCTGGTGAACGGGGAAGTTTCCTCGGTCGGCGCCAGCAGCGTTACGGTTACCGCCGGAATGCAGGTGGAACTGAAGAAAGAAAAATAACCGAACAGGCAAACGGGCAGCTCGGCTGCCCTTCCTTTTGCCCGGTTCAGCAAGGAATCAGGATTCATGAACAAGTATTTGCACAAATTTTTCGGCAGCCGGCAGTTTTACCGAACGGTCCTGGCTGTCACCGTTCCGATTGCAATTCAGAATGCAATCAGCAACTTCATCAGTCTGCTTGACAACATCATGGTCGGGCAGGTTGGAACCGAGCAGATGTCAGGTGTCACAATCGTCAATCAGCTGATGCTCGTCTATTTTCTCTGCATTTTCGGTGCGGTCTCCGGTGCCGGGCTTTTCACGGCGCAGTTTTTCGGAAAGGGCGACACGGACGGCGTTCGGCAGACCTTCCGTTACAAGCTATACAGTTCCCTGCTGCTTTGCGGCGGCGTTGCGGTGCTGTTTCTGACCTGCGGGGAGTCTTTGATCGGTCTCTACCTCGGGACCGAGGGCGAGGGCAACCCGGAGCTTGTGATGCACTATGCAAAGCAATACCTTGCGGTCGTGATAATCGGCATGCTGCCGACCGCGCTAACGCAGGTCTATTCCGGCACGCTGCGCGAGGTCGGGCATGCGCTCCCGCCGATGGTGGCAGGCGTTGCGGGGGTTGCGATCAACGGTGTTTTGAATTACGTCTTGATTTTCGGCAAACTCGGCGCGCCAGAACTTGGGGTGCGCGGCGCGGCGCTTGCGACAGTGATTGCGCGCTTTGCGGAGCTGACCCTTGTGGTGATCTGGACGCACACGCACACCGCGAAGGTTCCGTTTGCGGCTGGCTTATACCGGTCCCTGCGAATCTCCGGCGGCTTGACAAAGCGGATCTTCATCACGGGGACGCCGCTTTTGGTCAACGAGACGCTTTGGGCATCTGCTCAGGCAATGCTGATGCAGTGCTATTCGGGCGCAGGAGCGAATGTGGTGCCGGCTTTGAGCATTTCCAACGCGTTTTTCGACACGGCGTCCGTGATGTACATGTCGCTGGGAACCGCGATTGCGATCGTTCTGGGGCAGACGCTTGGAGCGTCCGGCAGCGAGCAGGCACGTGCGGATGCGCCCCGGCTGATGACGCTTTCCCTCCTGACCGGTTTTCTGACGACGCTGATCATTTTCTCCTGCTCCTTCTTCTTCCCCGACATTTACAAAACGACCCCCGAGATCAAGGAGCTTGCCCGGTCCTTCATGCGCATTGCCGCGATTTCCGCGCCGATTTACGCGTTCACGAACGCCTCCTATTTCACGCTTCGCTCCGGCGGCAAGACGGTGATTACCTTCCTGTTTGACTCCGTCTACGTCTGGGTGGTCAGCGTTTCCCTCGCGTTCTGCCTGGTTCATTTCACCGCTCTGCCGATCACTCTGATCTATTTCATTTGCCAATACGTTGACCTCACCAAATGCACCCTCGGTCTCATCCTCGTCCGCCGCGGCACCTGGGCAACAACAATCGTCGGGGATGCGTGAAGGTGGAGAGAGGGGGATGGAGAAGACCTTGGAGGGAGAAGGGGGACCCTTTCGTAGGAAGTCCACAACGCGGCAAGCCGCTACCGTCGCTTCGCGACGCTTCTCCCTCCAAACCTCCCTCATCCTCCCCGAACTTTCCTCAGCCGGGGTTTGTATACAGTGCTTCTGAACTTTCCGTGCTGCATAACAAAACGCGGTGCGCTGGGCGGGCGTGGGACAAACCCCGGCTGAGGAAAGTTTTTGGATGATTTGGGCGGTTCGGAAATTCATAAAAAGAGCGGCTATCGCACCCCATAGGTGGGCGGTACCCGCTTTTTTTCCTCCGGGCAAAAATTCGCTGTCGGTTGGTTTGCAGGGAACGACCCATGTGTCGTTCCGCATTCGTTAGTAACTAATAGCATGGCACAACATCATTTCATTCTATCTAAGACGGATGTAATTTGTATATTTCACTTACCGAATACCCCACCGTGTCATCCTGAGCGGAAGGTTATTCGGTGCGTAAGTCATACAATTTATATCCGTCTTAGATAATGTTGTTAATTCTCTTTTAGCCGTTTCCCGCCGAACAAAGCAAAGGCGGTCGGCTTGAGGAGTTGCCCTGTGCGGTGAAATTCTTGGGGTTCTTAGAAATTGGATTGCCCGCAATCCAATTTTCCCTTCATCCGAAAGAAGGTTCTAAGCGGGGTTCGGGGCAGCGCCCCGAGGTCTTCACTCCCCACAATGCACAAAAAGGCGGGGAAGACCCGAAAAAACATCGTAAAAAATCCCACTATTATTTGGTTTAGCGGATGTGGTATAATAATATGTTAAGTTTTTGAGCGGAGAAAGAAGGAGAAAAACAGTGATCCGAGAAGATTTGAGAAATGTAGCAATCATTGCGCACGTTGACCACGGCAAGACAACGCTGGTGGACGGGCTTCTGAAGCAGGGCGGGGTGTACCGCGACAACCAGGAGACAGTGACATGCGTGATGGATTCCGGCGACCTGGAGCGGGAGCGCGGCATCACCATTCTGGCAAAGAACACCGCAGTCCACTACAACGGCGTGAAGATCAACATCGTCGACACCCCCGGTCACGCGGATTTCGGCGGCGAGGTGGAGCGCATCCTGAAGATGGTCAACGGCGTCATTCTGCTGGTTGACGCCGCAGAAGGACCCATGCCGCAGACCCGGTTCGTCCTGCAGAAAGCGCTGGACCTGAATCACCGGATCATTGTCTGCATCAACAAGATTGACAAGCCCGACGCGCGCCTGGGCGAGGTCGAGGATGAGATTCTGGAGCTGCTGATGGACCTGGGCGCGAACGACGAGCAGCTCGACAGCCCGATGCTCTACTGTTCGGGACGCGCCGGCACCTGCACGACCGACCCGAAGGTCCCGGGCACCGATCTGCGCCCGCTGTTTGACAAGATTCTGGAGTACATTCCCGCGCCGGAGGGCGACGAGAACGGACCGCTCCAGCTGCTGGTCTCCTCGATTGACTACAACGAATACGTTGGACGTATCGGCATCGGGCGCATCGATCGCGGGTGCGTCAAGGTCGGCGACGAAGTGGCGGTTTGCAACTACCACAATCCCGGCACGGTGAAGAAGACGAAGATCGTGTCGCTCTACCAGATTGACGGTCTGACGCGCAAGCCGGTTGACAACGCAACGGTCGGTGACATTGTGTGCTTCTCGGGCGCGGGTGACGTGACGATTGGCGACACGCTGACGGCGCCGGCAAACCCGGAGCCGCTGGAGTTTGTCAAGGTCTCCGAGCCGACCGTGGAAATGACCTTCATGGTCAACGACAGCCCGCTTGCCGGCAAGGAAGGCAAGTTTGTGACCTCCCGTCAGCTGCGCGAGCGCCTGTACCGCGAGCTGCTGAAGGACGTGTCTCTGCGGGTGTCTGACGGTGACACGACCGATGAATTCCGCGTTGCGGGCAGAGGCGAGATGCACCTGTCGATCCTTTTGGAAACGATGCGCCGCGAAGGCTTTGAGCTTGCCTGCTCGAACCCGCGCGTGCTGTACAAGACGGTGAACGGCGAGAAGATGGAGCCGATGGAGCGCGTGACGCTGGACGTGCCGACCGAGATGGTTGGTGTCGTGGTGGACAAGCTGGGGCAACGGAAGGGCGATTTGCTGTCAATGGCGCCGATTGGGAGCCGGACGCGGATTGAGTATTCGATTCCGTCGCGCTGCCTGTTCGGTTACCGTTCGGAGTTTCTGACGGCGACGCACGGCGAGGGCGTGATGAACACGATTTTTGACGGTTACGCGCCTTATCGCGGCGAGATTCAGATGAAGTACACGGGTTCGCTGATTGCGTCCGAGAACGGCGAGACGACGCGCTACGGACTGTACAACACGCAGGACCGCGGGCAGCTGTTTGTCGGGCCGCAGACGCAGGTCTACGAGGGTATGATCGTCGGTGAGAATCCGAAGTACGATGACATTGCGGTGAACCCCTGCAAGACGAAACACCTGACGGCGATTCGGTCCTCTGGCGCGGACGAGAAGCTGCTGCTGACCCCGCCCCGCATTTTCTCCCTGGAAGAGGCGATCGAATACATTGGGGACGACGATCTGATTGAGGTCACGCCGAAGTCGATCCGTCTGCGCAAGAAGATTCTGAACACGGAGCTCCGCATGAAGGAAATGATGAAAAAGCGCCGCGAGCTGGAGGCGCAGAGGAAGTAAGGGAAAGACCTTGGAGGCGCAGGGAGGGCCCTTTCGTAGGGTCCTCCCTACCCTCCAAACCTCCCTGACTCTCCCCTAACTTCCCCACAAGACCCCCGCCATTACGTGAGCGAAAATTTGGTTCGCTTTTCGTGGTGGCGGGGGTCTTGTGGGGAAGTTTTTGTCGTTTTGGGAGGTGTGAATTTGTTGCAGAGTGCGGCTATCGCACCATCTGAAAATCACCTTCCGCCCGAAACAAAAAACTTCCCCCGAGAGCACCCGCCCCAAACAAAGCGAATCAAATCTTCGCTCTGCACGGGCGGGTGCTCTTGGGGGAAGTTCTCGGTGAGAGAGGGAGGTTTGGAGGGAGAGAGCCCCGTCTTTCAAGAGGGGGCTCTCTCCCTCCAAGGTCTTCCCTACCTCACCCGACAATCTCGTCCAGAATTCCGAGGTCCCACATCAGGCGGGAGCCGATGTACTTGTCGCGAACATCCTTGCTGAAGAGAATCGCATTGCGGGTCTCCTCCGGGGAGAAACCGAGTTCCGCAAAGGAGACCGGCAGACCGATCGCCTGCAGCTTCGGTACAATCTCGGACGGCAGGGGCAGACCGTGAATCACTTTCTCGATCTCGTCCCAATGCGCGATAATCCGCTCCAGACGCGCGCGGTGCAGCTCCTTGTCGTACTTGTGCTCCCGCGCCTCATTCGCCGCCATTACCTCGCCGCTCTTGCCCAGCCAAGCGCACAGCTTCTTCGACCAGTCCGCATAAGAAAATTTCTCCACATACGCCAGCGCCTTTTCGCGGTCCGGCTTTACATCGCGCAGCTTTTCGTAAATGCCCAGGCAGATCACCGTTGCCGCGCCGCATTGAATGCCGTGCAGGTCAAACGGCAGACCGAACTCCACCCCACGCATGTCGCAGATGTGCGAGAGGTAGTGCTCCATCCCCGACGCCGGACGCGACACGCCTGCGTAGTTCGCCGCAATGCCGGAGAGCACCATGCCGTTCATCACCGCAGCAATGGCGGTCTTGTCGCGCTTGGCAATGCCCGCAAGATTGTCCATGCACGCTGCCAACCCCTGGTTGACAAGCCCTGCAACCGTCTCGCAGTAATATTCGCCGTTGATGATGTGCGAAATGCGCCACTCCGCAATGCTGATGTACTTCGCCAGCATGTCGCCCAGCCCCGACAGGATCATCCGCATCGGCGCGTCCGCGAGGATGTCCAAATCCCCGATGACCGTGTCCGGCACGCGGCTGTCCAGCGAAACCTTCAGGCTGTCGCGGATGGTCGATGACGTTGCGGATGCGTACCCGTCCATCGACGGTGCCGTGCCGAAAATGACGTACTGCCGCCCGGTCAGGTTTGCAATGATCTTGCCGATGTCGTTGACCACGCCGGAGCCGACACCGAGAATCAGGTCGCACGCGTAGTCAAAATGCATCGCAACCGACCCGACCGCGTGCTCGTCCGGCTCGATGCGCTCCTCGCCCGGCAGGCAGTAGACCGTGCAGGGAATGCCCGCCTCGGCAAGGATTGCGGCAATCCGCTCGCCCGCTGCGGCGTAGGTGTTCCGGTCCGCCAGCAGAAAGACTTTCTTTGCGCCGTAAGAACGCACGACGTCCGGCACGCGCCTGATTGCGCCCGACTCAATGATGACGTGGGAAAAGCCCGCTTTATGCACCTTCCCGCACGCGCACTTCACGCCCTCGGGGTGGTTGAGCAGTTCCTGCAATTCAAATGCCATAAAAATCCTTCCTTTCGCCGCAAATCTCTTGACGCGGCTGTTTTTTTATGCTATAATCATATCTGAAATCGGTCAAATAATCAAGTCCCGCCGGAAAAGTTGACAAATAATCATGCGTGAGCGGCGAATCGTCAGGGGGAAGACCTCGGAGTAAGACCTCGGGGCGCTGCCCCGAACCCCGCTTAGGGGGCTTCTTGAAAGAAGTCCCCCTAAGAACCCCAAGAACTTGCAATAAAGGGATTTTTTGATTGACCTGCCTCTGTCG
>ERZ1673741.2825-NODE-2825-length-11515-cov-5.253490_pt1 | contig 11515 bp, 7 predicted proteins | sample MGYA00580209_ERZ1673741 | MGnify/ENA primary metagenome ERZ1673741 (study PRJEB41218, sample SAMN15661754) | gut metagenome | host: Homo sapiens | place: Canada: London | collected 2015-08-20/2019-03-30 | study: EMG produced TPA metagenomics assembly of... | reverse complement strand
CGGCTTCAACATCGAGTCGCTGACGGTCGCCCCGACCGAGGACGAGGGCCTCTCGCGCATGACGATCATCGTCGAGGCCGACGAGTACGGCTTCGAGCAGATCACCAAGCAGCTCCACAAGCTCGTGAGCGTCTTCCGCATCAGCGACCTCACCGAGGAGGACGCCGTCGAGCGCGAGCTCGTCCTCTTCAAGGTGCAGGCGTCGCCCGACCGCCGGCACGAGATCATCGAGATCGCCAACGTGTTCCGCGCCAAGGTCGTCGACGTCGGCAAGAACACCCTCACCATCGAGGCGACCGGCAACGAGTCTAAGCTCGACGCCATGGAGAACCTCTTCCGCGGCTACGGCATCCGCCAGCTCACGCGCACCGGCAAGATCGCCATGGGCCGCGGCCACGACCAATGACGAAAAGGGACAGTCCCTTTTCGTCATCGTGAGAAAAATGATGAAAAGGGACAGTCCCTTTTCGTCATTTCGGACGGTTTCAACTGCCGGACGGCAGCTGAGATAGCAATGTACGGCTTCAATCGAAAGGAATCACCAGCATGGCCGTCACCATCTACTACGAGAACGACTGCAAGCCCGAGGTCATCCAGAACAAGAAGATCGCCATCATCGGCTACGGCTCCCAGGGCCACGCCCACGCGCTGAACCTCATGGACTCCGGCTGCGACGTCCGCGTCGGCCTCCGCGAGGGCTCCAAGTCCGCCGAGAAGGCCCGCGAGGCCGGCCTCAAGGTCGTCGACATGGACACCGCCGCCGAGGAGGCGGACGTCATCATGATCCTCACCCCCGACGAGACTCAGCCCAAGGTCTACGAGGAGCACATCAAGGACCACCTCAAGGCCGGCGACACCCTCGCCTTCGCGCACGGCTTCAACATCCACTACGGCTACATCAAGGCCCCCGAGGACGTCAACGTCATCATGTGCGCCCCCAAGGGCCCGGGCCACATCGTCCGTCGCCAGTTCACCGAGGGCTCCGGCGTGCCCGACCTCGCGTGCGTGCAGCAGGACGCCACCGGCGACGCCTGGGACATCGCGCTGGCCTACTGCTGGGGCGTCGGCGGCGCCCGCTCCGGCATCATCAAGGCGACTTTCGCCGAGGAGACCGAGGAGGACCTCTTCGGCGAGCAGGCCGTGCTCTGCGGCGGTCTCGTCGAGCTCGTCAAGGCCGGCTTCGAGACCCTGACCGAGGCGGGCTACCCCGAGGAGCTCGCGTACTTCGAGTGCTACCACGAGATGAAGATGATCGTCGACCTCATGTACGAGTCCGGCATCCACTTCATGAACTACTCCATCTCCAACACCGCCGAGTACGGCGAGTACTACGCCGGCCCGAAGGTCATCAACGAGCAGTCCCGCGAGGCCATGAAGCTCATCCTCAAGCGCATCCAGGACGGCTCCTTCGCGCAGGACTTCGTCGACGACTGCAACAACGACCACAAGTGGCTGCTCGAGCAGCGTGAGGCCATCAACACCCACCCGATCGAGGTCACCGGCGAGAAGATCCGCTCCATGTTCTCCTGGATCAAGAAGTAGCTCGTCGCTTCGGACGCGGGCCGACGTGTGCCCGCGTGTTCGGGGCGCGCCCGTGCGCCTATCGGGTGGCGCCCACCGCGCCAATCGACAGCGCCCGTAAGCGTCCTTCTTAGCACTGTTGCTGGGCAGCCTTCTCTTTCTTATTGAGGAGAAGGCTGCTCTTTTGTAGAGAAGACTTCTTTGTCCATTGCTTTGATTAGAGCAGCCTTCTCTTTCAAAGAGCAGCGTGCTCTTCTGCTCGGGGGAGAACGCCCGTGCAAGCGCGACCCGTCGTGATTGTGCTGTTCTCAAGGACGTGGCTAATCTGCTCTTATCTTCCTGAGGCTTGCGTTCATGTGTCGCAAGCTCCTCAACTGCCCTTCTTTTCTAGTTGAGGCTCCAAAGCGTAGAAATCTGCAAGCTCGCTGTCAGATAACGGTTAGATAACGGTAAGTAGAACTTGCTACGCTCCTCTTCCTATCGAGAGGAGGACGCTATGGCGGGCAGGCTTATCGTGTCGGGAGTCTCCGCGCTCGAATATTGGCGAGTGTGTGGGGGTGCCCATGTGCTGACGGAGGCGGAAATTCATGAGCTCCCGGAGGCTAGCAGGCGATTCTGTGATAAAACGCAAGCTCGATGCTGCGCTTTTCTCCAAGCGTATATGCTCCATGCGCCGCTCGAGCTTGCCGTGAGCAGTATGGGAGAAAGAAGGTCGTCGGGTGCAGCGCGTTTCCGTCACTTCAAGACGCTTCCGGAGCCCGGGGATCTCTTCGATGCCGGCGATGATTTCTTCGTATGCAAGCCCGAGCTCGCGATTCTCCAATGCGCTTTTCGAAGCACAATCGTTGAGCTGAATCTCTTAATGAGCGAGTTTTGCGGAACCTACCTGCTTTCCCCGGGCGATTCTCGTGGATTCGTCAGCACTTCCACTCCTCTCGCTTCGATGGATTCTATTTCTGAGTTGCTATCCCGCAGCCCCCAACAGGTCAGATGCGCCCGGCGAAAGCAACAGACGGCCTTCGCCTCTGCCGCTCCGGCTTCAAACTTTCCGATGGAGTCGAAGATTGCGGCTTTCTTTTCTTTGCCGAGAGAAGTTGGCGGACTTGCCGTACCGGGCATCCAGCTCAACAAAAGAATCGAGCTTAAGGGGCCTTCTCGGCAGATCCTAAATCATGATGAGATCCGCCCGGATTTCTATTTCCCCGGCGCCGTGACGGTCGGTGAATATAAGAGCAGACAATTCCATCCTGAGGGCTCTTGGACAACCGATGACCGTAGGATTGATGCGCTTGAGGCTGTTGGGTTCCATTCGTTCTCTCTGAACAATGAACGAGTAAAGCGTCTTGCGGAATTTGTCGGTATCGGTCAAGTTCTAATGGAACGAATGGGCTCAGCTTTTCTCAGGCCGACAAAACACGAGCTGGAGATGCGCTCCGCTCTGCACGCCGAGCTGTTCCTTTGACGTGATATCGTCGGCTTATCCGAATGATCAACTGCTGACGTACGCCTGACCGTGCTGCGCCGAGAGCATCGTTCTCTGTTTTGAAGAAGAGAAGCCTGCTATTTCCAGGAGCAGTCTTCTCTTTACTCCCGTTATACGTAGAGAAGACTTCCCTTTAAAAGAGCAGTCTTCTCTATTTTGCATGAGAGAAGACTGCTCAATGGCATCGCTGTGCTTGAAGGCTAGCGTTAATCGGCATGAAGCTATTTTGACGTCCTGGAAAGAAGAACTGGCCTTCTCACTGTTTGCGAGTGCGGTGAAGGGACGCCACAAGAGAGAGCGTGGAAGGGACGCCACAAAGAAGCTCGCCCGTCCCCGTCAGGCGCCCGTCGCGGGGGCCTCGTCGGCGCGCTCGCTGGGGAGGCGGACGTCACGGCCGTCGACGCCGCGCTCGTCGCTCACCAGGCGCTCGAAGGCCTCGGGCGGCATCGGGCGATAATAGTAGAAGCCCTGCACGTAGCGCGCGCCGACCGCCTTGAGGAACGCGATCTGCTCCTCGGACTCGGCTTCCTCGACGATCACGGGGATGTCGAGGTTCTTCGCCATCACAATCATAGAGTCGACGATGAATCCGCCGCGCTCCTTGTCCGCCGTCTCTTCCGCGGCGAGCTCGGAGGCGATCTGGCCGTTCTCTGCGACCTCGTGGATGAGGAACTCCCGGTCGAACTTGATCGCGTCGACGTCGATGCCCTTGAGCATTCCGAGCGAGCTCATTCCCGACCCGAAGTCGTCCATGTAGATCGCGATGCCCATCGACTTGAGTGCCGATGCGAGCTCCTCGACCGCCTCGCGGGACTGCGCGAAGCTGGTCTCGGTCACCTCGGCTTTGATCAGGGAGGGGGAGACCCCATAGTGGGTGAGCATACGCCCGAGGAAGGCGGGGACATCGAAGCCGGTGATGTCCATGCGCGACACGTTGACCGAGATCGGGACCTGCGCCGCGCCGTTGCCGTCCGCGATGAGCTCCGACTGCCATTTGATGACGCTGTGCCAGATGAACTTGTCGAGCATCGGGATGAACCCGTTGCGCTCGAGGATGGGGACGAACTGCGCGGGGCTCACGCTCGTTCCGCCGGGGCGGCGCCAGCGCGCGAGCGCCTCACCGCCGACGACGAGGCCTGTGCGGATGTCCACCTGCGGCTGGACATCGAAGGTGATCTCGCCCTCGCCGAGCGCGTACTGGAAGCCGGCCAAAAGCTCGTGCTCGTCCGCCCGCTGCTTGAAGGCGGCGGGCTGGAAGAACCCGATGCGGTTCTCGTAGCTGTGCTTGGCGGTCTGCTTGGCAAAGAGCGCCTTCGCGTACACGTCGACGGTGATCTCCTCCCCGTGGAGCAGGGGATAGACGCCCATGGCGGGAAGGAAACCGACAGAGGCGTCGTGGCGCTCCACCGCCGCCGTCACGCGCCTCAGGATCTGTTCGAGCAGGTCCTCGTCCATGTGGACGAGCAGGCTGAAGTCGTCCTGGCCCCAGTAGCCGCCCACGCCCTCACCATCGGCCTCGACGTCCAGCAGGATGTCGGCGATCTCCCCGACGAGTACCTCGCCCGCGTCGGTCCCGTGCCATTCGTTGAAGATGGCGAGGTCGCCCGTGTCCAGCGCGACGACGCACCACTCCGTGCAGCGGTCGTGCCCGCGCAGGCGCCGCGCCGCAGCGATGAAGTCCTCGCCCATCCGAAGCCCGGTCAGCGGGTCCAGGCGCCCCAGCTCCTCGGCGGCCTCGCTCGCGTCCGCCGATATCGCTTTGTCGCGGCGCTCCGCCACCCTCAGGCGACGCGTGAGCTCGCCTATGACGGTGAAGGGCTGGCTCACGACTTTGCTGAAGCTCAGGGACGCCACGTGCGCGCGGATGCGGTAGGATTCGCCTCGGTAGGTCAGTGGCTCCTCTGCGGCGCGCAGCACCGCCTCGCAGAGCTCCTGCGTCTCTTTGTGGGTCGCGCCTACCTTGACGAGTCCGATCTGCGGGCCGCGCCCGCGGAAAATCCGCGCCTTCCCGCGCATGGCGATCTCGAGCCTGCCGATGAAGGCGGCGAAGACGCCGTCGCCCGCGGCGTACCCCTCGGTCGCGTTCACGGCGGAGAGCCCGCTGACCTTGATGCCGACGATGCCGGCGCCGCGCCCCTTCAGGCGGCAGTCGCCGATAAGGTTGAGCATGCCCGTGACGTTCTCGATGCCCGTGGCGGGGTCCACGCACTCCGAGGCGTTGCGGTTGGTCAGGGACCCGACGAAGAGCGCCGGGCGCCTATCGTCGCCCGTGAGGCGGAATCCGCGGCTCTTGCAGACTACGTAGTCGCCCTCGGCGTCGCGGACGCGGTATTCCATCTCGTGATGGTGCTTCTTTCCGGAGGTGATGTCGCGGAACTCCGCCAGGACGCCCGCGCGGTCCTCGGGGTGCACATGGTCGATCCAGTCGGGCACGTCGCCGTACATCTTGTCGTAGGGGAGACCGAAGTCCCGCACCGCGTCGGCTGTCCAGCGCGTGACCCCGAGGTCGATGTTGCTCACAAAGAAGTACCGCCCGTCGAGCGTCATCGAGATCGCGTCGAAGACCCGCTCAGAGAAGAACTGCGAGTCGTCGTCGCCCGGGCCCTCCTCGCGCGCGTCGGTGAGGCGCACCGAGGTCTTGACGCGGTGCTGGACCTTGTAGCTGTACATGCGGCGGTCGGCCTCGGCGGTCACGTGAGAGCGGGAGTCTCCCTTGCCGGGGCGGACGCGCGCGCAGCCGAAGCTGAACGAGAAGGGCATGGCGCCGTTCGCCGCGGTGGCGCGGGAGAGCTGGGTGCGGACCGACTCGAGGCGCTCCTCGAGCTCGTGGACGCCGCTCGTGGTCGAGATGAGCACGAACTCGTCGCCGCCCAGGCGGAAGAGCTGCTCGCCCGGGACCAGGGAGTTCTCGATGAAGAAGGCGGTTTGCTGTATGTACGCGTTGCCGCGCTTGTGCCCGAAGCGGTCGTTGCAGGTCTTGAGGTTGTCGAGGTCGATGAAAGCGAGGGTGAAGTGCTCGCCCGCGCCCCAGAGCTCGTCGACGCGGATCTCGAACGCGCTGCGGTTGCCGAGCTCGGTGAGGGCGTCGGTGCGGGCTTCAAGCTCGAGCATCCGCTGGTTCGCGAGTATCTGGTTGAGCTCGGAGCTGAGCATCGCGGCGGAGTCGTCGTCGGCGGCGAGGCCCCTGCCGGAAAGCGACGCGCCCAGGCACAGAAGGCGCGCGCCGAGCTCTTGCTGGTCCTCTGGGAGCTCGGCGATGTCGAGCCGCGCGTTCTTTGGGTCTTTGAGCAGGGCGTCGACGAAGCCCAAAAGGCGCTTGGTTCCTTTACTCGCGGGCTCTGCGCTCATGTCGCTCGATTCTTTGGGACGCCGCGTTTGTGTGAATTCATCAGACATCATAGGACTGATGTCGCCGCAGTTGGGCGCGGCGGGGCGTGCATTGCCCTCATCGGTCGGTTATCTTTCCGATACGGTCGCGCCGGCGTACAATTCTGCTCATTTAGCCGCACGCTTTGAGGAGGTTTGCCTTGGGCGAGAACCAGGCCGCGCAACCGCTGTTCCGCATCCACGACGCGGAAGTCGTCCGCGGGTCGCGCACCATCCTGCACGTCGACGACTTCGAGCTCCGCGAAGGCGAGCACGTCGCGCTGCTGGGCCCGAACGGCGCCGGCAAGTCCACGTTCATCCAGCTGCTCACGCGCGAGGTGTTCCCCGTATGGCGAGAAGACCCGCCCGTGCTCTTCCGCGGCGCGGCGCGCCCCCTGCTCTCCGACATCCGCTCCACGCTCGGCGTGGTGAGCTCCACCATGCATGAGCAGGTGCGCGTTCACCTCCCGGCGCTCGACATCGTCGTGGGCGGCATTTTCGGCACGCTGGGGCTCCCGCTTCGCGAGGAGGTGACGGAGGCCCATCGCGCAGCCGCCATGGACGCGCTCGACCGGCTGGGCATCGCCGACATCGCCGCCCAGGACATCATGACCATGTCGACGGGCCAGGCCCGGCGCGTCCTCGTCGCCCGCGAGCTCGTGCGCGACCCGAGGGTCCTCATCTTCGACGAGCCGTGCACCGGGCTCGACCCCGAGGGCATGTACCACGTGCGCGATACCATGCGCACGCTCGCCTCGGAGGGGCGCTCCGTCATCCTCGTCACGCACTACCCGGAAGACATCATCCCCGCGATCGGCCGCGTGCTCCTCATCAAGGACTCGAGGATATTCGCCGACGGGCCGAAGGGGGAGCTGCTTCGCGACGACGTGCTCTCCGACCTTTTTGACGTGCCGCTCGCCGTGAGCGAGGACGGCGGCTGGTATTCGCTGCGCGGGAGGTATTAGGGCTGGAAAGAAGAAGGGCTTTCGCTCTACGGAGCCGGTGCACGGACGCATAGCCTGGCGGTCCTCTGTTTGCCGCAGGGGCGGCGCTCTAAGACCCCTGCGGCAAATAAATCTTTCGCGATCAGGATTTTCTCGTTGACATTGCCTCTGGGGTTTGGCACAATAACCAACGCGCAATAGCGCCTGGGGATGTAGCTCAGCTGGGAGAGCGCTGCCTTCGCAAGGCAGAGGCCGAGGGTTCGAATCCCTTCATCTCCACCAGGAATTTTAGGGCCCGGACGTTCGCGAACGTTCGGGCTTTCTTTGTATCCCTTGGATGATTGGAGCCGCCATGGCTGAGATGCTCACCCTCGAGGCGTTCGAGGAGGCTTCCGAGAAGGTCAAGGAGGTCACGCTCGAGACCAAGCTCGTCGAGAGCCCCTACCTCAGCGCCGCCACCGGCAACCGCGTTTGGCTGAAGCCTGAGAACATGCAGCGCACCGGGGCCTACAAGCTCCGCGGCGCATACTACAAGATCTCGAAGCTTTCGGCCGAGGAGCTCGGCCGCGGCGTCATCACTGCGAGCGCGGGCAACCACGCGCAGGGCGTGGCCTACGCCGCCACCCACGCCGGCGCGCGCTCGGTCGTCGTGATGCCCACCACCACCCCGCTCATCAAGGTCGAGCGCACCAAGGGCTACGGTGCGGATGTCATCCTCTACGGCGATGTCTTCGACGACGCGAAGAACAAGGCCGTCGAGCTCGCCGAGGAGCAGGGGCTCACCTACATCCCGCCCTTCAACGACGAGACCGTAGCCACGGGTCAGGGCACCATCGGCATGGAGATCGTCCAGGAGCTGCCGCTCGTCGACACCATCCTCGTGCCCGTGGGCGGCGGCGGCCTCGCCTGCGGCGTCGCCACCTTCGCGAAGCTGTACAACCCGAAGATCCGCGTGATCGGCGTCGAGCCTGCGGGCGCGCCTTCGCTCACCGCCGCCCTCGAGGCGGGCCATGCGGTGAAGATCCCCTCTGCCAACACCATCGCCGACGGCACCGCGGTCCTCGAGGTGGGCGACAAGGTCTTCCCGTACCTCAAGGAGAACCTCGACGACGTCATGTGCGTCGAGGACGACGAGCTCGTGGTGAGCTTCCTCGACATGGTCGAGAACCACAAGATGATCGTCGAGAACTCCGGCCTGCTCTCCGTCGCGGCCTCCAAGCACCTCCCGGCCGATGGCAAGCGCGTCGCCTGCGTTCTCTCCGGCGGCAACATGGACGTGATCACGATGAGCTCTGTCGTCCAGCACGGCCTCATCCAGCGCGGGCGCATCTTCACGGTGAGCGTGCTATTGCCGGACCGCCCGGGCATGCTCGTCAAGGTCGCTTCGGTCATCGCCGAGCAGAACGGCAACGTCGTCAAGCTCGAGCACAACCAGTTCGTGAGCACGAACCGCAATGCCGCCGTCGAGCTGCGCGTGACCATCGAGGCCTATGGCACCGAGCACCGCGCCCAGATCGTCGACGCCCTCGCCTCCGCCGGATTCACCCCGACCCTCGTCCAGACGAGCCTGTAGCCCCATCTGGGCCCTCGGCCGGCTCATGTGCCTCTGTGCTCGAACCACACCCAACAAAAAAGCCGCCCCCTGCGCCGAATAATGAACCCACCTTCAAAAGGTGGGTGTCCGCATCGCGCGTTCCGGCTTTCCCATCAACGGGGAATTCCCGTACTGAACACGAGATTTAAGACTCCCTAGTAACGCTTGTCGGTTCACCCAGTTTGCGGCGCAGGGGAACGACATCTCAAATATATGCGATGCCGGAACGAGGAAAAGACTTGACTTTAGCTGCTTTTCCGGGGTGTGGAGCGACTGCGACCGCTCGTGCGCGCCGCTCGCACGAGCTGTGAGCTTCTTGTAAGCTATAACCAAACTGTGCCGCCGGCGCCGCCGCGCGGCGCTTCGTCGAATCGGATCATAATAAGAGGGGAGAGGGCAGTTGGGCGGATTCGTTCCCGATTGGATACCGTTCTCGTCCCTCTTTGCCGCGGCGCTTTTGACCTCGCTCGCGGCGACCCCGCTCGCGCGTAGGATCGCCGTCAAGCTCGGCGCGATCGATAAGCCCACGGGCCGCCGTGTAAACAAGGTCCCGGTCCCCCGCATGGGCGGCATCGCCATCTTCTGCGGCATCGCGGCCGCTTTCGCCGTCCAGTACGTCGGGACGATGTTCCTTGGATGGCCGGTCGTCCTTGTGCCCTCGCCGAAGCTGCGGGTCAACTACTGGATGCTCGTCCTTGCGTTCTGCGTGATCTTCACCACCGGGCTTTTGGACGACAAGTTCTCGCTCAAGCCGGCCCAGAAGCTCGCGGGTCAGGTGCTCGCGGCCGTGATCGCCGTCGCGGGCGGCCTCGTCATCGGCGACATATCGTCCCCGCTCGGTCCCGAGTTCATCTCGCTTGGCTGGCTGGCGTACCCGGTGACGGTCATCTACCTCGTCGCCTACGTGAACATCATCAATCTCATCGACGGGCTCGACGGGCTCGCCGCCGGAATCTCGGCCATCGCGAGCTTCACCATGTTCGTTCTTTCGGTCATGGCTGGCAGGCTCGACGCCGCCGCGCTCTCCATCGCGGTCACGGGCTCCTCGCTCGGGTTCCTTCGCTACAACTTCCATCCTGCGTCGATATTCATGGGGGACTCCGGCTCGCTCACCTTGGGCTTCGCACTCGGCTGCTCGTCGCTGCTCTCCGTCACGCGCTTCGCGGGCCTGACGACGATCATCGTGCCGCTCGTTATCGCGGCGGTGCCCATCCTGGACACCCTCTCGGCCATCGTCCGGCGCACCCGCGCGCACGTGAGCATCGGCCAGGCCGACCGCGGCCATATCCACCACCGCCTCATGGACGAGGGCTTCGACCAGCGCCAGGCGGTGCTCGTCATGTACGCCTGGACCCTCATGCTCTGCCTCGGGTCTGTGGTCATGACGCAGGTCGGCACGTGGCCCCGCGTGGGGATCTTCTGCGCGCTCGCCGCGGCGTCGTTCCTCTTTGCGCACAAGCTTCACCTCTTCGAGCCGGTGCTCCTGCACCATTACAATCCCCGCACGGGCAAGGACGAGCTGATCTCGCCCGCCGACGATGCCTTCGAGGCGGAGGCCGAGAAACAGTCCGAGCAGCACTGGTGGGAGCGCGATAAATAGTGGGCGCCCCCGCGAGCTCGCCGTTCGGCGAGAAGCCCTACTCCGCTTGCCGCCTGTGCCCCAGGCGATGCGGCGCCGACCGAGATGGCGGCAAGACCGGTTTCTGCGGCATGACCGCGGCCCCTCGAGCCGCCCGCTCCGCCCTCCATTTCTGGGAGGAGCCGCCGATCTCCGGCGAGTCGGGCAGCGGCGCGATCTTCTTCTCGGGCTGCACGCTGCGCTGTGTGTTCTGCCAGAACCACGAGATATCCACCGGCGGCTTCGGCGTCGAGGTCACGCTCGAGCGAATCGCGGGCATGATGCTCGACCTGCAGGGTCAGGGCGCGAACAACATCAACCTCGTGACGGCCCTCCACTTCGCTCCGACGGTTCGCGAGTCCGTCCTCCTCGCCCGCGAGAAGGGCCTTGCTCTTCCCATCGTCTGCAACACCGGCGGCTACGAGCTCGTGGACACCGTGCGCGCCATGGCCGACGTCGTGGACGTGTGGCTTCCCGATTTCAAGTACGCCGACCCTGCGCTCGCAGGATCGCTCTCCTGCGCCCGCGACTACCCGGAGGTGGCCGCGTCTGCTCTTGCCGAGATGATCTCCGCCGTCGAGGCCGCCGGCGGCAGGCTCGTCGACGACGACGGGCTCATGAGGCGCGGGGTCATCGTGCGCCACCTGATGCTTCCCGGCCACCTCGACGACACCCTTCGCGTCCTCGAGCGCGTCTGGGGAATTGCCGGCAACTCCTGCGACCTCTCGCTGATGAACCAGTACACGCCCAGCGAGGAATGCCGCCGCGCTGGCGGGGACCTCGCGCGCGCGATCACGGAGGACGAGTACGAGATCGCTCTGTGCCATGCGGACGACCTCGGCTTCGAGCGCATCTGGTGGCAGGAGGGCGGCACCGTGAGCGAGAGCTTCGTGCCCGCGTTCGACCTCACGGGCGTCGTCTGACGAAAATAGCCGGGCCGCCTCGCCGCATCCGCCCTGGCGCGGGTCGCGGCGAGGCGGCCCGCCCCC
>ERZ1673741.2819-NODE-2819-length-11542-cov-4.799338_pt1 | contig 11542 bp, 24 predicted proteins | sample MGYA00580209_ERZ1673741 | MGnify/ENA primary metagenome ERZ1673741 (study PRJEB41218, sample SAMN15661754) | gut metagenome | host: Homo sapiens | place: Canada: London | collected 2015-08-20/2019-03-30 | study: EMG produced TPA metagenomics assembly of... | reverse complement strand
ACGCCTTTCCGTCTTTACGGCTTGGCGTTCTATACTCTGCTTTTTTCATGCGTAAATCACCTATAAAAATCATCGAGCAACCACAGAACCCATGCGAAAACAAGACACCAAATGCTTAACCCGGACTTAAACCACATCCACGTCACAAATAAAATAAGCGTTGCACTTAACATCATTTACCACCTTTCAGAACGGCAACTGCTGACCGGAGCAGTCTTGAAAACCATCTTCGTCTACTCCGAGTTCTCTGATTGTCTGCTTTTCGGAATCGAACACGCAGTCGATTGTACCAACGCGACCCTCTTTGTTCTTGCCGAGAATCATCTTGTAGCCATCTTCATAGCCGTTGTGCAACAGAATAATCATGTCGCTTGCTTCTTCTATGCCGCCCGATTCCTTCAAGTCTGCCACTGTCGGCGCTTGTGCTGCTGCTTGACGGTTAATCTGCGCGAGAACGATTGTGACAATCTTCTCGTTCTGCGCCATAACGTGCAGTTCGTTGATTGCATTTGTCGTCATTTCATAGCGGCCATTGCCATGCGATTTGACGATTGTAAGGTAGTCAACAAAGATGACTTCCGCACCGCGCTTTACCGCTTCATTGCGAACCCATCTTACAGTGTGACCGGCAGATTCCACAATCTCTAAATCCAAATTAGCAAACTCCGCCTTTGCTTCCCGCCACCGCTTTTTATCTTCGTCTGTCAGGCATCTGCGCTTGATGTTGGAGAGAGGAATCCCGCAGTAAGCCGCAATCATTCTGTCGATAATCTTCTCTTTGCGTGTCTCAAAGCTAAAGAATATGCACTTGTGTTTTCTTGCCATGTACATCATGAAGTTGATGCTAACGGCAGTTTTACCGGCTGACGGTCTGCCACCAATGACAACCAAATCGCCAGCTTCCACAAAAGAAGAATCATCAAGTGTCGGAATGCCAAACTTGAAGTATTCCGGCGAGCGTTTCTGTTCCTGCTCAAAGATGTCAACTGCGCTCTTTGCGTTTGTGCTTTCCGCTTCCTTAACTCCGTTGAACGGTTTGATAATGTTCTCCGCGAGAACCTGTAACTCGTCAACAGTGGGGTTTCCGAAAGCTGTTGCATTCAACAGGTCGTTTGCCTTTGCGATTGCTTCCCGCGTCACATAAGCATCTTTCACGCCCTGCATATATAACTTCCAGTTAGAAACAGACGGAAGTGTTTCCGCGTATCTCATTGCCAGCTTCTTGCAATTTGTGTTCATCTTAGAAGCGATGCTTGCAATGTCATAAGCGCCGTTTTTATCCAAATAGGCGTTCTTGCAGATTCTAAAAATCTCTCTGCAACCTTCATCGGAGAACATAACTTCGCTTAACTCGGAGAAAGTGTCATCGCAGCAGATTGATGGCTGAACCAGCAGACAACCAATCATCGCTGTTTCGGAATCAAGTGGTGTCATTTTGTCTCCTTTTCATCAACGAACCAAATTGTCGTGTATAGGCAAGAACCAGCCACATATTGAGTTACTTGCAGAATATTTGCCGTTGGGAATGCGTTCATAAAGTTCTCAAGTTTATGCGGCTTTCCAACTTCATTTTTATTAACCATAGTCCAAAAATGCAAATCACCGCATTTGATAGGAACACCGTTGAACTTCATTTTTCATCGCTCCTTTTCAGTGGTTGCATTGCAAGCGCGTCACGCCCACGCAAAGGGGTCAATTTCGCGTACAAATCACTTACCTTAATACAATGCTGGCAAGTCTTAGAGCACTCTATAAGCGCCGCTTTGACGCTCTCAAAGTCATACGCTCCAAGCGCTTTATGATACAACATCGCAAGACTTTCAAAGTCGTTTTCCGAGAAACGGCAGAAGTCTAGCGGGTAAAGCAAGCGATTAGCAGTTACAAGTTGTTCAGCTTCATTTCTTGTCATCTTTTACCCACCTCGCCCTGTCATGTTCTTTGTCCCACTCCATTTTGTAGCCATTAGAATCGAGCCACAACTCAAAGTTAGCTTGATGGTATATAAAGAACCTGTACTCGTCCCAGTTATCTTTAAACGCGATTAAAAGGTCTTGAAGCGTATTTGCAAGCATTGCAAGAATGATGCAAGCGATAACGCACACGGAAAGTGCTCCGACAACAGTGAACAACGTCATTGCAAAGCCGATATACCCATGATAAATAGTTGTCAACATAGTTACCACTCCAATCTTGCCACATCGCCATTGTAAACGATTGGCGCTTTCTGCTGCGGTTTAACTCCGAGGTAATCTTTGTAGCGAGTATTGAAGAAAGTCGAACCCATAAGCGTGTACTTCGGGTCGCGGATTGTCGCCTTGTAAGCGTTGATTGCTTCAATCATAGCACTCTCGCCAACTTTGAGCAACCGTTTCTTCGCTGTCAGGCTTACAGCGCTTCGCCCGTCTTTTCGAGGATAAAGCGCCCACAGCTTATCGAACAGTTCGTTCGCAGCCTTCGTTTCCTCTGATTCCTTAACTTTGACTTCCGCGTTTCCGTCTTTTAGCTCTGCGATAATTCCATCAATGTCTCTGCGAATTTTTTCGAGCTTCTTGATTGCTTCCTCGTTTGTCATCTTAACGCAGCTCCTTTCGATATTTCTACTATACCACCGTTTACTGCGTTTGTCAATAGTTTTGCAAAATAAAAATGCAGAGAAGATTTCTCCGCTCTGCATTAAAAATATTACATTACAACGCTCAAAATGGAATGTCCATATCGTCAGGAAGCATTTCCGGCATAGGTTGAGCGTATTTCTTCTCACCCTGCGTAGGCTGCTTGTAGTCGTACATAGCCGATTCATAGTCAGGCTTGCAACCCTTGCTGTTCGCGGCAGCGGTTCCCTCGATAACAAGCGAGTAATTCTCATAGCGCTTGCCGTTGTAGTCGTTGATAGCGTGTTCGATGCTGTTAATCGCAGTAATCTTGATTCGACCAGCATTGACGATTTCATCAACATTATTGAAGATTGTGACTTGATACCAGCCAAAATCCTTATAAGTTCCGTCCTGTTGACGAACTGAATCGCTCAAACTTGCGCGGACATACGGATTGCCTTTCTTGCTCATATACTGCTTAACTCGGAATAGGCGGTAAGTGTTGCCAACTTTAATCATTTTCGTTATCTCCTTAACTTTTAGTTATTTACGACTTCGCCCTCAACAACGGTCTCGGAAAAACTCTCAATCTTGTTGCAGATTGAATCGTAATCGCGGTTGAGAATCGACTTCGCGGAATCATAACCAGCATCAGCGATAATCTTTGCAGCAGTCTCGGAATCAACGCTGTTCTGCGTGCAGAGCGTGTACAGGCGCTTAACCTGTTTTGCAGAAATCTTATCGTCAGGTCTTGTCACAGACTGTGCAACCTTGGCAAAGTCGGTAGTGTCGAGAGTGGAATCTTCGAGGTCTGCCGTAAATAGCCCACCAATGCCAGCGATAAGAATTGCGCCATCGACCAGTGCTCTCTTGCGAGCAATTTTGAGTCTTTGATTAGCTACATCAAACTTGCTCGCCCTGCCGCAAGCGGACTCATTGCTGTTCGCACTTGCAACAGTGGTTGTAATCAGCGTGTCACCTTTCCAGAACTCACCGCGAACACGATAAAAGAAGAACGGAGAACTACCATCTTCTCCAAAGTGCTCCACTGCATTTTCAATGAAGAACTTTGTCGTGATGCCGTATTCGAGAAGAATCTTTTCTGCACCTGCTTTTAGAAGCGACGGTTTGTTTGCCTTTCCATATTTGCCAAACTCTGTGTTACGGCGCAGTAAAATTGACTTAGAGCCAATCGTAAGGCGATAGTTCTCATGGTCTGTCTTTGCGGAACAGGGCTGCAATTCAACCCCACTGGATTTTACAAGTTCTTCACTCATGTTTAGTCTCCTTTGCTTGTACTTAGTAAATAATCTCCCCACTGCTCTGCCATTGCGGCGGCAATTCCTGGGAATGTCTTGCTTCTTGCCTTCCCGCCATGTGTCTGGTCTTCCCATGTTTTTGCTTTTCCGCTCGGAAACCTACCATACAATTCTGCGTTATTTGGCTTTTGCAAATCGTTTGTTCGTTTCAATGGCGGAAGTTTTTTTAACCATAAACAAGTTCGCTTTGTGACATAATTCTTCTCGTCATTAACGCTTTCAGCGAACATATACGGGTCAACAATTTGGTCTGCTTTTCTGTATGCTGTGTTCATAAACCCAACTGGATTTTCAACTGCAATATGCTCAATCGGAGCAAGTACGAAATACATGAAAAACACTGCTGCTTCCGCTCTGTTCTTCCACCTGTCAACAACTTTTTCTGCTGATGTGCAACGCAAAGAAAAATGTTTAGTAGAAACATTTGACAGATATGTGCAAGGCGGGTGCGCAATCATTAAGTTCCACTTATCAACAAAGTGTTCCTTTCCGTCTTGCGTTACGATTTGCCCACCCATCATAGCCTTTAGTGCATCACCGCAAATGTGCCACTCTGGATGACCGCCAGAACACTCTTGAATGTCACAAGAATACGCTTCAAACCCGCGTTCTCGGAACGCCTTGCAGACCGCTTGCGATTCTTCACAAGCAATCAAGACTTTAATTTCACTTGACTGCATACCGAACTCCTTTCATTTGCTGCATTGTCTTATAAATACCTTGGCAGTAGTTGAACAACCTGCCCCCAATATATTTGTCGCATTTATACAATCTGTATTTTCCAGTTCGCATTAATTGCAATCCGTATAAATTGAAAACGGTTTTTGCGAGTGCGGGTTTTTCACTTTTCAGAAGTGCTTCATAAGCGTATAGCTGCGCAGATAAACTAGGAATATCTACTTTGTAACTCGTCTTTATGTCAAGGATTGCCGGTTCTTCATCAATCACGCCGAAGCGGTCAAGCGTTCCAGCATAGCCAAGTTCTGAACTGCCCATTACGTGTTCAATGTCAATCCATCCGGGTTTGTAGTCGCGGCAGAACTGCACATAGGCTTCCAGATACGGTGCATATTCAGCCGGGAAATCGTCTGGAATCTCGCCGGAGTAATCATACATTACTGTCGCTTCATGCACCGCAGAGCCGCGCTCTCGTGCTATCAGTGCCATGTTAGGGTCTGCATTGTTTGCCTTGTCAACTGCAAGGTAACGAATGATGTGCGTAACGCTCGGAAGCTCTACGCCATCTAGCGTGTAAGTGTGAGTTGCTTCGTCAAACTGAACTCTGTTTCTTTTTCCGTTCATTCTTGGCTTCCCTCACTTTCTTCATATCTCTGGCAAGCCCGTTGACCTCTAACTCATTCCAGAGATGAACTGCAACCGCGTCTGCATTGTCAGGGTAGACCTTGTAGCTTATCCTTGCGGTTTTATTTCCGCATTTACTGCACTTACAGACGCAATATTTCCCCCAGTCCTCAAGAATTGGTTCTGCGCCGCATACGCACAGGTTGGCATCTTCCATCTTGACTTTACGCAGTTCTCCCACTTTAAGAGCGCACTTCACAAGATACTTGTTAAAATATTCTTCCGGTATTTTTGCGTCGCCGTAATAGAACAGCGCGTCAGGTTCTTTCATGATTTCCTTGATTTGGCTTATAGCTCCGTCCCAGTTGTTCATTCCGTACTTCTTTAAGTCGTACTTGTCAACGGATTCCATGTAATTGACAACATCAAGCAGTGCTTTCATGTAGAATCGCCTAGCGTAAAGCGGAATCTGGTCTGGGCGGACTTTCACCACCTGCTTGCATTGTACTTTCTGTAACGGCTTACTTTCACTCATTTGAAATTACCTTTTGCATATTGTCAAAGCGTTCTTTTGTGCTAATATCCTTCGCAATTACAAGCGCAAGAATCTCATCCATGCAAGACTCCGCGGAAACCGTGTCATTATGGTAAGCGTCAGCAATCTCGCATACAAGCGCAAATGCGTCAAAATCTGCCATAGGCGAGTTTCTTTTCCACATATCGGAAAGCATAGAAATTGTGCTTCTTGTTGATTCACGCATTTTGTTCAGCCTTTCTTTTCTCTAATTCAGAGTTAATTCTTTCTCTAAACTTTATCCAATCCGGTTTGTCAATTCGTTCATCTCCAAGCTGGCTGATTCGCTCCGCAAAGTTGATGTCATCAATCATAACTTGGAGTACGTTGTCGTCGAGATACTTGAAGTTCCTGCAAACGAAATCCTGTACAAGACTTGGCATATATGTCTGTCTGCCGAAGCAGTAACGAACAGCACAAACGCAAATCGTTCCGAAATCCTCGTCTATTACTGTGCTCATTCTGATACATCCTCTACATACGCCATATTCTTGCGCAGATTGAGGGATGCGGGATTGAGAACACAAGACGGGGCTACAGCATTGCTTAGGTACGCAGCGTTTATGCTAAACAGACAAGTCGTGTTCACACCGCGAACGTCGCTCGCGTAGGCGTAGTCCGTGTCGGAATCATTATTGCCACAATTCCAAGGCGTAGCAGTCCAAATCCAGCTGTCGTAGTGCGGGATGTAGTCACGGTACTTGCGGTACTCGTCACAGGTCAGGATAAAAACGGTGTCTTTCACTGTTCCATAGGCGCGGTCGCCGTTGTCGGCAACAAGGTCAACTGTATGCGACAGCAGTCTTTCTTTCCCAAAAACAGCGTTCGCCATAGCAGATAGAATCCCCCGCACATTACTGGTGCTGTAGTTATTCCAGTTGCCTTTTTCATCGGCAAATTTATCACTTGGGCAGAACTTTACATCTTTTGCCCACGGCGTTGCCATAATAGCCAGCACGCCGCCGTCTGGGTGGTTCGGGTCAAGACAGACCCACTCGAAGCCTTTGAACATGAAGTGTTCGCCGGGGCGCATGGTTGTGATGTTAGTCATTGTCGGTCACCCCTGCAAGCCAGTAGTCTTTGCGACACTCTTTGCAATTTTCGTGCTTTTCACAATATGTGCTTCTTGCTCCTACTGGCAAGAAGTCCTTTGGGCAAAAAATAAGGACTCTGCTGTCATCAATTCTCGCATTCGGAAACATCTTCAAAAACTCGCTCTGGCGGGTCTTGACTGGGTGGTCTTTCGCCCATTGCTCGACAATCTGCACAACGTCTTCCGCGCGTTCTCTTGCATCTACGATACTACAATAGTCATCTTCGTTTAGTAATGGGTATCCACTGCACCCAGAATAACCGTTTTGACTTTCACACAATCTGTGTATGGTTTTTATGTATTCAACTGCGTCCATCAGTAAATCTCCTTCCAATATCTTTCGCGGCATTTATGACAATCCATTTTGTCGCAAGGTTGTTTCCAGCCATTGTCGCTAACCTTCGGGCAGACCAGAATTATTCCATCAACAACAGGAGCATCCGGGAACAATTTCAAAAATTTGCACTGCCGGGTTTCTTTTGGATGCTCTCTGCCCCATTGTTCGACTCTTGCAACGTACCGTTCGATAGTTTCATCATCAGCGTAAGGGCTGGAGCCGTCTGGAATGTTGTGATTCCGACCACTTTCCTTGTAATAACGACGGCGCAATTTTAAAAATTCAACTGCGTCCATCTTCATCCTCACTTTCATCTTCCATGCCGTCCAATTTGCCGGAAAGAACAAGAATCACCGCTTCGATAAGAATTGTCCACTTGATGCCGTCAAGGTCATCGAAAGACAAATCTCCTGATTTTGCGTACTTCTTCTGCCCTGCTGTTTTCTGCATCGTCAGGTGGCACAAGTCACTAACTGCCTGTTTAAGCGCCTTGATATTAGGCTTGTGGTGTGCTCCGGGTTGAAGCATCGCCCAAACGCCAAGTTCCTCAAGCGGAGAACCACCCCAATCAGCTGCTCTACCGTACTTACTCATAATTAACTCTCCTTTGGTGGTTTTGGGAGCGGCATCCAGTAAGTGACATTTACAAAGTCTGGTAAATATTCCTCACTGAACCATACGTCCAAATCGTCGTCTCTCCATGCCATATATATAAATGTTGTGACAAACAGAATCGTAGATAAGTACGTGTTCGTGTTTGGCTGGCAGTCTGTCTTTAACACTTATCCATTCACTCATTTGCGCTCACCATCCTTGTGCCGCATTCCGGGCAATACTTAAAATGATTACAAGATGCAAAAACAGATTCGCACACAGGGCATTCGTAATAAGTGTTGCAGACATCCTCTCCGGCGTATACCCACTCCGCTTTTATACGTTTTGGCTCAATCGTTGGCGCCGCATCAATCGCCTTTTTGGCTATGTGCCAGGCAGTTGATGTGTACAAGCTATCCTTGTACCTGATTTCATCCAGCACATTCTGCATTGCATCCTCAGCATAAATCAGTCGTTTCATTTCAATTCTCCTTTCGGTTTTTCTCGGATTCTTTCGCTTCCGATACATTTATTATACGCTTCTTTCGGAAGAATGTCAATGTCTTTCGCAGAAATATTTTTTTGGAAATAATGCTTGCAAGCGCAATTCTGCTGTGCTATAATAAGGATGTTATCAGAAGTCTTGTTTGGAAGTGACGGGCCAAACGGGGCCGTACATCTAAATAAGACTTCGGGCTTACTCTGGTTGCTACCGTCACAGCAATCAGCGTAGGCTTTTCTTTTTATTAAGAGGTGCATATGATGCAGGAATTTCTTGAAGATAGCCTTGTTATAATGACAAAAAGCACGATTGACGCATTCTTAAATACAGATTGCTACGCAGAACTAATCGGATTGTATTCCTTTTATTATTACACAGCAAAGTGGCAAAAGACGAACCAGCCAAAATGCACAACAGATTATGTTGCAAAAGGCATCGGATGGAATGTAGCAAAAGTCCGCAAATACAAGCAAAAATTGATTGACTTAGGCTTGATTGAGGATGTAGTGGCAAAAGACGACAAAGGCAAGGTAACTGGTCACTACATAAAGCTGAAATATGTCGTTTCATCGCAAAAAGTGAGTGAGCTTTCTGCACAGAATCCACCCCATCAAAAATCCACAGGGTGGGTTTCTCCACGGGTGGCAAAACCGGGAGACAAATGCTTAAAGAATAAGTATAATAAATGCTTAAAGAAAAATAATAAAATGCTTAAAGGGGATAACGCCAAAAAGCTGGAATGGTAACGGCTTTGCCGGGAACGATTCGCCTTATTAGCCTAACTTGCGCAAGCAAGAAAAAGGAAGCGAAGCGCAGTAATAAAAGTTCCGACCTGTTAAAAAATTATCAAAGTAGGTGAGATTATGCCATCAATGGAGTTCCTTTACGAAAAAGAAATTGTCTGTAAAGATACTGGCGAAGTATGTAAAGGCTACAAAGCCTATTTGAAGTCTGAACATTGGCTTAATATGCGAAAATCTAAAATTAAGTGGCACGGATGCAAAGCCAACTGCGCTGTATGCGGCAAAGAATCATCTATGGTGCAACTGCACCATGTTAGCTATAAGCATCTTGGAGATGAACAGCCGTCAGATTTGGTTGTTCTTTGCCCGGAGTGCCACAAAAGAGTACACGAAAATAAAGATTTCCTAAACTTTATAAAGAAGCACAAGGAACTTTATTCTGGGCAGGAAACAGCAGAGCAACGCAAAAAGAGAAAAGCAAAAAACAAGAAAAGGAACGAGCGTAAGAAAAGGAAAAAGATGTACCACTACGCCACTTGTCCTAACTCTTGCAGAGTAAGAAAAGTTTGCTAACGATAACAAATCAGAGGTGAAACACATTGGATTTCAAAAAAGCTATGGGCAAAAAAGACTACACTATCGAGGAACTCGCTCAAATGGCCTACAAGGGGGCTAGGAGCGATTTTAAGACGCTTTTGCGTGGGTCTGAACAAAGTGCCTACCTAGCGCTTCGATACCTCTACAAGCTCTATGAAGTGGGCGGAATCTCAAAGGAAGAAGCGGGAAAAACCAAAGCGCAGATAACTCGGCGTTATGGTCAAGACCGGCTTCGTGAGGAACAGCTTGATTCCACAATCAAGGCTTTCGCTGACACCGTGAAGCGCACGGCAACGGCAAATGAAAATTACAGACGTGAAAGAACGCTTGACAATGCTGATAAGCTGTGCATGGCTATTGACGGCATCGCCGTACAGGATAGGAGAGACAATAATGCTGTGTGAAAAATGCGGCAGCTGGAATGTGTATGTCAAAGATAATGTGTTTGCACCGCCAGAAAACACAAATTATAGAAAGCGAATCTGCAAAGACTGCGGATATGAGTTCTTTACAGTAGAGTTTTCCGTTGAAAAAGGCGATGAAACCACAATTAAAGAATGGAACAAATGGCATCGCATAAGCGCAAAAAAAGCCGCAAAGCGTAAAAGCAATGCGGCTAAGTAGGAGTTACTTCTTGAATTTTTTGCTGTAATCCGGCTGAATCTCTGCAAGACTTCACATAGAAGTACGGATTGTTGTTATCCATGAACCAAGCTGTTTGATTTGGCTGAACAATGCGATTTCTCGCATCTTCCTCACTGGAAACAAAAATCCAAGGCATTGAGCCATAGCCCTGATTTAGGCCGTCTGTGGCGTTCTGTGCCTTAGGCATAAAACTATTCGTCTGCGGTTGATAAAGCTGTTGTGGGGCTTGCCAGCCGCCATACGGTTGATTGTAGCCCATAGGTGAGCCATACATAGGCATCTGCACTGTCTAACACCTCATTTCTGATTAAATTATAAAAAGAAAAAGCCCTATCGAGAAGTCCCGATAAGGCTTTTATTTGTCTATTATTCAGATGTGTTTGAACAGTTGTTCTTCGGCTTTATAGGTGATAACTTTGATTCGCTGGACGGAGTAGCCAAATTCTTCCGAAAGCTGGTCAAATGTCCGCTCGTCAATTAGGCGGCGTTTCAGAACAGCTCTCGGCGTTTCGCCTCTTACCCACAAATCAATCAGTTCGGATAACTCTTTGTTAGAAATATCCTCACTTACCACTCTTTTTGCCATTGCTTTGATTCTTTCTAACGCGGGTTCTTGTCTTAGTCCGCGTTGTTGTGGTAACTGTCTTAATGCGTACTTTCTGCTTTGCCATTGTTAATCACCACCCGCCGTAACGTCAAGGCTTGCATCGCCATTAGCAGTTTCTTGTGTTGCGTCAACTGTTTGCGTTGTAGTGGTTGTAACTGTTTCTGATGTCTGCACTTGGAACTATGCTTCATAGAACAGCCACGCAACATTTGTTGCAACAAGCAGGACAATAAGCAGAACGATAATCGAAAAATATCGCTTCTCGCGCTTCTCGTGACGCATTTCGCAAGATTCAAACACAAACTGTGAAATGTAATTATCTGTCCCGCTGGTAGGGTCTTTCACCATGTCCAGCTTTGTATCAACATCCATTGGATTCACACCTTAATCATCAAACAGTTTGTCCTTGATTTCTTCAAGGTTTTTTCGGATTTCGGGAAGCTCTTTTGAAAGGGTTTCAATTATGCCGTATAGCTTATCCTCACGTTCCTTGGAAGTCTTAACGACCCACCAAATCAGGATGAAAAACGACACAATAACGCAGCCGAGAACGCCGTAGTTCATGTAAACGTTTTGGGCAATCTCTGTCGGCATAAGTCACACCTCGCTCAACTCTGCATTGTCGTAGCCAAGAG
>ERZ1673741.2818-NODE-2818-length-11542-cov-12.524854_pt1 | contig 11542 bp, 8 predicted proteins | sample MGYA00580209_ERZ1673741 | MGnify/ENA primary metagenome ERZ1673741 (study PRJEB41218, sample SAMN15661754) | gut metagenome | host: Homo sapiens | place: Canada: London | collected 2015-08-20/2019-03-30 | study: EMG produced TPA metagenomics assembly of... | reverse complement strand
AGCTGCGCCGTATTATCATTATCCCGAAGCTGATAGATGGCAAAGCTGTCGGCGGTGTTGTCGAGGAACGCCTTTTCATAGTCCGGCGGCGCGAAGCGGTCTTTGACCGTCTCCCATTCGGAGAGTTCCACGCCGAAGATACCGTCAAAGCTGCGGATATCCTCCGCATCGAAAGCCATGGCCTCGGTGTTGTCCGTGTGAAGCATATACACGCTCACGTCCCGTTCCATGAGCTCCAGCGCGCGCTCCTTTGTCAGCGGCAGCATATTGGAATCGGTGTAGCCGTAGGCGTTCATGCTCTCAATAGAGATGGCAGGGTCGGGGACGCAGCCGTTGTCCGGCGCTGTGACCGGCTCCGGCTCCTGCACGGCGATCTCCTGCACAGGCTGGGCGGCAAGGCTCTCCGTCTCCTTATCCAGCCCGCGCTCCTTGCAGATTTCCGCGTAATGGCGGTCGATATCCGTAATCAGGGAGGATGAGGTTCGGTTGATGGTCTCCAGCGATGCGCGAAGCTCGGTCAGCTCCCTGTCCTTGGCCCAGGTCGCCAGATACCCGAAGCTGTTTTCGCCTGTCTCAATGCCGTAATAGGCGCAGACGGCGAAGGAGATGCTCTCCGCCTGAATCTCCTCGGCGGCGCGGGAGAGCTTTGCCTTTTCCGGGTACTGTGCGTGCCAAAACTCCTTCACGGTCTGCTCGCCGCCCGTGAAGTTCAGCCCGTCCTCGCCCAGATACAGAAAGCCCTGCTCCGGCAGCTCAATGGGCGCTGCTGTGATGACAGAGGCGGCGTGATTGACGGTGACATGGCTTTCAAGCGTTACCGGCATACCCGGATCGTAATCTGAGCCGCGCAGGTCATACGCATACAAGCCCTCCGGCAGCTTATCCCGGTCGATGCGCCCGTTGGAGAACAGCGCGGGCTTGCCGAACAGCTCGACCGCCTGATATTTTTCTCCGATTTCGTCCTTATTGTGGAGCCTGGAGTGGGCGATCTCATGGACGGCGGCGCATACCGTCTGCACCTCGCTCATGCCTTCGCGGACAGCGATACGCTGTTTGTCCACGGAGAAGTATCCGTCCATATTCTCCGCCAGCTTCTCAAAGCAGATGGGGACGGGCGCGCTGCGGCGCAGAGCCTCCATAAACACCTCGTAATTCTGCACATTCCCCGTAAGGTTCGCCGCCAGCTCCGGCAGGGGCTTGCCTGCGGTCTGCTGCACGTCGAACACCACCACGGGCCTGTACATGGGAATTTGCACCGTCTTTTCCTCCGTGATAATATCGCCGTTCTCGTCCCGCAGGGGGAGCTTGGTGTCGGGGTCTAATTTCTGCTGCTCGATTTTCTTCTTGAAGGGCGTGGGGGCGATGATCTTAATGCCCTTTTCGCCCTTTTTGACGCTTCTTCCAAACTGGTCGCGCCATTTGTTGAAGCCCGCCACATGGGTGGCGTCGGGGCGCTGCATATAGATGAGCATGGTGTTGTTGACGCTGTAGCGGTGAAAGCGGCTCATGGTGGCAAGGTACTGCCTGTATTTGTCGCTCTCAAACAGCTCCTTTATGCCCGTCTCGATGCTGTCGGTGATGTCCTTGAGCCGTTCCTTGTTGGTCTGTTTTTCAGCCATTTCGTGCATACCTCCTTTGGATCATGGTAAAAAAAGCGGCTCCCGCAGAGGAACGAAACGCCCGTGCGGGAGCCTGCGAGGGTCATTTGGTGAAGTCCAGCTTATAGGAGGAACGCGCGCCGTCGTCCTCCAGCACGATGAATGCGTCGTAGGTCTTGCCGGTTTTCTCGGAGTAGATGCCGCTGGCATAGGCGCGTCCCTGCGTCAGAAGAGAGAAAGCCATCTTCTTCGTCAGGCTGATCTTCTTGGCGGCAAGGAAGCGGTTGTCCCGCCACAGCCCGAACTTGCAGCTCCGTCTCTCGCAGAAATAGCCGTTTTTGCTCTCCGTGACCTCTGCGCCGCAGCGGGGGCATTTGCCCACAACGGGTCTGCCGGAGGGGAACAGCACCTCCGCGCCGTCCACAGGCGCAGCGTCCCGAACCAGCGCTGCGACCATATCGCGGATGCCGGCAAGGAACTCGTCCGCGCCCAGCTCGCCGCACTCGATCTCCTTGAGGCGGTGCTCCCATTCGGCGGTCAAAAGCGGGGACTGGAGCTGTTCGGGCAGCACGGTAATGAGGGAAACGCCCGCTTCGGTGGGAACGAGGCGTACAGATTTTTTCGCCTTTCTGCGCTCCGCAAAGCCCGTGGCCACCAGCTTTTCAATGACAGCCGCCCGGGTCGCGGGGGTTCCCAATCCCTTTCTCTCGGCATCTTCCGGCATATCCTCTTTGCCCGCCGTCTCCATGGCCGACAGCAGCGTATCCTCAGTGAAGTGTTTGGGCGGGGTCGTTCTGCCCTCTTTGACCGCGCAGGAGGAAACGGAAAGCATCTGTCCCTCGGAAAGCTCCGGGAGGGTCTTGTCCGTAAGCTCCGCATCCGCATATGCTTTCCAACCGGGCTGCACCACAGTTTTTCCCTTGGCGGAAAAGGCATTTCCGCCGCAGTCCAGCCTTGCCTCGGTCTCCAGATAGACGAAGGGCGCGCTGACCGCCATAAGCACCTGACGGGAAACAAGGCGCAGGATCTCCCGTTCGCCTGCGGGCAAGGTTTCCAAATCTGTTTCGCCCGCCGCCATCGTGGGAACGACGGCATGGTGGTCGCTGACCTTTTTGCTGCTGCACACCTGCCCCGAACAGACGGCTGCGGGCGGCTCCGTGCCGCAGATACCGGCACAGCACAGCGCCAGCGCGTTTACGCCGCCCTTCATATCGTCGGTGAGATAGCGGCTGTCGGTGCGGGGGTAGGTGCAGAGCTTCTTTTCGTAGAGGCTTTGCAGATAATCCAGCGTCTGCTGCGCCGTGTACCCAAGCAAGCGGTTCGCATCCCGCTGGAGCGTGGTCAGGTCGTAGAGCGCCGGGGCTTTCTCCGTCTTTTCCGTCTGCACGACGGAGGTAACAGCGGCGGTCTTGCAGTTGCAGTCCCCGGCAAGCCGCTCCGCCTCTGCCTGCTCCTTCATGCGCCCGCCTGCGGCGGAGAAGCCGTTAAAGTCCAGATGGACGGTGTAGAAGGTCTCCGGCTGAAAGGCGTTGATCTCCGCTTCCCGCTGCACCAGCAGCGCAAGCGTGGGCGATACCACGCGCCCCACGTTCAGGGTGCGGTGGTACATCACGGAAAACAGGCGGGTGGCGTTGATGCCCACCAGCCAGTCCGCCTTGCTGCGGCAGAGGGCGGAGGCGTAGAGGTTGTCGTACTCCGCGCCGTCGCGGAGATTGTCAAAGCCCTGAAGAATCGCTGCATCCTCCATGGAGGAGATCCAGAGCCGCTTTACGCGCTTGCGGCAGTTGTTGAGATTATACGCCGTGCGGAAAATCAGCTCGCCCTCGCGCCCGGCGTCGCAGGCGTTGACGACCTCGCAAACGTCCTCTCTGTGCATGAGGGTGCGCAGTGTGTTCATCTGCTTCTGCTTGTCCCACGCCACGGTGTACTGCCAGCTTTTCGGCAGGATGGGCAAGTCCTCCCTTCGCCATTTGCCGTACTTTTCATCGTAGGCGTCCGCATCCGAAAGCTCCGCAAGATGCCCGAAGCACCAGGAGACGATATAGCCGCCGCCCGAAAGAAAGCCGTCCTCGCGCCTGCCTGCGCCAAGAACGGCGGCAATGCTCCTTGCCACGGAGGGCTTTTCACACACAACAAGCCGGTAACAGGTCGTATTCATCATTGGTTTTTGTCCTCCTCACTGTCAGCAGTGTTTTCATCTTCAAACTCGTAATCCTCATCTTCCTCGTCCTCGCCGTAGTCGTAATCGTCCAGGTCGTCTGACCCACGGGTGTCGGCCTTGGGCTTGCGGAGCTTGAACCAGTACAGCGCACCGCCGCCCAGCAGGAGCAGGAGGATGACCACAACAAGCCCCGCACCGTTGGCGCTCTTTTCGGGCGCGGTCTCCGCAGGCTCGGCGGGCTGTGGCGTGGGTTCCGTAACTTCCTTGCCCGCGCACTCGCTCATATTGGTTCTGCACACCTTGCAACCCGTGTTGATTTTGCCCACGGCGCATTTGTCCGTGCAGGAGCAGGCGGTGACGATGCTCTCGCCGTCCTTGGTCAGCGCCAGCAGGTCGGCCTCGTCCACAAGATTCAGGAAATGGACGTTCTCATTGCCCTTATCGTCCCGGTCGATGATGAGATAAAAGGTGTTGCCGCCCTTGGTCGTCACGGTGATGAACTGCTTGCCTGCGCCGAAAGCGGAGCCGATGTCGTCCATGAGCGTCAGGTTGCCGTCCGGGGTCAGGGGCGCGGAACCTCCGGCAGCGGCGTAATATTGCAGCAGTATATCCAGCAGTCCCGCCATATCCGTATCGCTTCCGCTGTTTTCTGTCGGCGCGTTCATGACGTCAAGGTATTTGCCGTATACATAGCCGGTCTGCTCCGGCACGACCACCTTGTACCAGCCGTCGCTTTCCTCCAGCACCTTCACCTCCGCGCCGTTGAGCAGACGCCCGATCACGGTGTAATCCGTGCCGGGGCCGGTGCGCAGGTTCAAATAGGTGCGGACGTTGACCACCTTTCCGGACTGCTCCCGTTTGGCGGGAAGCGTCCAGCTCCGATCCCCGATGGTCACGGTATGGCTCCCATCCGCATTTTCGGTCACAAGCACGGTCAGGGTCTGTCCGTTTGGGGTCTGCTCACCGGTATTCGTATTCTCCGGCTGTGTAGTTGCAGTTGGGGTTTCCATGGTCGGGTCGCCCATTGTCGAATCGACCATATCGCCGCCGCCTGCATAGGCCGTAACGGAAAAGACCGTCATGCAGAGCACGACGGCCAGCGTCACGGCAAAAAATCTCCATTTATTCTTCATCCGTAAATTCCTCCGTTTTTCTGTATTCGTCGGGCAGCGCCGCCGTGGGACGCTTTTCCAGCATCTCCATCAGCGCCGCGAGCTGCTCGATGGTCAGCCCGTTCTCGCGGACGATGCCCACAATATCCGTGTTTTCCAGCTTCAGAATCTGCTCGTCCAGGGCTTTGAGCCGTGCGGTCAGCGATGTGAGCTTTTCCGCCAGCTTCTCGCGCTCCTGACGCAGCTTTTCAAGTCGCGGGTTCATAACATCCTCCTTTTTGCGTTGATATGGTTGTTGTTAAGGTAATCTGCCAAACTGGAGAAAATGGCTTCGCCAGTAGCTCGTGTCGATGGAAGCGTAGTGAATGGGGTCGCCGCAGTGGAGCATCCTGTTATTGCCCACATAGATGCCCACATGGGACGCGCCTGCGGTGTCGTAGGTCTTTTCAAAAAAGATCAGGTCGCCGGGACGGGCGCTTTCCGGGGAGACATAGGCGCACATGCCCCGCAGCCCCTCCGCGCCCAGCCTGCCGAAGCTCCAATGCAGGCCGCAGTTGTTGTAGACATACGAAATGAAGCCGGAGCAGTCGAAGGAGGTGGCGGGCGTGCTGCCGCCCCAGATATAGGGGTAGCCCAGATACTTTTCCGCTTCCTTGATGATGGCGGCGAACTGCTCATCCGCCAGCGCCTCCGGGGGTACCTCATACTTCTCATACTGGGTGTGGTAGTACCGGTTCACATACGGGGAGCCGGGGAACAGGTCGGGGCGGTTGCCCAGCACGCTCATATACACGGCGTACATGGAGAGCTGATCGTGGGACATGATATGCACCGGCACATGGGAGAGGTTGAAGTTTTCCAGCTCCACATGGCAGATATACCAGGTGTAGGGAACCTCCGCCTCGTACTCGTAGCTTTGCAGATTGCCGTTTTCGTCGGTGTAGTAGCCGATATGCGTTTCGGTGCGGTATCTGGTTTCCGTGGTGACGGTTTCCGTTAAGATATACTGCTTTTCAAACAGCGTCTCCAGAATCCCGCCTATTTCGTCAATCGTCCATTCTCCGCCCTTGAGGGCGGTAATCATGGAAATGAGCACATAGGGGTCGTGCTCAATCTCGTCCAGGTCGAAGTGGTACTCGTCGTAATCGTGGGTGCTTTCGTAGCTGTTCAGGTATTCCCGCAGCTCGTCCTCCATGGCGCAGTAGGCGGCTTCCGCCGCCAGCATATCCGCATCCTCCAGCGGATAGGTGGAGGCCGCAACGCCGGACAGCCCGCCCTGAAACAGCGTGGAGCAGGAGGAAATGCAGGTCATGAGCAGCAGTATCGCGGCGGCGATACCGCCCGCGATGAGGAAGCCCTTCTTGTGCCGGACAAAAAAGCTGCCGGCCTTTTTGCTTCCCTCGGCGGCGCGCTTTGCCGCCTTCGCGGTGGTCTCGGACGCTTTGACGGTATTCCTTGCGCCGTTTCCCGCTTTTGCGGCGGCGTATTCCTTTTTAATGGCCTGCTTCTGCTGCCAGCGGGAATAGGGGTTGGAAGCCCTGCCGTATTCCTGCTCGTATTGTTTGTTCAGCGCCTTGAGATTGGCTTTGTCTGCGGCGTCTTCCGCCTTGTCCGCTTTGCGGTAGGGCTTTTCCGCATGGGAGCGGTGCGCCGATTCCGCAATGCGCCAGGTGCGCTCCGCCGTCTCGGTCAGGGTGTTCGCCGCCTCCGTGCCGGGGTTGTCGCCGCCCTCCTCCCGGAGCTTGCGGTGGACTGCGCTGCGGACGGTATCCAGCGGCGCTTTCCTTGCGGCGTGCGCCAGCTTGGAGGGCGGACGCTTTTTGTCCGCCTCCTCAAAGAAAAGGCGCGTCGTGACCTTGCCGCTCTCACTGTCCACAACGCGCTTTTTGACCTTAACGGTTTTCTTGGGAATTTTCGCTTCGGCCTTTTCCAGCTTAACCGCCGCCCTGTCCGCCTTGCGGACAGCTCGTTCCAGCTCCGGCAGGGCGCGTTCTTCCTCGGTGAAAATCAGCCTTGGCGAGCGTTTTGCCATATTCATCACCTCCTGATGGGACTGCTGATGGATTAAAAGCGTTATTCAAACAGAATTTCATCCGTTCTCTCCAGAAAATGCCGCTTGCCCGCCGGGGTGATGAGGGTATAGTGTCCCAGCTTGCCACGCTCGGTGTAGAAGTCCTTCACCAGAAACAGACCGGCGCTCTTTTTGACCGCACGGGGAAAGAGCTTGCGGTTCTTGTCCCGGAACAGATACTTCTTTTCCTCCAGATACCGGGTAAACTGCTTTTCGGGAACGCCCAGCTCCTTGGCGGTGGTGCGGATATTGGTGCAGTCCGCAGGGTCAACAAAGGCGTCGTAATACTCCGCTTTGGGGAGGGCAAGCCGGAGACGGCGGGTCAACTCCCGGTTTCGGGCGTTTTCGCTGCGCAGGCGGTTCAGGTACTCCGGCACAGCCTCGGGGTGCGCCTCCAGCGCATCCAACAGGCTGTCCGTCATATACGCGCCGTGCTTGCGGATGGAGGGAATGACCTCATGGGTGATCCAGCGCTTAAAGGCTCTCGCTTCCGGCTTTTTGGAGCAAAGGATCAAATGATAGAGTCCGGCTTCACTTACTGCATTTATTTCAATCGTCTTATCAGCGTTCTGGGGGTGGGGTACTTCAAGTAACCCACCTTCGTCCGAGTCCAATCTGGACATTGCGCGCGTAACCTGGTTCAATCCGAGAGCTTTGCACACATCAACCGCAACAAACCAAGGAGCTCCGTCTTTCAGCACGGAACGCACCCGACCAAAATCTGCGCTTTCAAAAATCATAAGGTGGTTATCCATATTCTTTTCTCCTTCCTTACTCTGTAATGGCGTCCTTCGCTTCCTCCCCGGTCTGTTCGGAGAGGTCGGACAATTTTGTCGTGATGATTTTGTACAGCTCCGTATCCTTGGGGAAGCGGTCTACGAAGGGCAGGATCACGCTGCCGTAGAACAAAAGCCCCTCGCCCTCGGCGGATTGGGTCACATACGAGAGCTGATGGGGCGAGATGTTGAGCTGCTTCGCCAGAATCTGCCGGTCGCCGGAAGCCTGGTTGAGCATATACACATAGTCGGAGTTTTCAAAGATGTTCTCCACCTCACGGCTGGAGAGCAGGTCTTTGACGTTCTGGGTGATGCCCGTGGGAACGCCGCCCCACTTGCGGAATCGCTTCCATATCTCCACCGTATACGCGGCGGTCTGCTCCTCCTTCAAAAGAAGGTGCATTTCGTCGATATAGTAGCGGGTGGACTTGCGCTGCTCCCGGTTGATCGTGACGCGGTTCCACACCGCGTCCTGCACCACCAGCATCCCGATCTTTTTGAGCTGCTTGCCCAGCTCCTTGATATCGAAGCTGACCACGCGGTTTTCGATATTCACGTTGCTGCGGTGGTTGAACACGTTGAGGGAGCCGGTGACGTAGATTTCCAGCGCCGTGGCGATATATTGCGCTTCCTTTTCATCCTGCCTGCGAAGCTCGTTGTACAAGTCCTCTAAAATAGGCATCTTTTCCGGGCGGGGGTCGCTCAGGTACTCCCGGTAAACAGAGCGCACACAGCGGTCGATGATGGTCTTTTCCACCGGCATGAGACCGTCCTTGCCGCCCACGATCAGCTCGCACAGGGACAGGATGAAGTCTGATTTCAGGCTCAGCGGGTTTTCATCGTCGCTGTAATTCAGGTTCAAATCCATGGGGTTCAGGTAGTCGGTGGAGGTGGGCGAGATCTTCACCACCTGCCCGTGCAGGTGCTCCACCAGCGGGCCGTACTCCGCCTCCGGGTCGCAGATGATGATATCGTCGTTTGTGACGAGGAACACGTTGGCGATCTCCCGCTTGGCGGAGAAGGACTTGCCGCTTCCGGGCGTGCCTAAGATCAGCCCGTTGGGGTTTTTCAGCAGCTTTCTGTCTACCATGATGAGGTTGTTGGAAAGGGCGTTCAGCCCGCAGTAGAGGGCTTCCTTGCCGTCCTGAAACAGCTCTTGGGTGGTAAACGGCACGAAAATCGCCACGCTGGAGGTGGTCAGCCCCCGCTGGATCTCGATCTGGTTATATCCCAGCGGCAGCGCGGACATGAAGCCCTCCTCCTGCTGAAAGTCCAGCCGCGTGAGCTGGCAGTTGTACTTCTGGGCGATGGAGCCCGCCTGAAAGACGTTGTTGCCGAGACGCTGCCTGTTGTCCGCCACGTTCACCACAAGGAAGGTCAAAAGGAACATGCGCTCGTTGCGGCTTTGCAGCTCCTGCAAGAGTTTTTTCGCCTCCGTGCCGTAGGTGGCAAGGTCGCTTGGGATAATATCCATATCGTAACCGGAGCGCACCGCCTTTTTCTGTTCCTCAATGGTCATCTTCTGCAAATCGGTGATCTTGCGCTTAATGGTCTTGATGGCCTTCACCTGATCCACGGACTGGACGTGCATACTGACGATGAGGGAGCTTTCCATATCGAGAAAATCCGCCAGCATCCGGTCGTTGAGTTCCGGCGCTAAAATCTGCAAGAAGGATACGCAGCCGGTCTTGCTGCCCACGCCGAAGCTGCTGCCGGTCTTGAACTCGAAGGCACTGGGCGCGATGAAGTCCTTCACCGACAGCCCGGAGGGAGCCAGCCAGTCCCACGAAAAGCGGAAGGGCTGCGGCTCGTCCATGTGGAGCATCCCGTGCAGCAGGCGCAGGCGCTCCATCCCGTTCAGGCTCTCCGCCATTACGCCCAGACGGCGGAAGTTGTTGAGGATATCCGTCTCGATGCGCTCCAATCGGGGCTTTGCGGCTTTCAGGCTGTCCGCCTCCACGCCAAAGGTCAGGTACTTGGTCTTAATAAGCCCGTTGTTGCCGCGGGCAAGCTGGCTTTGCAGCATCCCGGTGTACTCGGTGCGGAGCTTGTCGAAGCAGTCGCCCTGCAAGGGGATGGCGATGCGCCGGGCGTAGGTATCCCGCGTGGCGGAGAGGTTGATGAAGGAGAGCTGGAAGCGGATGGAGGAATCAAAATAGTTGAGGAAATCGCACCAGCCGTCGAAAATGGCGGCCTTGTCCTCGTTCTGGTTGAGCTGGTAGTTGATATCCTGAAACTGCACGGTTTTCGTGTAGTAATTGTCCGTCACGCGGCACACGCCGTCGGGGTACATCCGCTGAAAGGGGATGCTGTCCTGGGCGGACTTCTTTCGCTTATCCTGACGCTTTGCTCTTGCAATCGCCGCGTCGATCTGCTTTCGCTCGGCTCGTGTGAGCTTTCTTGCGGGGTTTTTGTTTGTGGACAATCGCGTAGACCTCCTTATCCAAAATATCCTGCCGGTTCAGCAGGTCGTAGAAATTGTTCGTCCTGTACGGGCGCTGTTTGGGGCGCAGGAAGCACACCTGCACGATGTTGCGGATGAGCTTCTCCGGCGGCTGACCGTTCTTTTCGTACATGGCCAGCAGGAAGAAGGGCAGCATGACCAGCATCATGCAAAGGGCCGCCGCGCTGCTGCCGATATGCCCCTTGAGCAGAAAGAAAAGCGGTACGCCGATGAGCGCGCCGCCGCCAAAGCACAGAATCTGCCGTTTTGTTAAATTGAACATGACCTTGGTTTTCACCGCGTTCAAGTCCTTGGGTACGGGAACGTATGCCAAATTTCATCACCTCCGTCAGTGAGCGTGGAACAGGCTCCTGGCAAGGGAGCTCGTCTTAAACAGCGTGAAGCACAGCAGCACCGTGTACCCCATGCACGTCCATATGGCCGCCGAGACGCTGCTCTCCACCACGATGTTCTGGATCAGCACCGCGTAGATCGCCACGCAGACGATGATGAGGAAGCCCTGAAAGCCCAGCGCCAGCAGGCTTCTGAGGTAATTCTGGCCCATCTGCCCCCATTCCCGGTTGGCCATGGTCGCCATGGGGATGGGAGCGATGGAGGTCACGCAGTAGATCTCGATCATTCTGCCGTAGCAGATGATGAAAATGCAGATGGTCAGCGCCCACATGGAAAGATGCACGACCACGGACTCCAGCCACAGCCCCAGCAGCGACCAGACCTCCATTTCCATGAGTCTTGCTTCAAATTCCGCAATGTGATCTGCCAGTGTCAGGGAGGTATCCGATATGATAATGCCCGACGCGCTGTTGACAACGCTCTGAGCCGCTTCGAACACGCCCATGACGATGTTCCATGTGTTGGTGACGATGAGCACGGCGCAGGCGGTCTTAAATATCCACTTGAAGAACATCCAGGTGTCCACGTCGTGCATGTTGTTCTTTTCCGTAATGAGCTGAATCAGCTCCAGCGTCATGACAAAGGCCAGGACGACGCCCGCGATGGGCAAAATCACATTGTCCGACAGCGTTCGGATCATGCCGTAGACGCCGCTGTTCCAGCCCTGGGGCGTAGCGCCCACCTGTCCGGCGATGCCCGCCACGCGGCTGTTCACGTTGTCAAACAGTCCGTTCACGTTGTCCATGATGCCGCTGACCAGCAGCTCCTTCAGCCATTCGGTGAATTTCTGCCATATCAAATCCAATGGGATTTACCCTCCTTTCCCGCAGCGCCCGCCCTGGGGGCGGACGCCGCGAAGGATTTGTGCGGGCGATTAACCGAACAGGCCGGAGAGCAGGGGAACGAGAATGACGCCGATGAGCGCCACGCCGCCGCCCGCCATGAGCTGCTTCATGCCCTGAGATTT
>ERZ1673741.2811-NODE-2811-length-11567-cov-11.997047_pt1 | contig 11567 bp, 9 predicted proteins | sample MGYA00580209_ERZ1673741 | MGnify/ENA primary metagenome ERZ1673741 (study PRJEB41218, sample SAMN15661754) | gut metagenome | host: Homo sapiens | place: Canada: London | collected 2015-08-20/2019-03-30 | study: EMG produced TPA metagenomics assembly of... | reverse complement strand
TATTAATCATTGTTTTTCCATTGACTGTATTAACTATTCCATTGGTATCAACAACTTGAAAACTTAAAGTGCGTGCAAGATAGTTATTATCTGTTGTGCTTTCTTTGTTAGATATTAATCTTGCTTGCATTCCAAAAATACTAGACCAATTGAAACGTTCACGAATAATAGAAGCAATGAGATCGTGTCTAGCAAGACCACTGCATTTCTCATCTCTGTCATCACCATGAACAAAAATAGTAAACGTTATAATTGTATATTTGAGAATATTATTATTGCGTGGAGATTTGTCAAATCCAACCTGATAACAAATATAATGTTTTACATTTGTCTGAGTATCTGGGATAAATAAATATGGCCTAATATTAGATTTTCCTCCAAAATATCTATCCCATTCACCTAAAGGTTTATATTTACCTGTTGCAGCATCAAATTCCCAATTTATGTTTCCATCTTCATCAAATAATTCAACTTCTAAATCTTTTTCATGGAGTAAATATAAAAGTGTAGGATTTGATAAAAGAGCATCTTTGATTTTTTGTTTATATACGATATTATCATCATCAGGAGTATCGCTGTACGCACGAAGCTTATTTAATAGATCATCTTTTGTGACTAATTTTTCTTCCATTTTTACCTCTCTGTACTGTAAATGTAGTTTTATTTCCTAAATAATCCATCATCTACAATATTTGCCATGCCGTCTGTGCCTTTCTGGTGCTTCAATTACCGCTACATCACCTGCGTTATAATCACTTCTATCGCTTGTAAACGGCCTAAAGAATACATAATAACCTCGTTCAATATGTTCACCTTGTAATTTTGAATTATGAACGAAGTATGATCTGCCATCCTCTCCACGAATAAATCCATAGCCCTTGTCATTAAAATACTTTGTTACTGTTCCAAACATTCAATTCCTCCTATCCCATTTATGAAAAATGTCTTTCTAACGCTCTGTGAGCCTCATACAGCGATTTTTATTGTACTATCCTATATCTAATTTTTATACGCTCTCCATTGGTCAAATACGCTCCTTTCTCATATATTTTGGCATAATAAAACAAGCTCCTTAACAATTACATTACCGGTGGTAATATACCTGTTAAAAAGCTCGTTCACATAGGTTCCTAACACTTTCACTAACACATTGGATGACGTGCTCAAACCTCCTTATTTTACTGGGTTTCCAACCATAGGTGACGGTTCGATCCCCTCTTCCCCTGCTAAGAAAAGTCGATTTTATCGGCTTTTTTTATTTCTGTTTTAGATACAATTTCACCCCGGCACGACGCGATTCATAGATCTGCGCCATGCCGGGGTGTTGTCTTTACAGCTATATTGTTATATCTCCTCTTTCTCCGAATCCGGTGCGATCACAGATCCGATGGCGGTCGCGTAATCAGAGTACTCCGGAATGCTGATCTTCACATCCCACAGGCTCTTGAAATCCTCGATGATCTGGCGGCACTCGAAGAATTTAGTCAGTCCGCCGATCAGGATATACTCTTTGATGCCGGTGCTCATAGATGCCAGGATTCCTGCCTGGCAGATATTCTCGATCACCATATGTACAATACCTGCCGCGATATCCTCCGGTTTGGACTGGGCATCTGCCTTACCAAAATTAGAAGCCGTCACATCCAGATTCAGGCCCGGCAACTTTTCTTTGGCCAGATCTGCGATCCGCAGATCGATCTTCGCCACATCACCCTTACGGGACAACGGCACAATTTCATGAATGTCGCCGGTATTCAGCATGATCGAGGACAGTCCACAGATCGTTCCGCCTCCTAAGCCGACACCACCCAGGTGCTTCATCTCCTTCTCCGTCACTTTGACGAAGAAGCTTCCGGTACCCATACTGATGACAATGACTTCCTTTTTATCCGTAAGATAATATCCTCCGGTACCTGTAGCGACGAATTCATCCACTTTATAGGTAGGACGATCATATACCGCTTTCTCCACATATTTGCTTCCCACACCGGTGATATAGACTCCCTCCACATCAGCCAATTCCAGATTATTCTCATACAGATATCTTCCGAATGCACCATAGAGAGATGCCACCTGGCTATCTGCCTTGACCGCCATGGGCGGAAGCATATGTTCTCCTTCAAAAGCTACGATTTTTGTCGTACTGCTACCGATATCGATTCCTATTTTGACAGGCATGTTTTCAACCTCCTCATATCACTTAACTGTTCATCGTCTCATTTCCAGATACATTTCCACAGTTCGAGACCGTCAGCCAAACACTTTATCCACAGCATCCTGTACAGAACTGACGCCAATGACCCGGATCTTACTTCCTTTTTTACACTCTTCCAACGAGACAAGCGGCACCACACATTCTTCGAAGCCCAGCTTCTCTGCCTCTGCCACGCGTTGTTTTGCCATGCTGACTGCCCGGACCTCGCCGCTTAATCCCACTTCACCGAAAGCGACCAGTTTCGGATTCAGTGCCTTATTCCGGAAGCTGGACAGAATCGCCAGCACGATTCCCAGATCGATCGCCGGTTCCTGGATCTTGATACCTCCGGTGATATTCACGTAGGCATCACAGGAAGATAATTGCACTCCGGAACGTTTCTCCAGCACTGCCATCAGGAGATTTACACGGTTGAAATCCGTACCGGTGGTCTGTCTTCTGGGAATTCCGAAATTGCTGTGGCACACCAGCGCCTGCAGTTCGATCAGAAGCGGCCTGGTGCCCTCCATAGTACATGCCACCACAGAGCCACTGGCATTCTCCGGCCGTCCGTTCAACATATATTCCGAAGGGTTCTTCACCTCCGCGAGTCCCGTCTCCCGCATCTCGAAAACACCGATCTCGTTCGTGGACCCGAAACGGTTCTTCACCCCACGCAGGATACGGTAGGAAGCATGTCTGTCCCCTTCAAAATAAAGTACCGTGTCCACCATATGTTCCAACACTCTGGGTCCCGCTACGGTTCCTTCTTTTGTTACATGTCCCACAATAAAAATAGAAATCCCCAATCCTTTTGCCAGTTGCAACAGGATGCCTGTGGATTCCCGCACCTGTGATACGCTTCCCGGTGCTGCAGATACATTTTCATTATACATGGTCTGAATAGAATCTATGATCACGACCTCCGGCTTGCTCCTGCGGATCACTTCGCCGATGATGTCCAGATTCGTCTCACACAGCAGGAGCATATGTTCCGAAAATGTGCCAAGCCTGTCCGCCCGCATCTTGATCTGTACCTTGGATTCCTCGCCGGAGATATACAATACCTTATGTCCGGCCTCTGACAGATTGTGACACACCTGAAGCAGCAGGGTAGATTTACCGATCCCCGGATCGCCTCCTACCAGAGTCAGGGAACCCTGTACGATTCCGCCACCGAGCACCCGGTCCAGTTCTTTTATCCCGGTGAGTGTCTTGTTCTCCTCACGGATCGCGATTTCAGATAATACACAGGGTTCGGAAGCCTCTCTGCGCTCTCTTCTGCTCCCGGTGCCGGTGTTTTTCAATACCGTTTTATCTATCGTCTCTTCCACGAAAGTGTTCCACTCTCTGCAGCCGGGGCATTGTCCCAGCCATTTCGTGGATTCATAGCCACAGTTCTGACAGAAAAAAACGGTGGCTGTCTTACCTTTTGCCATGCTCTCTCCTCAATCGTTATAAAAAAGAGCCCAGACACGAAGTACTACAATATCCTCCGTGTCTGGACTCCTTTGCAGTGCGCCTTTACGCCTCTACGATCTTCACAGGTACTTCCCCTGCTGCTTCCAGTTCTACACTCAGGCTCAGCTTGCCGCCAAGTCCGGTCTTCATGGTTCCTACGTTCTTACCGTCAATAAATACTTCGTACTCGGTGTCGTCCTTTAATCCTACTGTGATCTGAGAATCTTCATCACCTTCTACGATGAATTCTACACTGTTATCGGACTCTTTGAACTCCAGCACACTGGTTCCGGGAACAGATTCATATAAAAACATACCGTTCTTCTCCAGCTTTGTCATCTCATTGTAGGTCTTAACCTTCAGCAGATCTCCTGCATGCTCATAATCTTCCACTTTTGCCTTCTTGGCCAGCTTATGATTACCAAAGCTGATAGATCCGTCTGCTTCACTGCGAAGTATTTCTTCCACTACTGCCATCTGTCTGTCCTCCTGAAAGTAACTGCATCCGCAACACTTCTTTATCTTTCGTCCTTTGCGAATGGGGTTTGAATAGTTACAGTATAATATATCTCACCCTGTTTTTCTACAAAAAAATTTTTAAATTTTGTAACTATTCAGAGTCATTTAAATATCATTGAATATTCGTCGAATGCTTGCATTCGTAAGAATATTTCATGATATTTATAAGACGAAGTAACCTCAATGAGCAAAAGGAAAGCTCTGCAAGAGCGATTTTGCGAATTGAGTGACTGAATAGTTACAAATGCTTAATTCTTAACCGTAAATACGACTTTACCATTCTTAAATCCTGCAGAAACCTTATCTCCCGGCACCACCTTTTTCAGCAGTATCTCTTCTGCCAGAGCATCCTCTACCACTGACTGGATCGCACGCTTTAAGGGTCTCGCTCCCATCTTATTGTCAGCATATTTTTTCACCAAATGCTCCTTCAGTGCTGCAGTGATCGTCAGATGGATGCCCAGCTGGTCCTCGCATCTCTTATACAGATTGGATGCCAGCAGATTTACGATCTCTTTCATATTCTCATTGTTCAGCTGGTGGAACACGATAATGTCATCGATACGGTTGATGAATTCCGGCTTGAAGCTGCGCTTTACCTCTTCCATGACATTGGATTTCATTTTCTCATAATCCTTCGTCTCGCTCTTCTCCGTTGCGAAGCCGAGATTCTTGGGATCTACAATCCGCTGTGCTCCGGCGTTGGATGTCATGATCAGCACCGTATTCTTGAAGCTGACCTTTCTGCCCTTGGAATCCGTAATATGACCGTCATCCAGCACCTGCAAAAGTACGTTGAACACATCCGGATGAGCCTTTTCGATCTCATCAAACAGAACGACAGAATAAGGATTCCTGCGGACCTTCTCGCTCAACTGGCCACCTTCTTCAAATCCCACATATCCGGGCGGGGAACCGATCATCTTGGATACCGAATGACCTTCCATATACTCCGACATATCCACACGGATCATGGCATCTTCCGAGCCGAACATAGCCTCTGCAAGCGCCTTGGATAATTCCGTCTTGCCGACGCCGGTAGGTCCTAAGAACAGGAAAGAACCGATGGGACGGTTCGGATCCTTCAGTCCCACACGGCCTCTGCGGATGGCTTTGGCCACAGCGGTAACTGCCTCTTCCTGACCGATCACACGCTTATGCAATGTCTTCTCCAGCTTCAGAAGTCTCTCGCTTTCCTTCTCTGCCAGCTTCTGCACCGGGATTTTGGTCCACTGGGCCACCACCTCGGCGATCTCATTTTCACCGATGCTTAAAGTATTTTCCTCTTCCCTTTTTTCACGCTTTTTCAGCAAACGCTCCTGCTTCTTTACCAGAGCATCCTGTTTCTTCTTGATCTCTGCCATCTGGGCAAAAGCTTCCACGCGGATAGCCTTCTCCATCTCCCAGTCCAGCTCCCGGATCTTATCCGAGATCTCCTTTGCCTTATCCGGTGCATCCATTGCATGCAGTCTGGCACTGGCCGCTGCCTCATCGATCAGGTCAATCGCCTTGTCGGGCAGATTCCTATCATTGATATAACGACTGGACAGTCTCACTGCCGCCTCCACCGCTTCCGGTGTAATGGTCACATGGTGATGTGCTTCGTACTTCCCCTTGATACCCTCCAGGATGCGGACAGCCTCTTCCTCTGTGGGTTCTTCCACCGTAACCGGCTGGAATCTCCGCTCCAGTGCAGCATCCTTCTCAATATACTTGCGATACTCCGCGATCGTGGTCGCACCGATCAGTTGGATCTCTCCGCGGGCCAGAGACGGTTTCATGATATTGGACGCATCAATAGCCCCCTCGGCACCTCCGGCACCGATGATCGTATGCAATTCATCCATGAATAAAATAATATTCCCATCCTCTGTGACTTCCTTCAGTACCTTCTTGATCCGCTCCTCGAACTCTCCGCGGTACTTACTTCCCGCTACCATTCCGGACAGATCCAGTGTCAGTACTCTCTTATTCTGCACCGTAAAAGGCACATCTCCAGCCACGATCCGGGCTGCCAGTCCTTCCACCACGGCGGTCTTGCCAACACCGGGTTCCCCGACCAGGCAGGGATTGTTCTTCGTCCGTCGGCTCAGGATCTGGATCACTCTGCGGATTTCTTCATTTCTTCCGACTACCGGATCCAGCTTTCCTTCCCTGGCCAGCGCCGTCAGATCCCGGCTGTACTGCTCCAACGTAGACTGTTTCGCCTTACGGTCTCCCTTTTTTCCAAGGTCTTCTTTGTACAGATTGCCGTCCTGTCCGATAGCGATCAGGGTATCCACATAAATTTTCTGTACATTGGCTCCCAGCGTGTTCAACAGGCGTACCGCTACGTTTTCCCCCTCCTTGATCAGGGCCAGCAGCAAATGCTCCGTTCCGGTCTGCTTCTGTCCGAAACGTGCGGCCTGATGGTGTGCTTCCTCCAGGATTCTCGCGGCTCTGGGAGAATATCCCTCTCTGTCCTTCACTGCGACACCGTTCTCAAACGCAATCAAATCCCGGATCATGTCCATGACCTGCCCGGTCTCCACACCGTTATCAGCCAATACCTTGGCCGCCACACCGGTGTCTTCCTTTAATAATCCTACCAGAATGTGTTCCGTTCCGATGTAACCCTGCTTCAGGCTCCTTGCACATCTGGAAGCCTGCGCCAGCGCATTTTGCGCCTTATCCGTAAACTGTGACTGCATCAATTCAGTCCTCCATACTCTTCATATATTTCATCAATCAGCTCATGAACTTCCTGCCTGGAAATATTCTTGCAGCTGCTCTTAGCCAGTATTACCTGCAATTCCTTCCGCAATTCATCTACCGCACGCATGCGATCCACATCGAGTGCAATTACCGCGCCTTTTCGCCGGTCTACCTTAACATAACCTTCCTGCTTCAGAACCGTATATGCCTTATTTACTGTATGCATATTGATCCCGATCGTATCCGCCAGCTGGCGCACGCTGGGCAGAGAATCTCCTTCATGAAATTGTGACGTGGCAATTCCCATGATGATCTGATTGCGTAATTGCATATAGAGTGCTTCATCACTGTTGAAATCTATCTCTATTATCATCAAACTCGCTCCCTTCCCATGTCACTGATTGTTATATTCCTATTATAACAGTGAACGCAGTACTGTCAACTGTAACCTGGGAAAGTTTATCGTTTTTTAATCAAAAACGGCATCTCACTTGTGCAAGATGCCGTTTGCATTTTATTGATCTTCGTCTCCGTCCCAGTTCAGGAATTCAAATTCAAATTCATCATCATCTGACATGAAGTTTTTGGACTTCCAGCCGGGATTCTGATTGCCTTCACTCTGCGGTACAGGCTTTGTAGGTCTTGCCACCGGTCTGCCGGCCTGCTGCGCAGGTCTTTCGCTCTGCGGTGCCGTGGGTCTACCTCCCTGAGGTGCAGGTCTTCCCTGTCCGGGTGTTACCGGTCTGCCTCCCTGAGGTGCAGGTCTTCCCTGTCCGGGTGTCACCGGTCTGCCTCCCTGGGGTGCAGGTCTTCTCTCCTGCGGTGCCGCAGGTCTTACGGTCTGTCCAATGGGTCTCTCTCCCTGAGGTGCGGGTCTGCCATCTGGACGTGTTCCCTGGCCTGTCGGTCTGGATGCCGGTCTTCTCTCGGCTCCCACTTCATGCATTACTTTCTGGCTGCCTTGCGGCCTGCCGCCCTGCGGTCTGCCTCCCTGAGGTGCGGGTCTTCCGTTTTGGGGTCTGCCTCCCTGGGGTCTGTCCACTCTTCTTCTGCGGGCCGTTTCCTCTTCCACGCCGGAGAAATAGGATGCGTCATTCATATCTTTGATTTTGAAGATCAACAGTGTCACCGCTGCTACCGCCGCTACAAGCAGAATCACCAAAATAATGATGACTGCTTTCTGGCTGCTGATCTTTTTCTGATTGGTCTCATACTGTGCATTGATCTCTGTGATCTGGTTCAGGGAATTGAACAGATCATCAATCTTATATTGCTTCTGCCCTGCCATGTCCAGCAGATACCATGCATCTCCCTGCATCTGAGTATCCCAGTCTTTGGATGTGGTCTGGGTATCTTCCGCAGGCTGCTCATCTGTGGGTTGTTCCTCTACCGGCTGTTCTTCTACCGGTGCCTGTAGCTCTCCGGATAATGCAACATAATCCGAACGAATGAAGCCTGTCACCTCGACACTGTTGGAAATAAAGCTTATCTGATACCATGTCTTTCCATCGGTTCCTGTTGCCTGTCCGGTCACAGTCAGTGCCATTCCATTCTCCGCAGTAGTCACGATCTGGCTGGTGGTAGACGCATTGCTGCGCACACGAACAGACTGACCTCCGGTCACGGTCGCACTCAGGGGTTCCACTGCAGTAACCTCCACAGGAGTCTCATTCACAACAGGCGCCGGTGTTGCTGTGGTCGTAGTCGTTGTAGTAGTTGTTGTAGTTGTTGTACCTGAAGAAGACGGCGGGGTAGATCCGTCGGTAATGCTTACCAGATCGGAACGAATATATCCCAGCGTATTCGCATCCACATATACTTCATACCAGGTATAACCGTCTGCTCCCTTGGTCTGACTTTTGATGGAGATCGCCTTATCCTTGGCTGCGCTGCCGATCACTTCACTGGAAGAATCCGCAGTTTTACGGATCTTAGCACTGGATGCTGTTACCTTGGCTGCACTTTCCGCATGGCTGACAATTGCCAGATTCTCACTAAAAAGTCCTGCTCCCAACACAAATACCAGTGCCAGCATTCCCCAGAAAACCTTACATTTACTTATTCTCTGTACTGTCTTTTTCATCTGCAACTCCTTTTGTATCCTGACCTTGTCTTACGCTTCATCGATTGCTTTGCCAATGTCATGACGCATGTATTTATTCTCGAAAGAGATCCATTCCGTTGCCGCATAAGCGTTGGCACGGGCTTCTTTCAGATCTGCTCCCTTCGCCGTCACCCCCAGGACACGACCACCGTTTGTAACGATTCCCTTGTCCGTAAGCTTCGTTCCGGCATGGAAGCAATAATAACCGTCTTTTCCGTCGAAGTTCTCCAGACCGCTTATTACAAATCCCTTCTCATAGGATACGGGATAGCCGTCGCTTGCCAGGACCACACATACCGCAGCATTGTCCTCAAATTGCAGGTCGATCTGATCCAGTGTGCCGTCCACACAGGCTTCCATCACTTCGATAATATCATTTTTCATACGCGGCAGTACCACCTGCGCCTCCGGATCACCGAATCTGGCATTGTATTCTAATACCTTGGGGCCGTTCGGAGTCAGCATCAGTCCGAAGAAAATGACTCCCTTGAAAGGTCTGCCTTCCGCTGCCATGGCATCCACGGTAGCCTGGTAGATATATTTCTTACAGAATGCATCCACTTCCTCTGTATAGAAGGGGCTGGGAGAAAAGGTTCCCATACCACCGGTGTTCAGCCCCTGATCGCCGTCCTTTGCTCTCTTATGATCCTGCGCAGAAGTCATGATGCGGATGGTCTTGCCGTCCACAAAAGAAAGTACACTGACTTCTCTGCCTGTCATAAACTCTTCGATGACCATGCGGTTGCCGGCTGCACCGAACTTTTTATCCAGCATGATCTCATCCACGCCTGCCAGCGCTTCTTCTAAAGTATTGCAGATCAATACGCCCTTGCCCAGTGCAAGACCGTCCGCCTTCAGCACGATGGGGAAGCTTGCCTGCTCCTTCAGGTACTTAATAGCCTCCTCCGCGTTATCAAAATTCTCATAAGCTGCGGTGGGAATGTTGTATTTCTTCATGAGATCCTTGGAAAAGGCTTTGCTACCTTCCAGGATCGCTGCATTTTTACGGGGTCCAAAAGCCCGCAGGCCCTCTGCCTCCAATGCATCCACCAGTCCGCCGACCAGGGGATCATCCATGCCTACGATGGTCAGGTCAATGGCCTGTTCCTTCGCAAATGCCACGATCTTATCAAATTCCATGGCTCCGATGGGAACACATTCTGCGATCTGACCGATCCCGGCATTGCCCGGAGCACAATAGATCTTATCTACTTTAGGACTTTTTGCCACACAGGTTGCAATGGCGTGCTCTCTGCCACCACCGCCTACGATCAATACTTTCATACCCATATCTTCTGCCTTCCTTAATTTTCGCTGTTTGTATGCTTTACTTTTCCGTTCACGACACAGATCCGTCCGTTGGCAATGTCATCCACTGCCTTCGGAAGAAGCAGCCACTCTGCCTGTTCCATCACACGTCTCTGCAACGTCTCCGGAGTGTCGTCGTCCTCCACTGCCACTGCCTTCTGTGCAATGATAGGACCCTCGTCCATGCCTTCATTCACAAAATGTACCGTAGCTCCTGTCACTTTCACACCGCGCTCCAGTGCTTTTTCATGCACATGTAGTCCGTAGTATCCCACACCGCAGAAAGAAGGGATCAGGGACGGGTGGATATTGATGATCCGGTTGCTGTATTCATGTACCATTGCCTCCGGGATCTTCACCAGGAATCCTGCCAGTACGATTAAGTCCGGAGCAAACTCCTTCACCTTTGCAAGCAGTGCCTCATTAAATACTTCTCTGCTCTCATAATCCTTCGGAGACACACAGACTGCGGGAATCCCAGCATTCTGTGCTCTCTCTAAGCTCTTCACCGTCTTGTTATTGCTGATCACGCCCACGATCTGTGCGTTTTTAACCTTACCTGCTGCAATAGCATCAATGATGGCCTGTAAATTCGTGCCGCCGCCGGATACCAGTACGACTACTCTTAACATATGGTCACACCCTTTTCACCGGTCTCACAGGTACCTACCACATAAGCAGTCTCGCCTGCTGCCTTCAGAGCTTCCATAGTCTTATCCACATCTGCGGGATCCAGTGCCAGTACCATGCCCAGACCCATGTTGTAAGTATTATACATCATCTCGTCTGTGATATTGCCTTTCTTCTGCATCAGGCGGAAAATAGCAGGCACTTCGTAGCTGTCTTTCTTCACGACTGCACGGATGCCGTCGGGAAGCATTCTGGGGATGTTCTCATAGAAACCACCACCGGTGATATGGCTGCAGCCCTTTACCTTAACGCCTGCGTTCTTCACAGACTTCATAGCCTTCACGTAGATTCTGGTGGGAGCAAGCAGTGCCTCACCAAGAGTCTTGCCCAGCTCGTCATAATAGGTATCCAGGCTCTCTTTTGTCATATCGAATACTTTTCTCACCAGAGAAAAACCATTGGAATGTACACCGGAGGAAGCGATGCCCACCAGTACATCACCGGGCTTGATATTCTCACCGGTGATCAGATCTTTACGTTCTACCACGCCTACGGCAAATCCTGCCAGATCATACTCATCCTCGGGCATCAGTCCGGGATGTTCTGCGGTCTCACCGCCTACCAGTGCTGCGTCAGACTGCTTACAGCCCTCTGCCA
>ERZ1673741.2809-NODE-2809-length-11579-cov-13.881118_pt1 | contig 11579 bp, 16 predicted proteins | sample MGYA00580209_ERZ1673741 | MGnify/ENA primary metagenome ERZ1673741 (study PRJEB41218, sample SAMN15661754) | gut metagenome | host: Homo sapiens | place: Canada: London | collected 2015-08-20/2019-03-30 | study: EMG produced TPA metagenomics assembly of... | reverse complement strand
CTTTCCATCCTCCGACTGTAATTTTATTAACCAAGCCTTTGCATCTATCGTGTTGGTTGGCATTTGCAAATTTCGCCTGACCGGTGTGAGCATTTCGCTTGAAACGGCGTGAGCACTTCGCTTGAAACGGTGTGAGTACTTCGCTTGAAACGGTGTGAGCACTTTGTTCCACCGGTGTACCCGCTCGGAACATCGGTGTGAGATTTATTGTGGTATAGTTTTCTCGTAGTAAAAACAAACGAGAAAGGAGCATACAATTATGCAAAACTGTACTACAATTCTTAGAATCATAGATATGCGTCAGCGTGGCATATACTATGATGATTGCCGTAGCCAATACAATGTCGGCTGTACTTTTCTATTGTTTCTTCGAATATGGGTACAATAGCAAATAGATAGAACCACCTATCCCCATCAATGAAAGAATTGACAAAAACACAATAGCTTGTAACCTCGCATTTGTCAATGTAAAATCAAGTTCAACACATTCTGCTGAGCTAATTAATATTCTTCCAAAAAGAAATTCAATCACCGAAAAAACAGTCAAATATGCACCAAACTTATCAACGCCTTCCGATGCTAACACTTTGTCAAGTCGTTTAGTTCCTAAAGCAAAATAGAAAATCAGTAGCACAAACAAAAATTCACATATATTTACCCAATTTGGAATATCCACAAGTAAACCAACTACATCATTGACACAAACTACTATAACAGAAATTCCTGCAACAAATGCTGCCTTACTATTAAAGAAATCATTCTGCTTCTTTATTCTATTTCTCTTCTTCGTTCTATTTCGTTCTTTAGACATCATATCCCCCCTTGTATTCCATTTTAAAGCAGCTTCACTAATGTAAAAGCCTCTTATTATCAGATATTCTGTTTCGGTACAAACTCAATCTTAAGAGCCATTCCCATACCATCCGCTAATCTTTTAAGTAAATTGACAGAAGGATTTCTTGTTCCATTTTCAAGCTTACTAATATCAGCCTGATTAATACCAGTACGCTCCGCAAGTTCTTTCTGTGTAAGATTCTGTGATGTTCTTGCATCTACGATAGCTCTGATAACATCCATCTCTGGCTGAATTGCTTCATACTCTTTTTTAAATTCTTCATCCTTCAACTGATTAGAAAGCATATCATCAAATGTTCTCATCCTTCATCACCCTTTCTATGAAATCTTTTCTTCTATCTTTTGCAATCTGTATCTCCTCTTTGGGAGTTTTCTGTGTTTTCTTAACAAAACCATTCGTCATTATAATTTTTCCCTCATAATAGAAAAAATATAATACTCTGGTAATATCGCTTCCGAATTTGCATCGCAATTCAAAAATACCATCTTCCAGATGCTTGCTATATGGTTCCCTAAGCATATTTCCTTTTTCCTGCAAAATTCCCATCAAGCCATATATCTTAGCTCTCATTTTGGGATTGACAGATTCAAGAAATTTCTCCACAGGAACTTCTCCATTTTCTTTTTCATATGCAATCAATTTAAAGTCCGCCATGCAATCTCCTTTGTAGTTATTATATGGCATATATGCCATGTTGTCAATTATCCATTTAATCTAATCATACCGACCTATTTCTTTAAAAAACGTGTAGTAAATGTGTAGTAGAGCACTTTTTCAGCTAAGAAACGGCTTATTTACAGGCTCTGTGGGAGTGTCTATTGATATAGTCGCGGTAAACCATGAGCACTTTTATTTTATCTTGCATAACTTGATATAACCTCAATTTTCCTTGTATTTACAAGGGTTCTATCTATTTCCCCTTAGAACCCTATCTCGATATATCTTAGCATATTATTTCTTATCTTGGTAGGTAAAAGCTGTACAAATGGCTGTAAATTTTACCACTCGTACAGCAGCCCTATCTTTTCTCCCAGTATTATACCGCACTCACTCTTTTCAATTCTCTCTTGGCATTCTCCATATCCACCAATGCCATCTCCTTTTTTAACTGCTCCCTTGCCTTCAACTGTTCCAGTTCGTCCTTGGCATCTTCTAGCTTTAGGTGCGTATACACATTTAAAGTTGTCGCTATGTCTGCATGTCCCATAAGATATTGTAACGTTTTTACTGCTATTCCTGACTTTGCCATATTTGTACAATAAATGTGCCTGCATATATGAGGTGTAATCTTTGGTAATTCCACCTTGTAGATTTTATTGTATTTCTCAACAGAATGTTGAAATTTCTTTTCCCACTGATATGCCAACATTGGTTTTCCCTTATCATCCAAGAACAGGAAACCGCTGACACCATCTATCATCTGTTCCAACCTTGGCTTTTTTCTGCCCGATATAACACGCTTAAATGCTTCATACACCTCATCACTCATTGGAAGAACCCTTGTTCCTGCGGTTGTCTTAGTCTGCTCTATGTACGCTTTCTTCCCACCTGTATATTGTAACTGCTTATGAATATCAATTGTCCGTTCCTGCAAATCTACATCACGGATTGTCAAGCCACATATTATTTTCTATGAAAGTAACGGTTCATACTCTCCCACGCTCTCAATACCGCCGTAATTGTAATATCCTCTACAAAAATTCTCTTTATCAAGAATACGCTTCACAAGCATAGCGTTAAAGTCAGCACCTTTTCTGCCCTTGTGCCTTTCCATTTTCATAAACTCTGCTACGCTTTTCAGCGTCATATTGGGAAAACTCTGCTTAATATCAAATACTCTCCGTACTGCTTTTGCCTCTGTTGCATTTACATACAATTTTTTGCCACCACGCAGACACTCATAACCAAATGGAGCTCCACCACCTGCATAATCACCGCCCTTTGCTTTCTGCAACCGTCCACGTTTTAATTTCAATGCTATCTCCAACCGCTCATACACGTCCAACAGTTCAAACATACCATTTACAAAAATCTCATTGGGATTTTGCGTGTAGACAGAATAATTCGGTCTGTCGATTGCCCTGATATCCACATTGTTCTTTTTAAGTTCCCTATGTAACAGAACTTTCACCAATTCTGACCGCCACAGACGGTTTGTTGACAGCACAACAATATATTGAATTTTATTTTCTTTCAATGAAGCAAGCATATCAAGCAGACCGTCACGCTCAATACTCGTTTCATCCTCGTCGGCTTTCGCTCCGCCGATACCCTCGTCCTTAAAAATCTCTATCAAGTTGTAACTTTTGGAACTGCAATACTTTTCAATTTCTGCACGTTGCTCCGCTAAGGAATATCCCTGCTTGACCTGCCCTTCTGTTGACACCCTTATGTAGCCATATACATTTACAATGTTGTTTTCCATGTAACCGAACCTCCGTTATAAAATAATTTTTTATAACAGTAATTTCAATTCTGGTTATAAATCATGGAAATCTATTATCCCACAAAACCTTTTCAATTTACCTGCTTTCTTCTTAATTGATATGATTCCGAATCTACTTCTATCTCATATAATTTTATATCCTTCCAATCGCATAATTGAAGTAACTTATTTCTATCTTCTCCTGATATCCTATTCCCCATAATTATGCTCTTAGGTTTGATTATGTCATTCCTTTCTTTTTTCTTATCACTATACTGTATACTTGTTATACGCCATTCATCTTCTTTTTCCCATTTTCTACTTTTAGAAACACATGTTCTATGTATAAATTGCAAAATTTCATTCTGTTCCATTTGATACTCTGCTCTAGGTATTTCATCTACATACTCAATTGGTGTCAATCTCCAATTATATTTTGCAAATATATCTATTGCATCATATTCAATACAGATTCCATTATAGTCATTTGCATACGAATACCACATAGGTGCATTATCAAAAGATGTCGTTAATGAATAAACTAATGTGTATTCTCTAATGGCATTCATCATTTTATATGCATCTGTATTAACCCAGTCATCTATTTCTTGCCTTGATGGTTCTTCAATAAATTTTATATGTCTTAATATTTCGATACGCTTTTTTCGCTCTTCATCTGTATCTATTTTATATGAATATTCATAAGGGTCATTTAATTGAGAAATTAAGCTGAAATGAAATATATCATCTTTAAAATTCGGGATAGTATATTTACTTCCCAAAGATTTAAACTTATAAAATGAACTGATATTCATCCTTTTAAAAATATCAATCAATCTGTTAACGGCTTGTTCATTAAATGAATCATTAGTTGTCATTATAACGAAATTATTTCTAACTATATCTATATATTCTCTTTTTAGTGTTTCCAAACTATAATCCATATTTTTTACACTCCTCTTAATTATTTTATTAATTTTTTTCTCACTTACTCACATAACCGAAATAAGTAAATCGCAGGTAAAAACTTAATTGCAAAATGTTCAAAAGTCCAATTTTTCTAGCTTTTACCACATTTATTATAGTCCTGCCGTGGCAGATGAATAAAACTTTTATCATTCCTTAAAACTCCTTGTTTACTGGGTTTTTGGCACTTTTACCTTCAATCTTATTTCGGTATTAATTTGCTTAATCTGGCATATTTTTTCACTTGTTTGTCGTAAATACTGTCGTAACGGAGTTTTCTCTACGACAGGGGTATTTTTATCAAGGACTATTTTATGCCGGAAGGCAGACACAGCCACCTCCACGGCAATTTACTCACTCATACAAAAAATGTTTTACGACACTTAATAGGATTTCTTACGACAACTCTCATCCATAAGTAAAACTTCTGCCTGTGCACCTTCAAACTTAAAGTGTGTGTAATGTTGCCGGATAATTAAACATGATTGTTATTTGATAAAGTTTTGTATCAAAATCCATAGTTATAGTCAAAGCAATAAATCTTTTGTCCTCATTTTCCTGATCAAATGTAAGTCCTTTCGCCTTATTATATGCATTCGGTAAAAAACAAAGATTTTCTATGCAACAATTAGTACTATTATTATCCATATGATCAATAACAAAATCCTGTTCCTTCATGCTTTGACAAACATCTTCGCCATACCACTTTTTCATTATATAAGCATGAAGATACCCTAGTTTCTGAATTATAAAGGTATCTTCCGTTATTCAAGCCCCAAGTATCATTCTGTATTTCTTCTGCATAATGGGTTCTTACCGTAGCACATGCCATATAATTCCATTCAGGTCTTGTTATATATATTTTATCCCCTGATATGCTAAAAGTATTTTTACTTATTGCATCATCCTTTCCATTTGTACATTTAATTTGCCAAAACTCTTAGACACATACTCCATGCACTATGCCAGCTTAAATTTCTCAATAAGAGGAAAGATAATATTTACATACAGTTCAATACTTTGTTCTATTTTCTTCTCATCTAACCATCCATGCATTAGATTGTTCAAAGGACAAAACTGTAAAATTGATATATATTTCAGAAATGCCTCATTATTTATTTTCTCTTTATAATCTATAGCATACATCTCACAAATTGAACGTAGACCTAAATAATTATAGAGAATACCTAAAGCAGATTTCAATGTTTCTAAGTTTACCGGAAAATCTTTTCGTTCAAACAAATCAATAGCATGTTGCTGTCTTTCATCGATATATTGCTGCACACTCTTTTTGCCAGAAATCGTATTTATTATCGAATCCATAGAAAAAGTGAAAGAATCATCAATATTTTCAACATTTAGTAATTGCATCAATTCTACTTGTGATGCATGATATTCTGTAAAACCGGACACCCCCGCATATCTTGCCTTATCGCCTTTAACATATCTGTACGAATCGTATATATGTGTAAATTCATGAAATATTACATGTTTAGTTAATTTAAGATTTGTACTGACAACAAGCGTATTTTTATTTGTTTGAGTTTGATAAGTCACAAAAGCAACACTATCAAATCCATATTTATCAGCAATATTCAAAGATATCTCTTTAAACTGCAACTCATATTTGGGGAACTGATTAATTCCCATAAATTTTTTGTATTCCTCTTCATAAAAAGCAAGCTTTTTTTCTATTAATTTCAATATGTGCCTCCATTAATTAACTTCTTATTGTACATATTTTTTGCACACTTACAACGCCTTCAAATACTCTTCCACATTCAGATAAGCCACATCTTCCTGTGTCTCCACGCCTGCCTTAACAAGCGATGTTGTAGCACCACGGTATATCACATACTTTCCGGTAATTGTACCATATCTAAATTCAGTATCCTTGCATTTTTGTTCATCCAACAAATGTTTGCACTGCAACGGAACAACTTCTTTACTATGCTTAATCTCATAGATTTCGCAAGTCCCTTCATCCGGATTAAACACCACCATATCAAATTCGCCAATTGCAAACTGTAAGCGGAACACTTCACAATTCTTTTTAGAAAGCTTTGTTTCCAAAAGAACAATATCCTCCATCATTCTGCCTTTGATTTCATCTATTATTCTTTCAGTTACTCGCTTTCGCTCTTCAAAGGATAAACCTCTAAACATATCATCCTGCATAAGCGATTTGATAAGTGCCTCTGCTTGGGAATAACGCATACCAGGCTGCGAAAATGCTGTTCTGGATTCTCTTCGATTATAATCAGACATCCATCTGCTTTCTATTTCCACAGTTAAGTCAAGCAAATCCAAGTATTCTTTTATTTCGTAACGATGTGAATCTTGGATTTCAACCTTTTGTTCTTCCTTATCATTGATTTCCAGCAAAGATTTCAGCATTTCATTCACTTTAAGAATATCAATACGATCGAGAATATCTGTCGGTTCTTCCCGATCCTTTCGTAAATTGCTTGCTGAAATTCTTAAATCATTTGATTTAAAATCTCTGGTCAATACCTCCATAGTGAATCGATGGTTCATATCCTCCACAATTCTGTTAATTGCGTTGGTTAATTCATTTTTCTCATATAAATCCCGCAATGAACGGAAATGACCTTCATACTTATAATTTTTCAAGGAATGCTGAATATTTCTCGCAATGGCACTGTCAACATACTCGTCGGTACTCTTCTTAGTGGCAAAAATCATGGCATTATCATTATACTGCTTTCCACCAAGACTCATTGTTCCGCCATATCGAATAAAATCGTCAATACCAACAATTCCCAGCACTCTCTCAAATTCACGATATGGAATAAAAGTTGTATGACACATAATGCACCTGTCATACAACTCCTCATCCTCTGTAAACATAAAGCCTAGGGAATCAGTACCGGAAAGTACTATCTTCATTCCGCTCGCCGCAAATACATCAGAAAACAGTGCTGCACCTTCGATAAAATCATTCAGTAGTGTAACCTCATCGATAAACACATAGCGATAACCTTTTTCTTCCAGAACTTTTAAATCCCGATTCACATCATCCAAAGTTTTATTATCCTGTATTTGAATGAACACAGTTTTACTTCTCATTGATGTATCCATCTCTGATATCAACTGACGTATCAGTGTTGTTTTACCGGTTCTTCTAAGACCATACAAAATATACACTCTATCATGTATATCTCCATAAACATAATCATAAAGTTGCTGATAACATTCACGTTTAACCCACTTTGCCACAGGCTTTACAAAACGCTCCAGCTCCTCACCAATTCTTACTGTACATCGAAACTGCGAAACCGGCTTTTCTTCTTTTATTTCCTGATTATCTATGTTTTTTATTAAATTTTGAAGTACTTTCCTGCGTTCGATTTGCTTGGAAAGCTGTTCTAACTCTTCATCCTTCGTCCTTCTGGTATGTTGCTTTCCATCTTCGCGCCATTGATAATAAGCATACTCTTTTCCATTTATTTTTTTATAAGTAATACCACCTGTTGGCAATGTTTCAATCTCGGCAATAATCTTGTTATATTCTTCGTTTGTCATAAGCAACCCTCCTTATAGGTCTATATTAACTTTTTTAACTTCGTTTGTAAAGTTAAAAAGGTTAAAATTATGATTTTTTACATATAATTGGCTAATTCACTCAGAAATGCTATAATACTTCCAGTTGAGAAATCTGCGAGGTTTGCACCATAATATAGGGCAAACCTCGCTCACTCTTATCGAATCCTAACGCCTCTTTCATAACTTCTGTCTTTGTCCGCACTCTGTAACTGTGTCCCCACCTTAATACATGCATCCCGGAATCCATATTCAGAAAAATCTTTTCCATGCATCTCTTGCAGAACAACTTTCGCCTTTTGCTCTGCTATATGCTCTACCTGATTATTATTGCCAAATCCGTCATTGTTTAAGATACCATATGCACCTCTAACCAACTCTGCATACTTTTGAATAATTCCTTCGCATTCGGCCTTAATACTCCGATTTCGTTCCGCAAGAGTGTTGCACAGACTCCAGTTCACATTGTAGCTTTGTTGTTTTACCCAAAGCTCACTTTCCGAATAACATCCAGCTTTACTAAGTATCATCTTATTCTCTTCTTCGATGCGTTTCACTTCGGCAGAAGCTGTTTCAATCTGCTCCTTATACATCTTCTTCAAATCTTTTTGAAACAAACCACACTTGGATAATTCCTTTGTCCATTGATTGATATAAGACGACTTATCCAAAATGCGTGCCATATTAGCTTGATAAGTTGCATAATCCGGATTTTTGTAACGATGCTCGTAATCAAGATCCGAAATTTTATCCAGATTGTATTGAAATTCGTATTGCAAGCAAACGAATTGTGATTGTAATTCTACCAACAATTCCATATAGTTAAGTTCCTGTGACATTGCATCCCTTTGAATCGACTTGCTTTTTTCTGTTACAGAATACTCGCCTTCCAAAATCGTTTCAACCATCTCCTCTGCAGGCTCTTCCATCGCAACAATTTCCTCAAGTACATCTGCAACAAACTCTTCTACCGGCATCTCCACAAGTGATTGCTCATTTGCAACCTCAAGCGTTTCCTTACGCATTGCTTCCTGCTCCGCCCTAAGTTCTTTTTCCTTAAAAGCAATAGCTTCTGCAATCCGCTTTTCCAAAGCAACCTTAATACAGCTTTAGCGGCTCTTACTTTTTTTGATGCATCCTTATAATATAACGCATTCACAAGGTTTTTCAGAGCCACACTCATTCCACCAGTCGAACCAAAGCTGTTTTCAGAATCATAATTATCATTCACACTGATATATCTTACTTGAAGAACCGGAAATATACATTCCATATCCAATCCAGATATTCCATTGGAAGTGGCATCAATAAATACAAAATTTAAGGAGTTTTGGAAGAAGACGTCCGGAGCATGTGACTCCAGATATCCTACCGTACATTCCCTGAGATACAGTTTTGTAGTTAAGAGAATGAACCTCTGGATGGAAGAAGGAAAAAATCTTACTGCAATGATGCCCTATCTGAGTAAATATCTTGGACACGAAAGTGTTGAAAACACGTATTATTACTATTATCAGATAGAGTCAGCTTTTAAGATTGTGCGCCAGAAGGACTTGTTATCAGACAGCATTATTCCGGAGGTGGCCTATGAAGAATAATTCGTTGAATAAAGCATTATTTTTTTCGAAGGCAAATGACTTTCTGAATATATATCTAAAAAAACAGGCAATGAAAAGTGATAACACCGTACATACCTACCAAGATGGGCTTACTGTATTCAGAAAATATCTGTCAGACGTGAAGAAAATCTCCATAGGAAAGTTCAAATTTGAAGAATGTACACATGATTTTCTTTTGGAATACATGGTATATCTTAAAGATAAAGGCTGTACCGCTGGTACCTGTAATAACAGACTGGCTGCTATCAGGGTATACTTATGGTATGTAGCGGATGGTGACATATCGATGCAATCCATTGCTTTAGCCGCTTCGAAGGTGCCGTTTATTAAAGGAACACAAAAAGTGAAAGAAACAATAAATGCAAATGATCTTGCTGCGTTGCTTGCTGCACCATCTGATAAAACAAAAATAGGTATAAGGGACAAAACAATACTGATCCTTCTGTATGATTCAGCAATCAGTGTATCTGAATTAAGAGAATTAACCATAGAATCCCTGAAACTTAACGAAACGATACCGTATATCCGAGTTCATGGAAAAGGTGATAAAGAAAGAATTGTATCAATAACAGACAAAACTGTCGAACACCTAAAAAGATATATTCGACGATTCCACTCCGAAATGGACAGTAAGCGTCCTTTGTTTTATACAGTCATCAAGGGAAATCTTTCAGCTATGTCAACTGGAAATGTGGAACGGATACTCAATAAATATGCAGAAATGATAAGACCTGAACATCCTAATCTTGATATCAAGCGGATCCACAAGTTCTGTTGTGTTTTCCTTCACATATGCATCCTCGACTCCAAGAGGCTTATCGTCTTTTGTTTTACTGTCTTTTCCGAGAATGCTAAGGCGCATGCTCTCAGCAGTATTCTGAAGCTGACTGTTCTTAAGATCACATGTGCGCACACGCTCGTTATACTCATCCTGCATTTTAGACTTAAGAATTCCTTCAAAATCAGCTTCTCCATCGTATGTTCCTAGTCCGCGAAGTCTGCTTCAAAGCGAAATAGCTCCAGCAACTGTGAATTTTCCATATGATGTTGTGATTTCTGTTTCAGCATTGGATGCAACAATAGCTGCATCAATTTTCTGGAATCGTTCAATCAAATCAACAATCTGCTGATATGCCGACTCCGCTTCTTTCGCATATTCATCCTTGCCAATGCGCTTTGAATATACTTTATCCTCATTTGGCTTTATGGTATCCACAAAACTTGCTTTATCAATTTTATCTGATATCTTCTTTACTAGTAGGTCTCTTTCGTCAAGAGCCTGTGTTACTAACATCTTTTCGCTCATAAAAAATCCTCCCTTAAAATTATCTCTTAATATAATTCTAAGGGAGGATTCATGTAATGTCATTGAACTTGTAGTTCAAAAATTATGCTGCATTTAATTCTCTCATTTTCTTATAGTAGGTATAAACTCTTCTCTCCTGATCCGTAAGACATGCATCCATTTGACTTTTTGTTCTTCCAGCATTTCCGCAAACAATTGAATCCATAGGAACTTGAAGCATTTTGCTAATTGCATACAGATTATCGACTGTTGGCATACTAACGCCATCCAACCATCGATAAACACTCTGCACACATCCAAACCCTAAATATTCTTGAATATCTTTTGGTTTTACTCCTCTCATATCCATAATTCTTCGAAGATTAACACCTATTTCTTTTTTATTAATTGTTGGAAACATACTATCGCCTCCTTTGCACTAAAACGGAACGTGGAGAAACATTCCACTCTAAAGCCTTTTCTTTACAAGTTTTCATATATATCAGCTCCTGTCATTCGCAATATTATTCCTCATCTTACGCAAATTATACCTCAGTAAAACGCAAAAAGTCAAATCAATTCGATATTTTGCGTTTAATTATTGCGTTTGCTTAATGTTTTGCGTCTTGTATTTTTCGGCACTTTTATTTTGGTTTTTTCAGTCCACAAACTTGTTTGTAGCATATTACTCAGACAAGTTTAACTCCACTGAAAAAGGACCAGCCCAGCTGATCCTCTCCCTCTATCACATCCCCATTGTAATTTATTCTTATATTCTGCTATTTTTACTTTGCAGCCAAAAGTACGGTTTCTGGGCAAATTATAGCATATTGTTGCAAGTCTATTCTTACAATTCCATCAGAA
>ERZ1673741.2807-NODE-2807-length-11587-cov-16.109695_pt1 | contig 11587 bp, 6 predicted proteins | sample MGYA00580209_ERZ1673741 | MGnify/ENA primary metagenome ERZ1673741 (study PRJEB41218, sample SAMN15661754) | gut metagenome | host: Homo sapiens | place: Canada: London | collected 2015-08-20/2019-03-30 | study: EMG produced TPA metagenomics assembly of... | reverse complement strand
GTGCTTCTGCCGCTTCGGTGGGCGTCACGGTCGGCTGGGCGGGCTTTTCGGGTTCTTCAGGTTCGGGTGTGGGTTCGGGTTCGGGTTCGGGTTCGGCCACAACGTCACCGTCCTGCGTGACGTCTTTGCCATTGGAGTCGGTGCGCTTGATGGTCGTGCCGCCAGCCAGACCGTTAAATACCTTTTCGCCGTCGATATTGTCGCCAATGGCCACATTGCCGCCGCCAGTTGCGTTGATAGTCACTTTGCCTTCGATGGTGATATCAGACTTTACCTCAGTAGCACCGGCAACAACACTGCCGCTGCCGATTGCAGCACCGCCGGAGAGTCCATCATCCGAAGCCTTGCCGCCTTTGGCGGTGATATTGGGCGAACCGGCTGCGGTGCTCTTGATGGAAATTTTGTTTCCGTTTCCGGCGGCATCCGACGTACCACGTGCGCCGCCACCGATGCCAGCCGCACCGACACCGCCCTGCGCATTTTTGATGGTGACATTGCCTTCAATACTTACGTTGCCAAGGCCGGAGCTACCGCCGCCAATGCCAGCACCCTCGTAACCACCAGAGGCTTCGGTGATGGTGCCGCCGCTGATGGTGACAGTGCCATTGCCGGAGCTACCGCCGCCAATACCGGCACCCTCGTCACCACCAGAGGCTTTGGTGATGGTGCCGCCGCTGATGGTGACAGTACCATTGCTGTAGGCACCGCCGCCGATGCCAGCGGCCAGATCGCCGCCAGAGGCTTTGGTGATGGTGCCGCCGCTGATGGTGACAGTGCCATTGCCGCAATCACCGCCGCCGATGCCAGCACCGTGGTCACCACCGTTGGCAGTGATCTCACCACCCGTAATGGTCACTTGGCCGTGGTATCCTTTACCGCCGCCGATGCCAGCACCGTGGTCACCACCGTTGGCAGTGATATCGCCGTCGGTAATTGTGACAGTACCATTGCCGGAGGCACCGCCGCCAATACCGGCACCGTAATAGCCACCAGAGGCTTTGGTGATGGTGCCGCCGCTGATGTTGACAGTGCCATTGCCGGAGTCACCGCCGCCGATGCCAGCACCCTCGCCACCACCAGAGGCTTCGGTGATGGTGCCGCCGCTGATGTTGACAGTACCATTGCCGAAGTAACCACCGCCAATACCGGCACTGCCATCACCACCGTTGGCAATGATCTCACCGCCCGTAATGGTCACTTGGCCGTCCTTTTCGTTACCGCCACCAATACCGGCACCCTTGTAACCACCGTTGGCATTGATATCGCCGTCGGTAATTTTGACAGTACCATTGCCGAAGTAACCACCGCCAATACCGGCACCCTTGTAACCACCGTTGGCATTGATATCGCCGCCAGTAATTGTGACAGCACCATTGCCGGAGTTACCGCCGCCAATACCGGCACCCTTGTAACCACCGTTGGCATTGATATCGCCGCCAGTAATTGTGACAGTACCATTGCTGGAGTAACCGCCGCCAATACCGGCACCCTTGTAACCACCGTTGGCGGTAAGTTTACCGTCGTTATTATTGTCTGTTATGGTCAAAGTACCGCTGTCATCGGTCTTATTATGCTCCAGACCGGCATGGTAATATCCGCTCGTCAGAGTATTATTACCATCCAGCTCGATGTTCGTGTCGCCTTTGCCGGTAACGCTTACAGCGGCTCCGCCTGTTTCGCTGGTGTTGATATTGACGTTATCCAGCGTGACATCCACCGTCTTGCCTTCCCCTGCATCGATCGTTACTGTATTCGAAGACGCGTTAGAAGAGCTGTTGCCTTTAATAACCGTGTTCGTGTCATTCTCAGTTGTTGTACCATTCTGGGTGACATTGTTGCCGTTTGTACCAGCCGAAATCGAGATGTTACCATCTTCAATGAACCATGTATCCGCAAAGGCGGGGAGCGTCATCCCGACCACAAGGGCGGCGGTGAGGGCGAGGGCGGCGGCGCGCTTTGCGGTGGAGCGGCGGCGGGCCGTTTTGGGCGCAGAAACCGGGCTGTGGCCCAGAACACGCATGGCGAGTTTGCGATAAGAGATCATAAGTAGTACCCCCTTACAAGGTTTTATATCCGGTAAAACATAGGCTTGTGCTTGTAAGAAAATTATACCATCCGGGGGGAGGAGGGTGCAAGTAAAACTGCGTGAAAAGGGGTGTTTCGTGCGTGAAAAGCGGAAATTTGGGAAAAATCACCTAAAAATTGCTAGAATTTTTTACTTCCAGCCCCGTGCCGTGGGGTCCAGCATTTCGGCGGCGGAGTAGACCAGCGCGTTGCAGATGGCGGCAGAAAGATGAATTTTGTTGATTTTTGAAAGCGAAGAGGTGACTTTTTTGCCATTCGCTTTCGCAATTTAATCTGGAAAAGTGCTTTTCCTTTCCTTTTGCTCGTGCTATACTAGAACCTATAGGGAGCGCGGGGCCGCGGTGTAAGGGTCTCCGGCTCCGGGGCATCCGCAGGGAAAGCCGGGAAAATGCCCCCATCTGATAGAGAGAGGCGAAGGAATATGTTGGAATCGATCAAATGCAGCACGGGCGGCGCATACTATCTGCGCGGCCAGTGGGTCCAAGCAGATGCAGACGCCCCGGCGGCGCTGGCCGCACAGGGAATTGACGCCGCCGCTGCGGCAGAGGCCTACAAGGGCACCATGGCCTATGGCATCCTGACGGCACACAATACCAGCGGCGACGATGAGAACCTGAAGATCAAGTTCGACGCCATGGCCAGCCACGACATCACGTTCGTCGGCATCATCCAGACGGCTCGCGCGTCGGGTCTGGAAAAGTTTCCCATCCCGTATGTGCTCACCAACTGCCACAACAGTTTGTGCGCGGTGGGTGGTACCATCAACGAGGATGACCACCGCTTCGGCCTGTCCGCCGCGAAGAAATACGGCGGCATCTTTGTGCCGCCCCACCTCGCCGTCATCCACCAGTATATGCGGGAGCGGTTCGCGGGCTGCGGCAAGATGATCCTCGGCTCCGACTCCCACACCCGCTACGGCGCGCTGGGCACCATGGCCATCGGCGAGGGCGGCGGCGAGCTGGCAAAGCAGCTTCTGGGACGCACCTATGATGTGGCCCGCCCCGGTGTGGTGGCCATCTACCTGACCGGCTGTCTGCCCGCCGGCTGCGGCCCCCACGATGTGGCCATCGCTTTGGTGGGCGAGCTGTTCAAGAGCGGCTACGTCAAGAACAAGGTGATGGAGTTCGTCGGCCCCGGCATCGCCTCCCTGCGGCAGGATACCCGCAACGCCATCGACGCCATGACCACCGAGACCACCTGCCTGTCCTCCATCTGGGAGACCGATGAGACCACGCAGAAGTTCCTTGCCGTGCACGGCCGTGCTGCGGATTACAAGAAGCTGGCTCCGGCGGACCTTGCCTACTATGACGGCGTTGTGGAAGTGGATCTGTCGGCCATCCGTCCGATGATCGCTCTGCCCATGCACCCCTCCAATGCCTTTACCATCGAAGAGCTGAACGCCAATCTGGAGGACATCCTGCACGCCTGCGAAGAGGATGTGCAGAAGCTCATCGGCCGTAAGGATGTGCACCTGGACCTGTGCAGCAAGATCGAGAACGGCAAGCTGCGGGTGGACCAGGGCGTGATCGCCGGTTGTGCAGGCGGTTTGTACGACAGCATCTATGAGGCGGCTTCCATCCTCAAGGGCCGCACCGGCGGCTGCGGCGACTACGCCCTCAGCGTGTACCCCGGCAGCCAGCCCATCATGATGGAACTGGTGCGCACCGGCGTGATCAGCGAACTGATGGCCAGCGGTGCCACCGTCCGCACGGCTTTCTGCGGCCCCTGCTTCGGCGCAGGCGACGTGCCCGCCAACGGGGCGCTGTCCATCCGCCACACCACCCGCAACTTCCCCAGCCGCGAAGGCTCCAAGCCCGGCAACGGCCAGCTGGCGGGTGTGGCCCTGATGGATGCCCGCAGCATTGCGGCCACCACGGCCAACGGCGGCATCCTGACCCCGGCCACCGCCATCGACTATGACCCCACCGTGCCGGAGTACCACTACGATGCTTCCAGCTACGACACCCGCGTGTATCAGGGCTTTGGCCACGGCGACTACGACGCTCTGCTCAAGTTCGGCCCCAACATCAAGGATTGGCCGGAGATCGCTCCGCTGGGGGACAATCTGCTGCTGAAGGTGGCGTCCTACATCACCGACCCTGTGACCACCACCGATGAGCTCATTCCCTCCGGCGAGACGTCCTCTTACCGTTCCAACCCCTTGGGTCTGGCCGAGTTCACCCTCAGCCGCAAGGACCCGGCCTACGTGGGCCGCGCCAAGGCCGTTCAGGCCGAGGAAGCCGCCCGCCGCGCTGGGAATGGAGACGCCGCCCTGCTGGAAAAAGTTCACGCTGTGCCCGGCTGTGAAAAGCTGACGTGGAACGATATCCAGCTTTCGTCTACCATCTTCGCGGTCAAGCCCGGCGACGGCTCCGCCCGCGAACAGGCGGCGTCCTGCCAGCGCGTGCTGGGGGCTGGGGCGAATATCGCGGTGGAGTACGCCACCAAGCGCTACCGCTCCAACCTCATCAACTGGGGAATGCTGCCCTTCCAGCTGGCCGGGGCAACGCCCTTCGGGCTGGGGGATTACATCCTCATCCCGAACATCCGTGAGGTGCTCAAGGGCGATTTGCAGAACATCCCGGCCTATGTGCTGGGGGAGGAAGTCAAGCCCTTTGCCCTCTATATGGCACCGCTGACGGCCGATGAACGTCAGATTCTGGCCGACGGCTGCCTCATCAATTTCTACAAACACTAAAAATAAGCCCCAAAAGCATTCGCCCTTTTGGGACGAATGCTTTTTGGGCTTTCTTGGAGGAAAGAAAATGCCCGGCGATCTGCACAACCACTCGACCTGTTCCGATGGCTCCGTCCCCATCCAGCGTCTGCCCATCCTCGCAGCGCGGGTGGGGCTGGATACTATGGCCATCTCCGACCATGACACGCTGCTCAGTGTCCAATACGGTTACGACCACCCCACACAGGACGGCGTAAAGCTCATCCCGGCCACCGAGCTGACCGGCTACGACTACGAGCGCCAGCACCGGGTGCATCTGCTGGCCTTCTGGCCGGACCCGGAGAGCCCGGCCCTGCGCCGCCACTGCGATCTCATGCGCCAGCGCCGGAACGAGTGCTGCTTGCAGAGCGCACGGGAGATCGAGGCCATCTACCCCCAGTTCCGCACCGAACAGGCGCTGGAATACGCCAAGGACAGCGGCGTGCTTTACAAAAGCGGCATCATGCAGGCGCTGCGGGAACTGGGGCTGGCCGACAGCATCTACGGCGAGACCTACCACTACCTGTTTGGCTGGAACCCGCGGGGCGTCGTGCTCCACTCGCCGGAATATATTCCGGTGCAGGAAGTGCTGGCTACGGCCAAGGCGGCGGGGGCTGTCGTCGTGTTTGCCCACCCCACCGTGTACAAGAGTATGCCGCTGCTGCGGGAGCTGGTGAAAGAGGGAATGGTGGACGGCATCGAGATCGATCACCCCAGCAACAGCCCCGAAGACCGCGCCGAGTGCATCGCCCTGTGTGAGCAGTACGGCCTCATCCGCACCGGCGGCACCGATTTCCACGGGGCCAACCACAAAAAGGTCCATCCTGTCGGCACCTGCATCACGCCGGACGACCAGATCGCCCGGATCGAGGAACTTGCACACGAACGGAAAAAATAGTATAATAAAAAAACTCAAGAAAAAGAGAGGATGTACCGAAATGAGCAAATCGTTTGAGTTTCCCAATGTGGGCACCTGCTCAAAGCTGACCAAGATCGTCCTGAACGAGGATCACACCATTGAATCCGTCGAGGTCGTCGGCGGCTGCAATGGCAACCTGAAGGGCATCAGCCGTCTGCTGAAGGGCATGAAGGCCGAGGACGCCATCGAGCGGATGGAGGGCACCACCTGCGGCCCCCGCCCCACCAGCTGCCCCGACCAGATCGCCAAGAACCTGAAAAAGGCGCTGGCTGAGCTGTAACCCCAAAGATCGCACCCCTGCCGAATTGCACGTTTTGTGTGGTTCGGCTTTTTTGTTGATTTTTTTCTCTCCGGTCAGTCTATACTTCTGCTGTATAGGATCAAACAGCAAGGAGCAGACAAATGAGCATTTGGGAAGCATTCGGCATGGGCAGATACAAGGGCTTTTCGCGGGAGGCGGGGCTGTTGCTGGACGAGGCGGTGGAGCTGGCGGGCGGCTTCGGCTGCAAAAAAGCCGATACCGGGCATCTTTTGCTGGCAATGCTCCAAATCGACCACGGGGCTGCCGGGCGGTTCTTGGCCGGAAAAAACATTACCGAGCTGGCCGTGCGGCGGCAGCTGGCCGAGGAACGAAGCGGCCCGGTGCAGCATCTCGACCGTCATGCGATGGCTCCGGACCTGCGCCGCGCCATGGACTATGCTCTCATTGGGGCGCAGAACGCCCACCAGTCCCGCGCAGAACCGGAACACCTGCTCTGCGCCATGCTGGAGGATACCGATTGCGCTGCCGGGGTGCTGCTGGCGTCTATGGGGGTCCAGCTCACCGAGGCCGTGCGGGAGTGCCGCCAGCTTTCGGGTCAGTTCATCCTGCCCAGCCAGCCCCGCGCTTCGGCCATGCCCCGCGGCAGCCGCGCCAGCGACAAATACTGCCGTGACCTGACCCGCCGCGCCGCCGATGGTGAGCTGGACCCGGTCTTCTGCCGGGAAAAGGAGCTGGATCGGATGGTGGAAATTTTGTGCCGCCGCCAGAAGAACAACCCCTGCCTTGTGGGGGAGCCGGGCGTGGGCAAGACCGCGCTGGCCGAAGGGCTGGCGCAGCGCATTGCCGCCCACGAGGTGCCCCGGATGCTCCAAGGCCGACGGCTGCTGGCGCTGGATATGGCCAGCCTTGTGGCGGGCACGAAGTACCGGGGCGACTTTGAGGAACGGTTCAAGAACCTGCTGGAAGAGCTGGTGCGGGATGGTTCCGCCATCCTGTTCGTGGACGAATTCCACACCATCGTCGGAGCCGGGGCGGCGGAAGGCGCCATCGACGCGGCCAGCATCTTAAAGCCGGTGCTGGCGCGGGGCGAGCTGCAAATGATCGGTGCCACGACGAATCAGGAGTTTCGCAGCCACATCCAGAAGGATGCCGCGCTGGAGCGCCGGTTTGGCCGGGTGCAGATCGAAGAGCCTACCCCGGAACAGGCCGCCGCCATTCTGGAAGGGCTGGCTCCCCGGTACGAGCGGTACCACAATGTGCGTCTGCCCGCCGAGACGCTGCGGGAGGCGGTGGAGCTGTCGGTGCGGTATCTGCCGGGGCGGTGTCTGCCCGATAAGGCCATCGACCTTGTGGACGAAGCCTGTGCCGCCGCCCGCATCCGGGCCGAGCGGGAGGGCATCACGAACCCCACGCTGACGCGGGAAGAGATCGCCCATGTGGTCGCACAGGCCAGCGGCGTGCCCGCCGAGCGGGTGGGGGAGAAGGAGCGCGACCGGCTGGACAAACTGGAAACCCGCCTCAACGCCGAGATCGTCGGCCAGCAAAAGGCGGTGGCGGCAGTCGCCGGTGCCATCCGCCGCAGCCGCACCGGGCTGGGGGAGCCGGGCCGGCCCATCGGGGCGCTGCTCTTTCTGGGGCCCACCGGTGTGGGCAAGACCGCGCTGGCCAAGGCGCTGGCCCGCAGTTGGTTCGGCAGCGAGAAGGCTCTGCTCAAGTTCGACATGTCGGAGTATCAGGAGCAGCACACCACGGCCCGCCTCCTCGGTGCGCCGCCGGGCTACCTCGGCCACGACGAGGGCGGGCAGCTGACCGAAGCCGTCCGCCGCCGCCCTTACAGCGTCGTTCTTTTCGACGAGATCGAAAAGGCCCACCCGGATATCCAGAACATCCTGCTGCAGATTCTGGAGGACGGCCAGCTCACCGATGCCATGGGCCGAAAAGCCGATTTCCGAAACACCATCGTCCTGCTGACATCGAACCTCGGTGCACGGTTCTTGGCCGGGCAGAGCGCTCCGCTGGGCTTTGCGGCGGGCAGCGAGGTGCTCTTCGAAAAGCAGTCGGCACAAGCCATCGAAGAGGCAAAGAAGTGGTTTCGGCCGGAGCTGGTGGGGCGGCTGGATGAGCTGATCGTCTTCCGCCCGCTGGCCGATGAGAGCTTGTGCGCCATTGCCGAAAAGCTGCTGGGCCAATTGGAGGAGCGGGCCGCCCACAACGGCTACCAGCTCACCCACACGCCCCGCGTCGGCCCGGCGCTGGCGGCGCGGGCACGGTCGCCCTACGGAGCCCGTGAACTGCGGCGGCAGGTGGACCGGGCCGTGGAACAGGCCCTCGCAGACCAGATCGCCGCCGGGGCGGCTCACACCGGCCAGCACTGGACGGCGGACTGCACCGGAGATGGTTCCGTTGTGCTGGAAGAGAGCGAAACAATTTCCACTGGTGCGGTCAGCGGTAATTTCTAAAGACAAGGTGCTCCTCTGTACAACCTCTCCGTTATTGCTTCGCAATGCCACCTCTCCTAGTAGGAGAGGCCTTGGCAGTAAATGCAAAGTTGTCGGTTTCGCCAGAGGCTCCCGAATGTCCCCTTGCATCCTGTGTTTTTTCTGTTATTATAGAGATAATAGAAATCGCAGGAGGACGCCAATGCGCACATTGTTTTTGTTGAACCCGGCGGCGGGCAAGCAGGACTGCACCGCTTCCCTCATCCCGCAGATCGAGGCGGCGGCCCGGCGCGCGGGGCTGGCAGAGGGAGAATACACGGTCTGTGTGACCGAATATGCGGGCCACGCGCGGGAACTGGCCCATGCGGCGGCACAGGAGACGGCCCAGAGCGGCAAGCCGCTCCGCATCTACACGGCGGGCGGCGACGGCACTTTTATGGAGGCCATGACCGGCGTGCAGGGCTTTCCCCACGCGGCGGTGGGCTGTCTGCCCTACGGCAGCGGCAACGATTTCCTGCGCACCTACGGCACGAAAGAGGAGTTTGCCGACCTTGACGCCCAGCTTGCGGGCGGGGAAGTGACCATCGACCTGCTGGAAACGAATCTGGGCCTGTCCGCTACCATCTGCGCGGCGGGGCTGGACGCACAGGTGGCCTACGGCATCCCGAAGTTCCGGCGCATCCCGCTGTGCGGCGGTGAGGTGGCCTATCTGCTCTCCATCGTGGAGCAGCTCTGCGGACACATCGGCCGGAAGCTGACCTTCACCATCGACGGCGAGGAGCTGACGGTGGACTGCCTGATGTGCGCCATCTGCAACGGCAAAGCCTACGGCGGCGGTTTCCTCGCCGGGCCGGAAGCAGTCCCGGATGACGGCTGGCTGGACGTTTTCATTGTCCGCAAAGTCGGGCGGCTGACCATTGCAAAGCTGCTGGGCATGTACAAGAATGGTCGCCATTTTGCCCATGGCCAGCTGACCGAAGAGGCAAAGCCGTACTTCATTTACCGTCGCGCCAGATGTGTAGCCCTCCACCCGGTGGATGGCCGCGGCCCCATCGTCGCGACTGCTGACGGCGAGTGCGCCCCCTGCGATACCGTCACGGCGGCCCTTCAGCCGCTGGCGGGCCGCATCCTCCTGCCGAAACCGGCTTACGAAAGATTTTTGGAAAAACACGCGGTCGTATGATGAAAAGCGGCTCTTCGCAAGAAGAGCCGCTTTTCTGTCATAAAATCTTAACAAAAAAATGCCGCAAACCTCTTGATTTTTGCAGTCGAGATGAGTACAATACACTTAGCACTCAGAGAAATGGAGTGCTAAACACCGGAGACGAAGAAAACGAGAGCTTCCGGGCCAAAAAAGTTTATCATTATATTTATTATAGGAGGGCAAGAACTATGAAGATCATTCCTCTTGCAGACCGTGTTGTTATCAAGACTGTTGAGGTTGAGGAGACCACCAAGGGCGGCCTGATCCTGACCGGCAGTGCCAAGGAGAAGCCTCAGGTGTGTGAGGTCATCGCTGTCGGCCCCGGCGGCGTTGTGGACGGCAAGGAAGTCAAGATGACCGTGAAGGTCGGCGATAAGGTCCTCACCAGCAAGTATTCCGGCACCGAAGTCAAGGTGGATGGCGAGGAGTGCACCATCGTCCGTCAGGGCGACATTCTGGCCGTTGTGGAAGACTGAGATTTTCCCCTCTATTTTTGAAATTGAGCTTTAAAGGAGCGATTTGATTATGGCTAAACAGATCAAGCAGGGCGAGGAAGCCCGCAAGGCGCTGTGCGCCGGTATTGACACGCTGGCAAATACCGTGAAGATCACCCTTGGCCCCAAGGGCCGCAACGTGGTGCTGGGCAAGAAGTTCGGCGCCCCGGTTATCACCAACGATGGTGTCACCATCGCGAAGGAGATCGAGCTGAAGGACGAGTTCGAGAACATGGGCGCACAGCTGGTGCGTGAGGTCGCAACCAAGACCAACGATGCCGCAGGCGACGGCACCACCACCGCAACCGTTCTGGCACAGGCCATGGTCACCGAGGGCATGAAGAATGTCACCGCCGGTGCAAACCCCATGGACATCCGCCGCGGCATGAGCAAGGCAGTCACCAAGGCGGTCGAGGCCATCAAGGCCCACAGCCAGAAGGTCAAGGACTCCAACGACATCGCCCGCGTCGGCACCATTTCTGCCGGTGACCCGGAGATCGGCCGCCTGATCGCAGAGGCTATGGAGAAGGTCACTTCCGACGGCGTCATCACCATCGAGGAGAACAAGACCACCGCTGAGACCTACAACGAGATCGTCGAAGGTATGCAGTTTGACCGCGGCTACCTGACCCCGTATATGGTCACCGATACCGACAAGATGGTGGCCGATCTGGACAACGCCGCCATTCTGATCACCGATAAGAAGATCAGCGTCATTCAGGATCTGGTCCCCCTGCTGGAGCAGGTCATGCAGAACGGCATGAAGCTGCTGATCGTGGCGGAGGACATCGAGGGTGAGGCTCTGTCCACCCTGATCGTCAACCGTCTGCGCGGCACCCTGAATGTCTGCGCCGTCAAGGCTCCCGGCTTCGGCGACCGCCGCAAGGAGATGCTGCAGGATATCGCTACCCTGACCGGCGGCACCGTCGTGTCCTCCGATCTGGGCTATGAGCTGAAGGATGCCACCGTTCAGATGCTGGGTCATGCCCGTCAGGTCAAGGTCACCAAGGAGAACACCACCATCGTCGGCGGCGCTGGCGACAAGGACGCTATCGCAGCCCGCATCGCCCAGATCCGCAACCAGATCGAGGCAGCCACCAGCGATTTCGACCGCGAGAAGCTGCAGGAGCGTCTGGCAAAGCTGGCTGGCGGTGTGGCCGTCATCAAGGTCGGCGCTGCCACTGAAGTTGAGATGAAGGACAAGAAGCTCCGCATCGAGGATGCTCTGAACGCTACCAAGGCAGCCGTTCAGGAAGGCGTCGTCGCTGGCGGCGGCACCGCTCCCATCAACGCCATCCCCGCTGTCCGTGCGCTGTGCGACACGCTGGAAGGCGACGAGCGCACCGGTGCAAAGATCGTCCTGAAGGCTTTGGAGGCTCCTCTGCGCCAGATCGCCAAGAACGCCGGTCTGGAAGGCAGCGTCATCATCGACAAGATCATCTCTGCCAACAAGCCCAACTACGGCTTCG
>ERZ1673741.2788-NODE-2788-length-11668-cov-18.747266_pt1 | contig 11668 bp, 9 predicted proteins | sample MGYA00580209_ERZ1673741 | MGnify/ENA primary metagenome ERZ1673741 (study PRJEB41218, sample SAMN15661754) | gut metagenome | host: Homo sapiens | place: Canada: London | collected 2015-08-20/2019-03-30 | study: EMG produced TPA metagenomics assembly of... | reverse complement strand
TTCGGCGCACTCTACCCATTTTCCCTCTTCAAACCGGTTTTTAGAGGTTCCCTAAAGTTGCCTTGCACAAGCGTTCACCTGCGGTGAACTCCGTGCATATCGGCAAATTATATCATACCCTTGCGGATATGATATAATTATGTATTGCAAAAACGCAGTGAACGTATTGCCAAAACTCAGTAAATACAATCCGCTGCGTATAAAGGAATTGAAATGATAAAAGAAAACCAGAAGCTGTTCAACCGCCTGAACGTCGCGACAGACGCGGCTGCGGCTTTTATTTCGATAGCTGCGGCGTACCTGCTGGTGTTCAGCCTGCTGGATTTCGACCGCAACTACCCGCTTGTGGATTACTTCAAGCTGCTGCTGATATTCGTTCCGCTCCAGCTCGTGACCTACGGCTGCATGGGGCTGTACAGCTCGTTCCGCGGCAAGAGCTTCGCCAACGAGACCGGAAAGCTCACCGCCGCGCTGTTCCTGGACGGCATGGCGATGATCGCGCTGCTGTATGTGATCCAGATCATCAACTTTTCGCGGTGGGCGCTGGCGATATTCCTTGCGCTGGACTTCCTGATAGTCCTGCTGAAACGGTTCATTCTGCGCAAGACCCTCCGGAAGTTCCGCGAGAGCGGATACAACCGCAAGTACGTGCTTATCGTCGGGAGCGGCCACGCCGCCAGGGACTACCTGAAAACGATAAACGAGGAACGCTGGCTCGGCTACCAGTGCTGCGGCTGCGTTTCAGACTCCCCGCTGGAGGGCGCGAAGCTGCTGGGCGGATACGACAGGCTCCTTGACATACTGGAAGAGAAAAGCTACGACGAGGTGGTATGCGCGCTCGACAGCGACGGCGTCTCGCAGCTTTCAAACATAGTAGAGGCATGCGAGCTGACCGGCACGAAGATCTCGGTTATCCCGAGCATATACAAGTACATGAGCGCCACCCCGGCTATAGACATGGTGGGAGATATCCCGCTGATGAACATACGGCGCATTCCGCTGGACAATATGGGAAACGCCGCGCTCAAGCGCGCCCTGGATATCGTCGGCTCGCTGGTGCTGCTGATACTGACTTCGCCGGTGATACTGGTCAGCATGCTGATAATAAAGATCACCATGGGCGGGAATGTGATATTCAGGCAGAAGCGCGTAGGGCTTAACAAGAAAGTCTTTACGATGTATAAGCTGAAATCCATGCGCGACAGCGCCGTCAGCGACACCGCCTGGAGCACGGACGCCGACCCCCGCCGCACGAAATTCGGCGCGTTCATACGGAAATTCTCGATAGACGAGCTTCCGCAGCTCGTAAACGTGCTGAAAGGCAATATGAGCCTTGTTGGCCCGCGCCCGGAGATACCGTTTTACGTCAACGACTTCAAGGACAAGATACCGATGTACATGATAAAGCATCAGGTAAAGCCGGGAATCACCGGACTTGCCCAGGTCAACGGCTACCGCGGGGACACCTCCATTGAAAAGCGCATAGAATACGATATCCGCTACATAGAAAACTGGAGCTTCTTCCTGGATATCGGAATACTGATAAGAACCGCCCTGAGCGGCTTCATGAACAAAGAAAAGCTGAACCCGGACAAACCCGGGAGCAAAAAATACATAAAACCATACAGACCGGAGAAAACTAATATGAAAAAAACAGAAGGAAAAACCGACCTGCTGGCGCTTGTGATGTTCCTGCCGTCGGTGATAGCCCTTGCTCTTATCCCCATCATAATCAATATCCAGACCGTAGTGACTGACCTACAGCAGACCTACATGTACTACGGCGGCACCGTTGTAAGCGGAGATTCCGGAACCACCTACCAGCTTATAGACTTCTACTCGCAGGGGAAGGCTCTTGCGGCAGTCGTGCTTGCGATGATAATGATAGGAATGGCGCTGGTATGCTGCCTGTCGCTGTTCAGGCGCGTTGAAAAGCGCTCGTTCGTATACGTGGGCTGTTCCGTTGTGTACGTCGTCATGACCCTTGCCTCCGCAGCAAATTCGCTTTACAGCCAGATTGCGTTCAACGGCGAGTACGACCGCGCCGAGGGATTCTACACCATCGCGTGCTATTTCGTGATGTTCCTGTTTACAATGTACGCGTTCCGCACTTCCGGAAACTTCAAATTCGTCGCTATAGCGCTGTTCATCTGCGTCGGATTCAACGCGGTGCTGTCGGCGTTCCAGTTCTTTAATAACAACCTGCTCCAGTACGACTGGTTCGTGAACCTCGTTTGCAGCAACGACCTCCGCTGGACAGGCGTTTCCGTCGATATCCGAAACGGAATGGCGTACGGTGCGCTTTATAACAGCAACTACATGGGCAGCTTCACCGGACTTATCATTCCGCTGTTCACCGTTATGGCGATGTATTCGAAGAAGGCGGTTTACCGCGTGCTGTTCATCGTGTTCGATCTGCTTTCCGTATTCATGCTGCTGGGAAGCTCCGCGCGAAGCGGTATCGTCGCCATTGCAGCCGCGCTCGTGGTCGGTATCATAGTTTTCGCCCGGGTTATCGCAAAGCACTGGAAGCCCTGCGTTATCGCAGTCGCTTCGATAGCTGTGGTGCTCGTTGGAGCGAATTTCGCGCTGGGCAACCGCCTGTTCTCGCGTATACCATCCATCGTGAACGACGCCGTTGGCATGTTCCTGCCCGCTGACAGCGAGGACGCCGACCTGTTCGACAAGATACCCCTGCGCGAGATAGACGTCCAGAACGACGGCACCGTAAAGCTGACCGGTCAGGAAGCCACCGCTGTGATAGGCTACGACAGCGATGCGAAGGTGTACACCTTCACAGATGAAAACGGAAACGCGCTTCCGATGAAATCCACCATCAGGCTGGAGCAGAATCCCGAATTAGACGGCCTTGTAGCCGGATTTGATTACGCCAACATGATAGCGACTGTAAAGGTCAACGGAGCACAGGCGTGGTTCAATGTGGACGATTCCGGCTCTCTTGTGCTTAACAGTGATATAGACTATGTTCTTGACGACCCCGACGGAAACGGCAGCATCGGCACCGACAGCACCTACGGAACCGTAACGGTGGATCTCAACGGCTCTACTGTTTACATTGAGTACGATACCGACTATAACAGGCTGTTCTTCACGGAGTACACAGACGATATCGTAGACCTGTTCTACACCGAGAGAATGTACTTCAAGAATGACATCATGAATGATGTGTCCCTTCTTCTGACCGCAGACGAAAACGGCTCAATTTACGACCGCGACCTTGTATGCCTTAACTTCTACAGGGATTTTACAAACTCGCTGTATTTCAAGTACACCGGAACTGCCATCAAGATGGTCCACCCCAACACAATGACCGCTTTCGCTCCTGTAAATGCAGAGCACATCGGCTTTGAGGGCAAGGAGGAGCTCGGTTCCTCGAGAGGCTACATCTGGTCGCGCACTCTGCCGCTTCTCGGAAACTGCCTGTTTACCGGATTCGGCCCTGATACGTTCACCTATAACTTCCCGCAGAACGATGTTCTTGCAAAGTACTACTCGTACGAGCAGTTCAATGAAGGCTTCTATGTAACGGTCGACAAGCCGCACAACATGTATCTCCAGATATTCTACTCCAGCGGACTTATCGCGCTGCTGGCGTTCCTGGTGATCGTGGTATTCTACCTTGTGGACTGCTTCCGGCTGTATGCTCTCAGGCGCGAATACCGCACGGAGCAGGCGATGGGTATATCCGTAATGCTCGGCATCGTGGGATATCTCGCCGCCGGAATGTTCAACGACTCGGTAGTGAGCGTTGCGCCGGTATTCTGGATACTCCTCGGCGTGGGAGCCGCGCTGAACACCATCAACCGCCGCGCAGACCGCCGCGTTGCAGTCGACGAAGACTACATTCCCGAGGCTCCCGTGGTTGACAAGCCGGTCGATCCGGAACTGAAAAAGCAGGCGGCAGACGCAGCCCAGATACTTGCCGCTGCGGTGCGTACCGGCGTTGAAAACGAAAAGGCTGAAAAGGAAAAGCGCCGTCAGGAGCGCATGGCGCGCACTCCCAGCAAGGAGGACATCAGCAGCCTTCTCGAGAGCGTCCGCGCGATAAAGACGGTAGAGGACAAACAGCGTGAGGAAGCCGAAAAGCAGGCGGGATCCACACAGGCAAACCCGGCAAAGGAGAACAGCGATGATAACGGCTGACCTCCACGCTCACACGAGTTTTTCGTCTGACAGCGAAGAGCCGATGGAAAACGCCCTTTCCGCGATGGTGGAAAAGGGTCTGAAAACGGTATGCTTCACCGAGCACATGGACATGGACTACCCCGGCGGGGAGTTCCTGCTGGACGCCGCCGCGTACCGTTCCCGCCTGGTGGAGCTGCGAGAGGAGTTCCGCGGGAGGATAGAGGTGCTTTTCGGCGTGGAACTGGGGCTGATGGACTACCTCGCGCCGCGGCTCAGGGAGTATGTCGGTGCCTGGGACTTTGATTTCGTGATAGGCTCCTCGCACCTGGTCGATGGCATTGACCCGTACTATCCGGAGTACTTCGAGAAATACGACGACCACAACGGCATTCTGCGTTATTTCGAGAGCATACTGGCGAATATCCGGGCGTTTGACGGCTTCGACGTTTACGGACACCTGGATTACATCGTGAGGTACTGCCGCGCGAAGGCGTATCGCCCTGCCGAGTATTCCGATATCACGGACGAGATACTGAAAACTCTGATAAGCATGGGGAAGGGGATCGAGCTGAACACAGCGGGTCTGAAATACGGACTTGGCTGGGCGCACCCGCACCCCGAGGTGCTGAAGCGCTACCGTGAGCTTGGCGGGGAGATGATAACCGTAGGCTCCGACGGGCATAAAGCGGAACATTACGCCTGGGAGTTCGATAAGGCGGAGGATATCCTCAGGGACGCAGGATTTAAGTATTACGCGGTGTTCCGCGGAAGGAAGCCGGAATTTGTCAGAATTTGAATTTATTCAGCTGGCGTTCACCTTCAAACCAGTTTTTGAATTCCTAATAAAAAGGCGGGCAGCCGCTGCTTGTCGAAAAAGTGTCTTTTGCCCGCGAAGCGGGCATTTGAAATCCATTTTTTGACCCAGCTTACAGGGGACATCAAAGGGATATAGTCGCAAACCCGCATTACAAAAGGAATAGTAGTGCCGCATAACCAACGCAGACCATACCCCAACCAATAATAAGGACGCTTTTCACTGAAAGGCGTCCTTTTCTATATATAAATATAGTATAGAAATTAGCAAAAAAATTGAAAAACACAAAAGGAGAGTTTTTTCAAGCTCTCCTTTTTGTTTCGAGCAATCTGCCTATTATACTGTTTTTAGCAAAAATATTTGTTAATAAATAACAAAGATTTCATCATCGCGCACAAAACGCAGACAAAACATTTAGCATTATAGCTGAAATTTGTTTGCTTCATAATATACCAAAACACTCTAAAGGAGACTATCATGTTGAACATTCTCTATAACACCAAATCGCCACGCTGCAATTCCAGTAAGTGCTTTGCCTATTGGGACGGAAAATGCTCTGCTTTGGTAAGCAGCAGCTTTAAGGGCGGCTGCCCGTTCTTCAAAGATAAGGAAGCGAAAGCAGCGGAGGATTTACGCTGCAAGGATAGGGTTGAAAAGTGGAAAGCAGCGCAGAAGAAATAAATCCACAGTAATTCCTATCTTTCAGAAAGGCGATGATTTTTTATGAACGCAATATTCCAAATGCTAAACCCCAGCAACACGCTGACCGTAAACCGCTTGCTTGCTCACGCAATCGGTTTGTCAGAAGCGGTGATATATGCCGCCCTCATATCGAAATGCAGCTACTACGAGCGTAACGGTATGCTCGACGATGGCGGCTGGTTCTACTCGACCGTTCCCGACCTCGAAGCAAGCACCGCCCTTTCTGAGTATCAGCAGAAACGCTGCATAAAGAACCTGGTGGAATCCGGACTTATCGAAAGCAAGAACCGTGGACTTCCCGCCAAGCGCTGTTTTCGTATAATCGAGAATATAGAGCTTATTTCAAAGCTCATTTCAGAGGGCGAAAAGAAGCAGATGTCCATAAAGCCGGCTGCGGCTCTGTCCTATGAGAAGAAGCGTAAGAACAAGGCTGAAAACGAAGCACCGCCCCCTTGCTCCGAAAAAACTCCGGAGCAAGAAATCCCTGACGAGCCTATCCCAGATAACTCCGGTGCTTGCTCTGAACATTCTCCGGAGCAGGCTGTCAAGGAACTTCCGGTACTGCTCCCCACAAACTTCGGTGCTAGTTCCGAAAAATCCGATTTTCCCTCATTATATAAATCTAAAGCTAATAAATCCATAGTTAATAATCATCTATCAATCAATCCAAAGGACGGCGCTGATTTGATGGATAGGATCGATTCTTCAATACCAAATACGGTTTCCTCCGATGAAAGGACGGACTACGCAGATATTATCCGGGAGAACATCGGTTATGATTATCTTCTCGAAAGCAGTCCGACGCAGAAAGGCAGGATAAACGAAATCGTCGGGATAATGCTCGACGTGGTATGCTCCACCAAAAAGTATATCCGTGTGAACGGCGAGGACTTCCCGCAGAGCGTTGTGAAATCACAGTTCCTCAAACTGGACAGCACCCATATTGAGTATGTGATTACGGCGCTCGACAAGAACACAAGCAATGTACGCAACATCAGGGCGTATCTCATAACGGCTCTGTATAACGCCCCGCTGACGATCGACAGCTTTTATTCAGCAATGGTCAATCACGATATGTACGGCAGTAAATGAGGGTGCTAAAAGCACGGAAAGGACATTTTATGAAAGCAATTGCAATCTATAATCACAAGGGCGGTGTCGGAAAGACAACAACGGCTATCAACCTTGCAAATGAGCTTGCCGAGCGTGGCAAGGTGCTTGTAATCGACTTTGACGGACAGGCTAACAGTTTCCGTTTCTTTGCAGAACCGAGGGCGTGGCTTGAAACAGCGCTGATAAAGAGGAACTGCCTGCCTACTGTGGCGAAAAGCTCTACCAGATACCATAACATCGACATTCTGACGGCGACCCCGGCGCTTAACCTTGTGGCGGCGCAGTTTGAGCAGCTCCCGGAAGATGTTCAGACAACCAACGTGAGAAAGGTGCTGACTTTTGACCGCAGCTATGAATACGCAGTTCTCGACCTGCCGCCGGCTCTGACAAAGCTGACAGAAAAGGTAATCACGCTTTCCGACAGCGTGTTCGTTCCCATAGAGCTTGGAATGTTCGCAATACAGGGCATTCCTGCTGTAACAGGAGCGCTTGCGAACTGCAACGCCAAATTCGGCGGCTGTATCGTGAACAAGTTTGACAAGGAAAATCCTGCCGATATAGAACTGCTGGAATATCTCAAATGCACACTCGGAAACAAGGTGCTGAACACCACCATTCCTTTCAGCCGTGTTATCAAAAACTCGTTCAGTTACAAGCTGACTGCAAAGGAATATATGAAGTGGACGGCTGCGGCGCAGGCTTACGAAGATTTGGCGGCAGAAATTATTGAAAGGCTTGGTGATGAATAATGGGCAGAAAATTACAGCTTGACAGCGCAATAGCAGCGGATATTCAGACCGTCAATGCCGACAGCTACATAGACAGCCTAAAAATGATAGACATTGAAAATATCGAGCCGAACCGGAACAATTTCTATGAAAATTCCGAAATAGAGGCTCTGGCGGACGATATAGAGCGGCAGGGCTTAATGACGGCTCTGGTGGTTTCCGAACACAACGGCAAGTATGAGCTTATCAGCGGACACAGACGGCTTGCTGCTATCAAGTCCCTTATCGCAGACGGGCGCAGGAGAAGCGGCAAAGTCCCCTGTTTCATCAAGGGCGCAAAGCCGAATACCGAAACCGAACTTGACCTCATAATGCTGAACGCAACTCAGCGCAAGTATTCGGACGCAGATACCATGCGTGAATATGAGGAACTGACACGGATTTTCAAGGAACTTGAAGCTGCCGGAAAGCCTGTCAAGGGCAGAATAAGGGATAAGATTGCAGACGCACTCAATGTATCTCCGGCGCAGGTCGGAAAACTGGATAACATCAAGCACAACGCTATCCCCGATGTGGAGCAGGCGGTAAAATCCGGAGATATGTCGATTTCGACAGCCAACGAGGTGGCAAAGCTGGCTCCCGAAAAGCAGCAGGAAATAATCTCTGAAAAGCCGCAGATTTCCCATAAGGAGGTCAAGAAAATTCAGCGGCAGGAAAACACCTCCGCTGACGCTGCTCCCGAAACTGACGAGGAAGAAGATGAGGACGAAACAGAAGATGAAGATACATTTTCTGAACCGCCTGTCGTTCTTTCCCATGAGGAAGCCGAAGCCCTTTCAAAATACATTGAGGATCTTCTCATTCTGGCAAGGGGCGAGGATTTCAAGGTGCTGCGTAAACTTGCGGACAGGCTGTGATTTTGAAAATGTGCTATTTATAGCACGTTGACAAAGGTGCGCATAATAAGTGTAGATACAAAAGCACATTATTCCAATTTGTGACGCCATATTCATTAAAATATGATATAATTTTATTGAGTAAATTTTGAATTTGATGTAGTGTTTGCTGCTAAAAACGTAGTATATAGTTGAAGCCGGAAAGGAGGCGATAAAATGATAGAAGATGAAAAAATCGTTGAATTGTTTTTCGAACGGTCAGAGCTAGCTATACGGGAGCTTGACAACAAGTACGGCAAAGTCTGCCACAAGCTGTCATACAACATTGTGAACAACAGGCAGGACGCTGAAGAATGTGTAAACGACGCTTATCTGGGAGCGTGGAACACAATTCCTCCGGAAAAGCCTGATCCGTTGCTGACCTACCTTTGCAAGATCGTTCGAAATATTTCTCTGAAAATGTATTACAGGAAAAAAGCCGCCAAGCGAAGCAGCACTTACACGATTGCTATGGAGGAAATCGAAGCCTGCATAGCAGCACCGAGCACGGTAGAAACCGAATTTGAAGCAAGATAGCTGGCGCGGATCATCGAAAGTTTTCTGGATACACTGACCGCTCAAAATCGCGTTATCTTCATGCGGCGGTATTGGTTTTCGGACAGCTGTAAGGATATAGCCGGGCTTGTAGGGCTTACAGAGAAAAATATTACTGTCCGGCTGACTCGAATACGTCAGAAAATGAAAAAGTATTTGATTGAAAAGGGGGTATTTATATGAACTCGAAGAAGTTTACCGAAGCTATGAGCGAAATCGACAACAAGTATGTTAGTGAAGCACTTTCTTACAACAGAACCCGTTTGTTGAAAAAAAGTCATAAAAGGATCGCAGTTTTAGTCGCTGCTGCCATAGCGGTATTTAGTCTTTGCGGATTCACTGCATATGAACTTGGATTATTTGACCCGTGGCTGCAAAAACCATCCGTCGAACCAATAGAAACCGTCCGGAGCGCAATTGAAGGTCAGGCTGACAAGGAATATACAATAGCCCTACGCGTTGAGAAAATAAATGTCGATGAAGATGAAACGGCGCGTGTTAAAGCTATGTACTCCGGCAGTGAACTTGCAGAAGCAAGAGGGTGGACAGATGAATATCTTGAGGAACACTTTGTTGTCGTATGGGCGAAATACTATACGGAGTACGACCATACAAAGACATTTTTAGATGACGGTTATACTGAACAGTATTTTTACCTGACCCAAGATACAAAATCCGGGGAATGGACAATTATCGATAATACATCTCCAAACACTATTTCAAAATAACACAGCAAACACCATTCACAAGGACAGTCAACTTTATGGCTGTCCTTTTTTTGTGCCTATGGGCAAGAAAAGAAGCAGACATGGCAAGGATAAAATAATCCCACACCGCCCAAACGCTAAAAATGTGCTATTTATAGCACAAAATCTGAACAGGAGGTATTGATCATGGCAGACGAAGTTGGCTCCGCTGCATTGCAATCGGGGCAAAAAATCATCGAGGTGGGAGCTGAGCTTATCAAGCTCCTTGCTCCCCTCTTTGAAAAAATGCTGAAAGAACTGTACCACAATTCAGTTGAAAGCATTAACCAAATCGGCGGCAGCATTGCCGAGAGATTGGCGAAAGGTACCGTCACGAACGGCGAGCTGCTGTATGAAGCCAACAAGGCGGAATGCGGCATTTCCACAACGAGCAACATTCTTTCCGCTGACGCGAAAGCCTTTGCCGCAAAAGCAAAGGAATATAAAATTTCTGTTGCGGTCGTGGGCAATGGAGATAAGCAGACTATCGAATTCCTCGACCGTGACAAGGGCATAGTCAATCAGATAACGCAGGAGATAATGCAGGAACGCTTGAAAGAAGCTCCGCAGAGCGTAAAGTGTTTTAACATCAGCGCCAACAACGTGACCGCTATGAAAGCCGCTTTTGAGGAACAGGGTTTAAGCTGCCAGTTCATGAAATCCGCGGACGGCAAGATAAAATGCGTCTATCCCGCAGAAAACGCTGAGCAGGTCGCCGTTGTCAAGGAAGATTACAAGCGCGTTCACGGCGAGATTTCAGACGATCTGGATATTCGGTCAGATGATAAAGGTATCGTTATCGCCGATGATAAACTCGGGAAGTCCTTTGAATATTCGCCCATGAATAAGGCGCAGACGATGGAATTATTTCGGGAGCAGTTCGGCTATTCTGAGGCAAAGGCAGATTTGGCGGCGAACAAAATCTGCCGCGACCTCAAGCAGGACAAGGATAAGTTCCTCGCTCATACGGAGCAGTACGATAATCTCAATTCCCTGAAAACGAATATCCGCTACCCCAGCGACGACCTTACCCTGCGGGATATGCGGTTTAATTCCGTCAATTTCAAGGACGGCGGCACGACACATATTTTCATTTCCAACGGAGATAAGACTGCCGCCCTCACTCCGGAGGAAATGACCGAAACAGAGATGAAGAACATCTGTACCAACCGGCTCGGAATGATGGAATATCAGGCTGAAAAGGCTGTTGCAAAGTCCCAGAAAATCGACAGGCAGGTCAAATCCAAAATCGAGGAACGCACAGTCGGCAAGGACGGAGTTTCGCAGAGCGTAGGCATTGAGAGAACCTCGCAGAACGGCTTTACACTAACGTTCGGCGGCAAATCCAAGACTTACAATTTCAGCACGATAAATGTTGCGGATAAGATATCCAGAGATTTTAATATTCCGAAAGAAAACTCTGCACACATAATCGACAAGGCAAAAAAGCAGAGCGTTCTCCAGAACAAAATCCAGAATTCGCTGAAAAAACAGCCTGCTTCTCCGACCGTTCCGAAGCCAAAACTCAATGAAAGCAAGGGGTTGAAACATTGAAAAAGAAGAAACCTGATATGCTGACGATTTTGCTGTATGCAATTATCATCTTTGCAGTTCTGTATGTTTCGGCGGGTCTTGGCGCGGCTATGGACTTGTCCGTGGACGATGATGGCGTGCTGGATTTCAATGTGCTTATGACGCAGTTTGAAACTGTGCTTACCTCTACCGATACGGTCGGAGCGCATTTCACGGACTTTTCATCGTACAGCTTCAAGATAACGCTCATGGTGGGTTTCGCCCTCGGCATATATGCGCTTATGAAATACACTTCCCGAAAGCGCCTGCACCGAAAGGGAGTAGAACACGGCTCGGCTCGCTGGAGTGCATAATTTTAAGTGTAAATGACACATACATGGACGCACAGGAGGTTAT
>ERZ1673741.2778-NODE-2778-length-11710-cov-6.429086_pt1 | contig 11710 bp, 8 predicted proteins | sample MGYA00580209_ERZ1673741 | MGnify/ENA primary metagenome ERZ1673741 (study PRJEB41218, sample SAMN15661754) | gut metagenome | host: Homo sapiens | place: Canada: London | collected 2015-08-20/2019-03-30 | study: EMG produced TPA metagenomics assembly of... | reverse complement strand
TTTACCTGTAAATCAATTCATTTAACACAATCTCTTCTGCCATATTACGAATACCTTGCATTCGTTGACTCATATAGCAATTCTTCAAATTCTAGTCATCTGCTTTCCAGTATTCGTTGACTTATATAATAATTCTTCACTTTCCAGTCATCGAATCATCCAACTATTGTCCTAGTTTGGACAATAAAACACATGTCTCCACATGCACACTCTGCGGGAACTGATCCACACCTCTACACATCTTGATCTCATATCCATTCGCACACAGATACTTCAGATCTCTCGCCAATGTCGCACTGTCACAGCTTACATACACAACCTTCTCCGGCTGCATCTTCACGATCGTCTCCAGCAGTGTCTCGTCACAGCCCTTTCTCGGTGGATCCACAACGATCACGTCTGCATGAGCTGTCTCGCCATTATGCTCTCGCTCATACTCTGCATAATATTCCGGCAGAACTTCTTCTGCCTTCCCGACGAAAAATTCTGCGTTATCAATCGCATTGATCTTTGCATTTTCTTTGGCATCATCGATTGCCTGCGGCACAATCTCAACTCCGTAAACCTGTTTTGCCTTCTGAGCAAGGAAGAGGGAAATCGTTCCGATTCCGCAGTACAGATCCCACACGGTTTCATCACCTTTGAGGTCTGCATACTCAAGTGCAAGTCCGTATAGTTTCTCTGTTTGTACCGGGTTTACCTGATAGAATGATAATGGGGAAATCTGATATTTTACATTTCCGATATAATCTGTAATATATCCCTGTCCCCAGAGAATTTCATAGGAATCTCCCATAATCACATTATCTCTTCGTGTATTCGGACTGATCGTGATGCTTGTCATGCCCTCAATCTGAATAAGCTTTTCAATCAGACGCTCTGCTTTCGGAAGTTTCTTTCCGTTGACCACAAGACAGACCATAATTTCTTTTGTCTTGAATCCATAGCGGATCAATGCATGCCGGATCAGACCTTTTCCAGTCTTCTCGTCATACGATTTGATCTTGTTTTCACGCATATATTGTAAAATAATCTCGAGAATCTCTTTGTTCTGCTCTACGCCAAGAGCGCAATCTGTGTTTGCAATGATATCATGTGTTCTTCCGGCATAGAATCCCGTGATCGGATTGCCTTCTTTGTCCGTTCCGAACGGGAACTGTGCTTTATTACGATAACCAAACGGATGCTCCATTCCAACAACCGGCTGCATCACTGTATCGATCTGGTCTTTTGTGAACCCACCGATTCGTTCCAGATTGCCACGAATCTTCTGGTCCTTAAACACAAGCTGACGATCATAAGACATTTCCTGGATCTGGCAGCCTCCGCATCTTCTGGCAAATGCACACTTTGGTTCTACGCGATATTCTGACGGTGTGATGACTTTCATCAATCTGGCATAGCCATAATTCTTCTTTGCCTTCATGACTTTCGCTTCAACCACATCACCGATCACTGCGTCTTTGATAAAGAGCGTGTAGCCATCCACATGGCCAATTCCTTCCCCGCTCACTCCGATATCTGTTATTTCAACTGTTACAATATCATTCTTGTTCATTCTTTTCTCTCTTCTATTTTACTCTTAATTATACAAAGATGTTGGGGTCAAAAGGTATTTTGACCCCTATGATACACGGATTGCTTCGCATTTCATGCTCTCGCAATCCTAAAACACCTCAAATCCGCTCATTTTTCTACGAAAAATGGCTACTTTTCGGTGTTTTGCGGGTCAATAAGTCATGCTTTTTCATGCAAGCAAGAAACGCATGACCTTTTGACCCTTGTATCATACAAATAGCCACTGCTCACATAAATTCTGCAAACAGTGACACTTGTTGTTCTCATTGTTAGATTTAATCCTCGGATGCTCTTCTTAAATTAGACTCAAACAGACGGTTATATCCAAGCCATTCTGTTCCTGTTTTTCCTTTGAACAGTTCTGTCAATGTCTGAAGCTTTGCATCTGTTGAATCTGCCATATTCAGTGCCACTGCCTCTGCCAGTGCCGGTTTCTTTGGAGAACCGTATTCCAGTTCACCGTGATGTGCCACGATACAATGCTTGAGTTCATGAGCAAGCTTCACCGGAAAGTCCGGGATAGAACGAATCGCATCATCGATCATCTCGACACCGATCACGATATGTCCGATCAGCTGTCCCTCATCTGTATAATCATTGTCCGGAAAATCAGAAAGTTCTTTCACTTTTCCAATATCATGGAGAATTGCAGAGCTAAGGAGCAGATCTCTATTCAAAATAGAGTAGCTTGTTGCAAAATAATCACACATACGAGTTACACTGAGTGTATGTTCAAGCAATCCTCCGGAAAGTCCGTGATGTACTGTCTTCGCTGCGGAATGTGCCTTGAATTTTTTGATAAATGCTTCATCTTTTATATAGTAAAATTCCAACACCTGTCTTAAATATTTGTTAGAAATCTGACGAATATAAGCTGTCAGTTCCTCGTACATTCCGTCTACACTCTTATCTGTTGTCGGCATATAGTCTGCCGGATTGTATTCTCCCTCTTCCGCCTTTCTGATCTGACGGATGTTCAACTGAAGATTTCCGTTATAATTAATCACATCTCCAAAAACTTCGATAAAGTCCTTCTCATCATAATCTGCGATTCCCTGGGAGTTTGGATCCCATACTTTTCCATCTAATGTTCCTGTTTTATCCTGAAGAATCAGATTATCATACGGCTTTCCATTTCTTGTCTCTGCGGAACGTTTTCCTTTACAAAGATATACATTCCTGATTGTTTCTCCCTCGCATAATCCATCTATAAATCTCATTTTCTGCCTCTTTCACTTGTTATTCTTTACTTTCAATCGTAACATCAAATTTAATATCTACATATCCTTCAGATCCTCGGCGTTTCCCTTCCACTTTGATCTGATCTCCTACTTTCAGTGTCAACATCAGTTTACGGTAAGCACTCATGCTTACAATTTTCTCTCCATTCACAGAACAGATCACATCTCCACTCTGTATGCCCGCTGCCATTGCAGGTGAATCTGCTGCCACGTCAATCACATAGATTCCTGACGGCATGCCCTCTTCTTTCTGAATTCCACTTGTCACTGCTGTTCCTGACACACCGATATAAGGTACACTTGCACCGTTCGCTAACAGCTGGATAACCAACTTCAGATCTGAGATCGCATAAGCATTCGCAGTACGTAATCCACGTTCTTTCCAGATATCAGAAGAAATCATTCCGATCACTTCTCCATCCAGATTGAATAAAATACCTGTTCCTTCGGATGCACTGCTCATATCGGTCGCAATCACACTATACTCTCCGTCGCGTCCGATTTCTTTATAGTTTGACGAACTGACAATTCCGTAACCGCTTCCTCCGGCATAACCGAAAATATTTCCCAGTGCGAATATAACATCACCCTGTTCTGTCAGATTCGAATTGCCAAGTGATGCTACACTTGAAGCACTCCATGTGGCATCTGAAAGGCTTTTTTTATCTACCGCAAATATTGCAAATCCACTATTTTTATCCTTTTTTTTCAGGCTTGCCTTATATTCTGATTTATCTGAAAATGTAACGCACCACTCTTTTGCATCTTCGCAGATCGAAGCATAGGACAAAATCAGTATCTCCGGTCCGTTATCCGCAACGATCACGCCAGATACGCTCTCATCAATTCCGGTCGCTTCTGCATTCCAGTTCTCCTGTTCTGCTCCTTTCGTAACAGATACCACACTCTTCTTCGCTGTCAGTGCTTTCTCATATGCTTTGGACATCATCTGTACATAACTGATCTCCTGCTGATTCTGCGCGTCATTCTGCTCTGTCGTGTCGCCACCTTCTGCTAAATCTTCCTCTGATTGATTGTCCTCCTGGATTGTCACAACTTGTGTCTTTTCAGGAAATAAATGCTGTGCAAGCGGGCGCAATGCAAAGAATCCCAGGCATGCAGAGCCTCCTAAAACCAGTCCGCATATTGCAATCCGGATGAGCTGTTTCATTCCTTGCTGTCTGCTGATCTTCTTTGGTTTTATCGTCTCTTCGAGAAATGCAAAAGATTCCTTTTTCTCTGACTGTTCTAAATTTTTCCCGTCAGGACCCTCTTCCGGAACCTGACCATTACTTTTCTTTTCTGACATTGACATGAACCTCATTCGTGACTGTTCACTTCCGTGTCAACTACAAAATCAACCGACACGGACATTTCCATTACTTAGTATAACTGATTCATATAGATTGTTCAATATCTATAAAAGCCTTTTATTTAATGAAATAATAAGGTACAATAAGACTCGGAAATAGTTATTGTTCACATGTATTGTGAACAGCTACATGATTAAAAAATTAGTATTAAGTTGAAATGACAGAGGAAAATAAATGAATCAAAAAACATTATTTAAACTGGAATATGATAAGATCATTGCTCTTCTTGAAAAAGAAGCGACATCTTTCCGTGGAGGACAGCTCTGCCGTCGTTTGAAGCCAATGACCGACCTTCATAAGATCAACACTTATCAGGAACAGACTGCTGCCGCTTATACACGAATCGTGCAAAAGGGACGTATCTCGTTTGGTGACGCTGCACCGGTTGAAGAGTCCATGAAGCGTCTGGAGATTGGTGGCTCACTCAGCAGTACAGAACTTCTCCGTATTTCCCGCCTGCTTGTAAATGCAGCCAGGGTAAAGGCCTACGGAAGACATGATACACAAGAGGACGCTTGCGACTGCCTGGATGAATATTTTAACCTGCTTGAACCACTGACACCACTTTCAAATGAAATCGACCGCTGTATTATCGGCGAAGATGAATACAGTGATGATGCCAGTTCCACACTGAAGCAAATTCGTCGAAGCATTAATAACATCAATGACAAAGTACACGCCACTTTAACTACACTGGTCAACGGTTCCCTTCGCACTTATCTGCAGGATGCAATCATTACCATGCGTGGAGACCGCTATTGTGTACCTGTTAAAGCGGAATATCGTGGACAGGTACAGGGACTCATTCACGATCAGTCTTCAACAGGTTCTACTCTTTTTATTGAACCTATGGCAATCGTAAAACTGAACAATGACTTAAAAGAACTTTATGCAAAGGAACAGGAAGAGATTCAGGTGATTCTTGCGAATCTAAGTGAGGAAGCCGCACAATATATCGAGGAAATCCGTGCGGATTACCGTTCTCTGACGGATCTTGACTTCATTTTTGCACGAGGTGCTCTGGCAATGTCCATGCGCGCCAGCCGGCCGCTTCTGAATGAAGAGGGACGCATCCGTATCCGTGAGGGACGTCACCCACTGCTCGATCCGAAAAAAGTTGTTCCGATCACCGTGACACTTGGGGAGGACTTCACACTGCTGATCATCACCGGACCAAATACCGGCGGTAAAACTGTTTCTTTGAAAACGGTCGGCTTGTTCTGTCTGATGGGACAGTCCGGACTTCACATTCCTGCCGGAGACCGCAGTGAACTGGCTGTATTTCATCAGATTTATGCAGATATCGGAGATGAACAGAGTATTGAGCAGAGCCTTAGTACATTCTCTTCTCATATGACCAATATTGTCTCTTTCCTTAAGAAAGTAGATGAACGTTCGCTGGTTCTCTTTGATGAACTTGGAGCCGGTACAGATCCGACGGAAGGTGCCGCACTTGCAATTTCTATTCTGTCCTATCTTCACCAGAGAGGAATCCGTACAATGGCTACCACACACTACAGCGAGTTAAAAGTCTATGCACTTTCCACTCCGGGTGTGGAGAATGCCTGTTGTGAATTCGATGTAGAAAGTCTTCGTCCGACTTACCGTCTGCTGATCGGTATTCCTGGTAAAAGTAATGCATTTGCAATCTCCGGGAAATTAGGTCTGCCGGATTATATTATTGAAGATGCAAAGAAACGGCTCAGTGAACAGGACGTTTCCTTTGAAGATCTTCTTACTGATCTTGAGACAAGCAAACGGACGATTGAAAAGGAACAGGAAGAAATCGCACGATTGAAGAAAGAAGCGGAAGACCTGAAAGCCCAGGCGAAACAGCGCCAGGAGAAATTAGATGATCAGCGCGACCGCATTTTACGCGAGGCAAATGAAAAAGCAAACGCTATTCTGCGTGAAGCAAAAGAAATTGCAGACAAGACGATCAAGGATTTCCGTAAATTCGGCAAGGAAAACATTTCTGCTTCCGAGATGGAAAAGGAACGCGAGAAGCTGCGTAAGAAGATCAAAGATACAGCATCTGCGTCTGCAATGAAAGCACAGAAACCAAAGAAAGAGCATAAAGCATCTGACTTCAAGCTCGGAGAATCTGTCAAAGTTCTCAGCATGAACCTGACAGGAACCGTAAGCTCTCTACCTGATGCCAAAGGGAATCTTACCGTACGTATGGGAATCCTCAGTTCCCAGGTCAACATTTCTGATCTGGAGATTATCGAGGAAGTCTCTCCATATGCACCGAAGAAAATGAACCGTACTTCAAAAGGCAAAATCAAAATGGGAAAATCTCTTTCTGTCCGGCCTGAGATCAATCTGCTCGGACGTACTGTTGATGAAGCCGTTGCTGAGCTGGATAAATACCTGGATGACGCAATCCTCGCTCACCTGAATACTGTCCGTGTAGTTCACGGAAAGGGAACCGGAGCACTCAGAAAGGGAATTCATGAATATCTGCGTCGTCAGAAACATGTAAAATCCTATCACCTTGCCGAATTTGGTGAAGGTGACGCAGGTGTAACAATTGTAGAACTTGGCTAATTATTTTAAACAGTTACCAACTACCTTATCATGGTTAATGGGGGAAAAAGAATGTTTGGAAAACAGAAAATCCTAATCGTAGATGATGATGAGAATATCGCTGAACTGATTTCTCTTTATCTCACAAAAGAATGTTTTGATACAAAATTAGTATATGATGGAGAAGATGCGCTTGCAGCTTTTGACAGCTATCAACCAAATCTGATCCTTCTTGATCTGATGCTTCCGGGAATTGACGGGTATCAGGTTTGTCGTGAGATTCGTTCCAAAGCTGCCACACCGATCATCATGCTTTCTGCAAAAAGTGAAGTATTTGACAAAGTTCTCGGACTGGAACTCGGAGCGGATGATTATATCATGAAGCCATTTGACCCTAAGGAAATGGTTGCCCGCGTAAGAGCTGTCCTGAGAAGATATCAGGTTGGACAACAGAATGATACTTCTGTTGAAAAAACAAAATGTGCAGAGTTTGACGGATTGACGATCAATCTTACAAACTACTCTGTTGTGTGTGACGGACATCCTGTTGATATGCCGCCAAAAGAATTAGAACTCCTTTATTGTCTTGCTGCATCACCGAATCAGGTATTCACAAGAGAGCAGCTCTTAGACCGTATCTGGGGCTATGAATATATCGGAGACACTCGTACCGTTGATGTTCATATTAAACGTCTGCGCGAAAAGATTAAAGACCACCCTCACTGGAATATCAGTACTGTATGGGGAATTGGTTACAAATTTGAGACAAAATAGATTTAAATCATCGGTCCTGGATACTGTAAACAGCATCTGGTGGCCGATGAGTACTTAGGGAGAAATTATGAAAGCAGTTCTGCATTTAAAATTTATTGTACTTTATATTATTTTCGGGTTTTTATGTGTTTTCACAACAGCAACATTAACCACAGAACTGATCACCGAACGTCTGGAAAAAGATACTTCGCAGACATTATACAGAGAAGCAACCATGATTGCGGATAATTATCTGCCTTCCTATTTTTCAAACGAATCTTCCAGCTGGGCTGTTCATTCTCAGTTATCTGCTATGAAGACGTATCTTAATTCTTCTCTGTGGTTTGTTGAAAAAGATGGTACAATGATCACCTCTGCCAACCTGAAGGATACTACTGCGCCACAATCCGTCAATAATTTTGATCCGGCCGAAATCGGGAGCAACCAGTACATGATCGGAACCTACCATAATTATTTTCAGGAAGATATGATTACTGTAATGGCTCCTGTCACACAGGGATTTTATACAAAGGGATATCTGATCATTCACAGCCCGGTCTCTCTGATCAACGAAAGATGCCGCACGCTGATGGTTCCGGTTTATATTTCTCTTGGAGTTATTTTCCTGTTGTCCTTCATCTTCCTGCTCGGGTTCCATTTCTTCGTCCATCGACCATTGTTGCTGATCACAGAAGCTGCGAAGCAATATGCCATGGGCAATCTGGATTACGAGATTCCGGTAAACAGGCATGATGAGATCGGATATTTATCCGCATCACTGAATTATATGGCTACACAACTGAAGGATTCTGATGATTATCAGAAAAAGATCGTAGCAAATGTATCCCACGATTTCCGTTCCCCGTTGACTTCAATTAGGGGGTATGTAGAAGCAATGGCAGACGGAACAATCCCACCAGAGCTTCATGAGAAATACTTAAATATCATTCTCTTCGAAACGGAACGACTGACTGACCTGACAACGGATCTTCTTACTTTGAACGAATTTGATACAAAAGAGCTCCTGCTCAATAAGACTTCCTTTGATATTCAGGAGATGATCAAACATACTGCCCAGTCTTTCGAGGGTGTCTGTACTCAGAAGCATATATCCATTAAGCTCTTTCTACTGTCTGAACAGATCAATGTAATGGCGGACCGACGCAAAATCCAACAGGTTCTTTATAATCTTCTGGATAATGCGATTAAATTCAGTGAGAATGACTCTTCTATTACAGTAGAAGTAACAACGAAAAATGATAAAATCTTTGTTTCCGTAAAAGATCATGGAATCGGAATCTCAAGAAAGGAAATCAATAAGATTTGGGAGCGTTTCTACAAATCAGATCTTTCCCGTGGAAAGGATAAGAAAGGAACCGGACTTGGACTTTCGATCGTAAAAGAAATCATACAGGCTCACGATGAACATATCAATGTGATCAGTACAGAAGGGGTTGGCACCGAATTTATTTTTTCTTTAAGCAAAGCTTAAAGGACAACGTGAACAGAACAAAGAATGTGCCTTGGCACATTCTTGCGCCTGCGGCGGTCGCTTGCGACACCTACCTTGTACGCCGCAGTGCGCATCCTGAGCGGAGCGTTTTTTTATATTAGGAAAGGACTTTCCTAATATAAAATAAAAAACATCAGGATTTTATTACTTCTATATTTCTGAATTTCAGAATGAAGTATAAAACCTGATGTTTTTATTTTACCTGACAAGCTCTTTTCTTTTATGAAATTGTTCGACTTATTTTCAACTTATTCGTAAAGGAACGGTGTTATCGTATCGTCATTCATATTGTCTGCTGTCACCCACACATATCCTGTGTTGACCTCAGCTTCATTTCCAATCTCAAGAACTGTACGTGCCGCTGCAACTACTGTCGCATATCCCATTCCAAAAGGATTCTGCACAATAAGTCCATCCACCTTTCCATCTTTCAATGCATTGACCTGCTCTTTTCCTGCATCAAACCCCACTAATGTAATATGTTTTTCTGCATCAAGCTGATCCAGCGTCTTAATTGCAAGCTGGGTTACTGTCTCGTTCGTAGCAATACATCCTTTTAAATCAGGATGTTTCTCCATATAATATTGAATTGCATCTTCATCACTCATCTTTGCCGCGCCATCGTTGACCTGCTGCATCTTCTCGGACAATTCATTGTCCACTTCCTGTGCTGTCTCATTCGCACTTTCGTCTGCTGATGAAGAAGCCGCATTCGATGCTGCATCTGCAATTGTCTCGGAAGCATCACCTGTTCCTGTTGTCTCTTCCTTCTTTTCTCCTGCTTCTGCGGCTGCCAGTTCTTCTGGTGTTACCCCGACCTGTTCAGCTACAATCTGTTTCTTCAACATTTCCAGCTGATCCAGATAAATTGTCTCTGTAACAGTCACATTCGGATGATTTGCTGCAAGTTCATTTTTGATTCCTGCCTCACGCTCTTTCGCCGTATCTGATACTGTATCATGCACAAGCAACAGAATCTCCCCACTGTCACCGATCTTCTCACAGAAATTCTTTGTTCCTGTTGTTGCCGCTTCTATATTATTCGTTTTGCAAGTACTTTGGATATTCTGATAGCTGTTTCCTGAATCAAATGCTACGATCGGAATTCCATTCTCAATCGCAAGATCAAACTGGACGGAGCATGCGCTTGCATCTACACTGGAAATTGCGATCACATCCGGATAACGTGCAAGCTCTTCATCCAGAATATTCACCTGCTGATCGATATTATCATTCTCATCCGGTGCACTGTATAATACTTTCACCTTATCATTTCCGGAATAGCCAAGTGCTGTATTCAAGTCAGTTGCTGCCTGCTCTACCCCTGCCTTTACCTGATTCCAATATGGTGTTGAAGATCCCCTTCCGATTACAGAAATATAAGTTCCAGGTTCCAGATCCAGATTGTCTGCCGATGCATATGCAGAAGATTTAATTGCATCCAGATTCGCCTGATATACCGGTGCTTCTGTCTTATCCCCTGTAAAAACCGGATCATCTGCCTTCTTTCCGCAGCCGGCTGCAAGTACCGTCATACAAAGTGCTGCCGCAATCACTGCTCTTACATTTCGTTTCCGCATAACTTTCTCCTTCTTTTCATTTATACAATTTTATCTCTATGTTTTCTACTTTTTAACTCTCAATCCATTATGATACACGAATCCTTGAAAAATGGAAGAGATAATTTCTTAAAATCTCGTGAATTTTCGTTTTTTTACTAATTTATGATAGAAATCTTCTATTTTCCACGCTCATAAGTTCTATAAGACTAACTTATAAATTACTCAAATAAATACATCAGGAACTCTTGTATATTTCCCCGTCTTGTATTAAAATGAGGATAACGAAAAGGGAAAAACCTATCGTAATCCAAAAAAGGAGGGTACATACAATGGCACACGTAATTAGTGATGAATGTGTAAGCTGTGGTACTTGCGAAGGCGAATGTCCAGTAGGCGCTATTTCTGAAGGAGATGGCAAATATGAGATCGATGCTGATGCTTGTGTAGATTGCGGAGCTTGTGAGGCTGCTTGTCCTACAGGCGCTATCTCTGAAGCATAATTTATAAGCGCTAAGTGATCACAAAACGCAGAAGTCCTGCCCGTCTGATTGATTCAGATGCGGCAGGATTTCTTTTTTTACAACTTTTTTCCTTGTATTCCATACCTTTCTTCAATTACCATTTTTTGCCATAATTTGACGAACGATTAGCACTTCTTTCATAATTTCTCTATGCTATAATAAATGTAGCGAAATCAGAACAGTAATCGCAATGATTCTAACAGGAGGATAGAAAATCAATGGGTGAAGTCAGATTTATGATCTCTGAAGCCGCCAAGAAAGTTCAGGTAGAATCCCATGTCTTAAGGTACTGGGAAGAGGAACTTCATATTCCGATCGGCCGCACAGAGATGGGACATCGATATTATACCCAGGATGATATCCAGCTCTTTTGCTGTATTAAAAAACTTAAGAATGAAGGGGTTCTGCTTCGCGATCTGAAGCCATTGATCCCAGAGTTGAAATCTACACGTCAGATAATGAGACACACTGAAAACAAGGAAAAGAATGCCCTTACCAAAACACCCGCACCTGACCTGACATCTGAGTGCAAACCGGCCACTACCACTACTCCGATCGAAGTCATCACAAAGACCCAGCTGGAACATGTACGTTCACTCATCGGAGAGGTACTTACGGAAGTCGTTTCTGAAAATAACAA
>ERZ1673741.2775-NODE-2775-length-11722-cov-9.379875_pt1 | contig 11722 bp, 8 predicted proteins | sample MGYA00580209_ERZ1673741 | MGnify/ENA primary metagenome ERZ1673741 (study PRJEB41218, sample SAMN15661754) | gut metagenome | host: Homo sapiens | place: Canada: London | collected 2015-08-20/2019-03-30 | study: EMG produced TPA metagenomics assembly of... | reverse complement strand
ACACGAAAATCTCGGCGGCAATAAATTCTTATTATACAAACGCCCTCAAAAAGGGCGGCAACAGAAAAGGAGCCAAACAGATGATGGATGCAAGCAAATACGGCACAGGCTACTATCCCGCGCCGGCAAAGTACAACAAATGGGTGACCAAAGACCATATTGAAAAAGCGCCCTTATGGTGCAGTGTGGATATGCGGGACGGCAACCAAAGCCTCGTCATTCCCATGAGCCTCGAGGAAAAGCTGGAATATTACAAGGTTCTTCTCGACGTCGGCTTCAAGGAAATCGAAGTGGGCTTCCCTGCCGCCAGCGAAACCGAATATGAATTTCTGCGCACGCTGATCGACAACGACATGATCCCGCAGGATGTAACGGTTCAGGTGCTCACCCAGTGCCGGGAGCATATCATCCGCAAGACCTTTGACGCCTGCAAGGGCGCACCCAGCGCGATCATTCACTTCTATAATTCGGTAAGCGTCGCCCAGCGGGAGCAGGTATTCCGCAAATCCAAAGAAGAAATCAAGAAAATCGCAGTCGACGGCGCCAAGCTTGTGAAAAAACTGGCGAACGAATATGAGGGGAACTTCCGCTTTGAATATTCTCCCGAAAGCTTTACCGGTACGGAACCGGAATATGCCTTGGAGGTCTGTAATGCGGTTCTGGACGTATTGGAGCCGTCCGAAACCAACAATGTCATCATCAATCTGCCGGTAACGGTGGAGATGAGCCTGCCGCACGTATATGCGAGCCAAGTGGAATACATGAGCGAAAACCTCAAATACCGCGAGCATGTAACCCTTTCCCTGCATCCGCACAACGACCGCGGCACCGGTGTCGCCGACACCGAGCTTGCCCTGCTCGCAGGCGCCGACCGCGTGGAAGGCACGCTCTTCGGCAACGGCGAAAGAACCGGAAATGTCGATATCATCACGCTGGCGATGAACATGTATTCCCACGGCGTGGACCCCAAGCTGGATCTTTCCAATATCCCGATGCTCGTGGAAAAATACGAAAAATGCACGAGAATGCACGTCTATGAACGCGCGCCCTACGCGGGAGCGCTGGTATTCGCCGCGTTTTCGGGCAGTCATCAGGATGCGATCGCCAAAGGCATGAAATACCGCGAGGAAAAAGGACTACACCGCTGGACGGTGCCATACATACCGATCGATCCGAAGGACATCAGCCGCACTTACGACGCCGACGTCATTCGAGTCAATTCTCAAAGCGGCAAGGGCGGCATCGGATATCTGTTGGAGCAGACATACGGATATTCCCTGCCTGCGGGTATGCGCGAGCATTTCAGCTATCTCTGCAAGAGCATATCCGACAGAGAACATAAGGAGCTAAAAGCAAGCGAAATCCTTGAAATTTTCAAAAGCCATTACTTTCTGCGGTCCTCCGCCCTTTCCATTTCCGACATGCATTTTTACCGCCGCGGGGGAGAGGTGGAAACCGAAATCACTTTCTGCCGAAACGGCGAGGAAACGACGCTCCGAGCGCGCGGCAACGGCTCGCTGGATGCCGTCAGCAACGCTTTGAAGGCTTATACAAAGTCGGATTATGTGTTAGAGGTTTATACCGAGCACAGCATGCAGGAACAAGGCTCCGGCAGCGTTGCGGCGGCATATATCGGGCTGAAAGCGCCGGACGGCAGCATGGCGTGGGGCGCCGGAACCGATACCGACATCATTCATGCCGGCGCGGACGCTCTGCTCAGCGCCTATCACAACATGAAATCATGAATCAGGGAGGCTATTTATATGGGAATGACAATGACACAAAAAATTCTTGCCGCTCACGCGGGGCTTGAACGTGTAGTCCCCGGTCAGCTGATCGATGCAAAGCTTGACATCGTGCTCGGCAACGATATCACGACGCCCGTGGCGGTAAATGAATTTAAAAAAGCGGGCTTTGACAAGGTCTTTGATAAAGACAGAATTGCCATCGTCCTCGATCATTTTGTCCCCAACAAGGACATCAAGGCGGCGGAGCAATCCAAGACCTGCCGGGAATTTGCCTGCTCACACTGTGTGAGCCACTTCTACGACGTGGGAAAAATGGGCATCGAACATGCGCTGCTTCCCGAGCAAGGGGTCGTCACGGCGGGCGACTGCATCATCGGCGCCGACAGCCACACCTGTACCTACGGTGCTCTGGGCGCTTTCTCGACCGGTGTGGGAAGCACCGATATGGCGGCCGGCATGGCCACGGGTATGGCTTGGTTCAGGGTTCCCTCCGCCATTCGCTTTCACTTGACGGGAAAATTGCCTCAAAATTGCAGCGGCAAGGACCTGATTCTGACCATCATCGGCATGATCGGCGTGGACGGTGCGCTTTATAAAAGCATGGAGTTCACCGGAGACGGTATCGCCAGTCTTTCTATGGACGACCGCCTTTGCATCTGCAACATGGCCATCGAGGCAGGCGCGAAAAACGGCATATTCCCGGTCGACGACACCACGCTTTCCTATCTCGACGAACGGTCGGAGCGTCCGCCCGTCGTCTATACCGCGGACGAGGACGCGGAGTATGAAAAGACAATCGAAATCGACCTTTCCGCCATCACGCCGACCGTGAGCTGCCCTCATCTGCCGGAAAACACAAAAAGAGCCTCCGAGCTTTCCGATATCGCAATCGATCAGGTGGTCATCGGCAGCTGCACAAACGGCAGGATGGAGGATATGGAGGCGGCATATCACATTCTGAAAGGCAACCATGTCGCGAACGGCGTGCGCTGCATCATCATTCCCGCCACCATGCAAATCATGCGCGAATGCGTAGAGCGCGGATTTGTCACCGCGTTCATCGACGCAGGCGCGGTCGTATCCACGCCGACCTGCGGACCATGTCTCGGCGGATACATGGGGATTCTCGCGGCGGGAGAACGCTGCCTTGCCACCACCAACCGCAATTTCGTGGGCAGAATGGGACACGTGAAAAGCGAAGTCTATCTCGCTTCGCCTCAAACGGCGGCGGCCAGCGCATTGACGGGCTTTATTACCGAGTACAAGGGGGACGAATAACATGAACACACAAGGAAATGCTTTTAAATATCCGGACAACGTGGATACCGACGTCATCATCCCCGCGCGCTATCTGAATACACCGAGCGCGGCGGAGCTTTCACAGCACTGCATGGAGGATATCGACGCGGACTTTGTCAACAAAGTCCGAAAAGGCGACGTCATCGTGGCGGGCTGGAACTTCGGCTGCGGCTCCTCCCGCGAGCACGCACCGCTTGTCATCAAAATCTGCGGAGTCGGCTGCGTCATCGCCAAAAGCTTCGCGAGAATCTTCTACCGCAATGCAATCAACATCGGACTGCCGATTCTCGAATGTGAAGAAGCAGCAGAGGAGATTTCCGCCGGAGACAAGGTGAAAGTGGATTTCGGCACCGGCGAGATTATCGATATCACCACCGGGAAGTCCTATCGCGCTCAGCCTTTCCCTCCTTTTATCCAAAATATCATTCGGTGCGGCGGACTGCTCGCCTCCTTAAAGGAGGAAATCGGACATGATTAAAAATATCGCCGTTATCCGCGGGGACGGAATCGGTCCTGAAATCGTAAACGAAGCATTGCTTGTCCTAAACCGAATTGCCGAGTTATATGGCCATACCTTTCATTATACCGATGTGGATATGGGCGGCTGCGCCATCGACAAATGGGGCGATCCTCTCCCCGCCGAAATGCTCGAAAAGTGCATACATTCCGACAGTGTGCTGCTGGGCGCGGTAGGGGGAAACAAATGGAACGACGTTCCCGGGGATATGCGTCCCGAAAAGGGGCTTCTGCGCCTGCGCGCAGGCATGGGCGTATACAGCAACAACCGACCCGCAAAAATATGGAAGCAGCTGGCCGGCGCTTCCCCGCTGAAAAAATCCATTGTGGATAAGGGCATCGACTTCATCATTGTGCGCGAACTCATCGGCGGCATTTACTTCGGCGCGCACAAAACGGAGCAGATAAACGGAACGCTTACCGCGACCGACCTGCTCTCTTATACCGAAGCGGAAATCGAACGCATCGGCAGAATCGGCTTTGAAACCGCAAGGAAACGGAACAAGAAGCTCTGCTCGGTGGAAAAAAGCAATGTGCTCGATTCCAGCCGCCTTTGGAAGCGCACGATGCACCGCCTTGCCGAGGAATATCCCGACGTGGAGCTCTCCGACATGCTGGTGGACAACTGCGCCATGCAGATTGTCAAAAACCCATCGCAGTTTGACGTGATCGTGACGGAAAACATGTTCGGCGATATTCTTTCCGACGAGGCATCCATGATTACCGGCTCCATCGGCATGATCCCTTCATCCAGTCTCGGCGCATCCTCCTGCGGTCTTTACGAGCCGATCCACGGCTCCGCGCCGGACATCGCCGGAACCGATACCGCCAACCCCATCGGCACGATTCTTTCGGCAGCGATGATGCTGCGTTACAGCTTCGACATGCCGGCGGAGGCGCAGGCAATCGAAAACGCCGTATCGACGCTCTTGGATGAGGGCTATCGCACGGCAGATATCATGCCGTCCGAGTCCACGGAAATTGCAAAATGTAAAAAAATCGGCTGCCATGAGTGCGGACGCCTCATCGCAGAATTCCTGACAAAGGAGAAATAAAATGACAATATCCGGAGCGGACATCATCGTCAGAACGCTGATTGAACAAGGCTGCGAGGTTGTATTCGGATATCCGGGCGGACAGATTCTGAACGTATATGATTCCCTATACAAATATCAAGATAAAATCCGGCATGTTTTGACAGCGCACGAACAGGGGGCCTCCCATGCCGCCGACGGATACGCCAGAGCCACCGGCAGAGTCGGCGTCGTGATGTCCACCTCAGGGCCCGGCGCTACCAATTTGGTAACGGGGATCGCCACCGCCTATCTCGATTCCGTCCCGATGGTCGCGATCTGCGGAAACGTACCTACCTCGCAGATCGGCACCGACAGCTTCCAGGAAATCGATATCACAGGAATTACCCTGCCCATAACCAAGCACAACTTTTTTGTCGGAACGGTAGAGCAGCTTGCCGATACGATCCGAGAGGCTTTCCGTCTCGCTCTATCCGGCAGACCGGGGCCGGTTTTGGTCGACGTTCCCAAGGACGTACAAATCGCGACCTGCGAATATACGGAGAAGCCGCCGGTCACGCCGGACGAAAAATTCGCGGCAAAAGATATCCGTATAAGGCAAGCGGCGGACTGCATCCATTCCGCTGAAAAGCCTTATATTTATTTCGGCGGCGGCGTCATCTCGGCAGGCGCCCAAGAGGAAATGCTTGCTCTCGCCGAAAAGATCGACGCGCCGCTCGGCTGCTCCATGATGGGACTTTCGGCTGTTCCCACGGATCATCCCCGTTTTTTGGGCATGCAGGGGATGCACGGACATTATGCCTCCTCCATGGCCATGCATCATGCCGACTGCATCATCGCGCTCGGCGTGCGCTTCAACGACAGAGCGACCGGAAACCGAGCAAAATTTGCCAGTAAGGCGCGCGTCGTTCACATCGACATCGACGGTTCCGAGCTTTTCAAAACGGTCAATACCGTGCACGGGCTTCGCGGGGACGTCAAAAAAACGCTGCAAGCGCTTCTGCCGCAAATCAAGGAACAGAAAAAACCGGAATGGCAGGCACAGATCAGCCGTTTCCGAGAGGAAGAGGAAACGTATCTTGATAACCGAGCGGGACTGACTCCGAGAAACGCAGTTATGACGCTGAATCGGTATCTGTCGCCCAACACGCCGGTTGCCACCGATGTAGGCCAGCATCAGATGTGGGCGGCGCAGAATCTGTTTTTCAGAAACAGCCGCCGATTTATTTCCAGCGGCGGTCTTGGCACCATGGGCTACGGACTTGGCGCGGCCATCGGTGCGGCGCTTGGCACCGGAGAGCGCAGCGTGCTGATTACCGGAGACGGCAGCTTCGGAATGTGTCTTCATGAGCTTGCAACCGCTGTGAGCTATCACATTCCTCTTGTAATCCTCATTATGAACAACGGCGTGCTCGGCATGGTCAGACAATGGCAGACGCTCTTTTTTGACAGGCACTATTCCAACACCGTGCTTGACCGAAAAACCGACTTTGTAGCATTATCCAAGGCCTTCGGTGCGGATGGGGAGCATGTTTTATCGCCGGAAGCACTTGATGGCGCCTTGAAAAGGGCTTTTGCCTATCAAGACGGACCTTATGTGATCGACTGCGCCATCGACAAGGATGAATTTGTCCTCCCCATGCTGCCGCCGGGCGGATGCATGGACGATATTATTGTAAAGGTGGGTAGCTGACATGAAGCGATATACCGTAGCGGTACTCGTAAACAACCAGTTCGGGGTGTTGAACCGCGTGACCAGCATGTTCCGGCGCCGGCAGTTCAACATCGGCGCCCTGACCGTCAGCGAAACCGAATCCAGCAAATATTCCCGCATCACGGTGGTATTCGACGGCGAGGAGGTCAACGAGCATCAGCTGGTCAACCAGCTCTACAAGCTGCCCGACGTCTATTCCATAAAGGAGCTGGACGACGAAAATTCCGTCAGCTGCGAGCTATTGCTCATCAAAATGAAAAACGAACCGCAAACCAGAGAGGAAATCCGTGCGGCGGCTGCGGCTTTTGAGGCAAAAACCGTGGATTATTCGAGAGATTCCGTCATGTTTCAGCTGACCGGAGACAGCAGAAAAATCGACGATTTTATCAATCTGATGCGCGATTATGCTATCCTTGAAATCTGCCGCACCGGCAGCGTTTCCCTCGAAAAAGGAAGCACTACCATCCGAAAAGTAACCAACTTATAATTTTATTTCACGAAAGGGGTTCATTTATCATGGCAAGGATTTTCTATGAACAGGACTGCAATCTTCAAAAACTGAAAGGCAAAACCGTCGCCATCATCGGATACGGCTCTCAGGGACATGCGCACGCACTCAATCTGAAAGACAGCGGCATCGACGTCATCGTCGGCTTATATGAGGGCAGCAAAAGCTGGACAAAAGCGGAAGCGCAGGGCTTTCGGGTCATGACCTCCGATGCGGCTGCAAAAGCAGCCGACGTAATCATGATTCTCATCAACGATGAAAAGCAGGCAGCCCTCTATAAAGAGAGCATCGAGCCGAATCTGACAGAGGGAAAAACACTCGCCTTCGCTCACGGCTTTAACATCCATTTCGACTGCATCAAGCCTCCCAAAAACATCAATGTTATCATGATTGCCCCCAAAGGCCCCGGACACACGGTACGCAGCGAGTATTTGGCCGGCAAAGGTGTTCCCTGCCTTATCGCCGTAGAGCAGGATGCGACAGGCGATGCTTGGGACATCGGTCTTGCCTATGCGCTCGGCATCGGCGGCGCAAGAGCCGGCGTCTTGGAAACCACCTTCCGCACAGAAACCGAAACCGATCTGTTCGGCGAGCAGGCCGTTCTCTGCGGCGGCGTCTGCGCCTTGATGCAGGCCGGCTATGAAACACTGGTCGAGGCGGGCTATGATCCGAGAAACGCTTATTTTGAGTGCATCCATGAAATGAAGCTGATTGTCGATCTGATTTACCAGAGCGGCTTTTCGGGCATGAGATATTCCGTTTCCAATACCGCCGAATATGGAGATTACGTCACCGGCCCGAAGATCATCACCGAAGAGACAAAGAAAACCATGAAAAACATTCTCAAAGAGATCCAGGACGGAACCTTTGCAAAAGAGTTCCTGCTTGACATGTCCTCAGCCGGCGGCCAGGTGCATTTCAACGCCATGAGAAAGCTTGCGGGCGAACATCCGAGTGAGATCGTCGGTGCTGAAATCCGGAAGCTTTACAGCTGGAGCGATGAGGACAAGCTGATCAACAACTGATGTCTAAGGCAAGGGGCACGGCACTTCCCTTGCCTGCTATCCATTCTGCGAAAGGGGTTTTTCATGAAAAGCGACGCTATCAAAAACGGCACTCAAAACGCTCCTCACAGAGCCTTATATCATGCGCTCGGACTGACAAGTGAGGAAATCGGCCGTCCGTTTGTCGGAATCGTCAGCTCCTACAATGAAATCGTACCGGGACACATGCACATCGACAAGATTGTGGATGCGGTAAAGCTGGGCGTGGCAATGGCGGGCGGCACGCCTATCGTTTTTCCTGCAATCGCGGTCTGCGACGGCATTGCCATGGGACATACCGGCATGAAATATTCGCTTGTCACCCGCGAGCTGATTGCCGACTCCACGGAGGCTATGGTCTTGGCGCACGGATTCGACGCGCTGGTAATGGTCCCGAATTGCGACAAAAATGTTCCCGGGCTTCTCATGGCAGCGGCAAGAGTGAATATTCCGACCGTTTTTGTCAGCGGCGGTCCGATGCTGGCAGGCTCGGTCGATGGAGCCAAAACCAGCTTTTCCTCCATCTCGGAGGCAGTCGGCGCATTCAATGCCGGTAAAATCACCGAGGAGAAGCTACGTGAATATGAATGCAAAACCTGCCCGACCTGCGGCTCCTGTTCGGGAATGTATACCGCAAATTCCATGAACTGTCTGACCGAAGCGCTCGGCATGGCGCTGCAAGGCAACGGCACCGTTCCCGCCGTTTATTCTGCCCGTATTGAGCTGGCAAAGCATGCGGGAATGGCGGTGATGGAGCTGTTGAAACGGAATATCCGTCCCCGCGATATCATGACAAAAGAGGCTTTGATGAACGCCTTGACGGTGGATATGGCGCTGGGATGCTCCACCAATACCATGCTGCACCTGCCGGCAATCGCCCACGAATGCGGCATCGATATCAATCTTGACATTGCCAACGAAATCAGCGCGAAAACGCCGAATCTCTGTCATTTGGCGCCCGCGGGAAGAACCTATATGGAGGATTTGGATGCGGCCGGCGGCGTCTACGCGGTCATGAATGAGCTATGCAAAAAAAATCTTCTCCACACCGAATGCATCACGGTGACCGGCAAAACTGTCGGCGAAAGCATCAAGAACTGTCCCAATCTCAACCACAACGTCATCCGTCCCATGGAATCGCCATACAGCGAGACCGGCGGTATTGCGGTGCTTCGCGGCAATCTCGCGCCGGAGGGCTGTGTGGTCAAACGCTCGGCCGTCTTGCCGGAAATGCTGGTTCATAAAGGACCGGCAAGGGTTTTTGATTGCGAGGAAGATGCGCAGGCGGCAATCAATGCCGGAAAAATCCATTCCGGCGACGTGGTTGTGATTCGTTATGAAGGACCAAAGGGCGGTCCCGGCATGCGTGAAATGCTCAATCCCACCTCCGCCATTATGGGAATGGGTCTTGGAAACAGCGTTGCGCTCATTACGGACGGTCGATTCAGCGGCGCCACAAGAGGCGCCTGCGTCGGCCACATCACGCCCGAAGCGGCAAGCGGCGGTCCCATCGGTCTTGTGCGGGAGGGAGATATCATTGAGATCAACATTCCCGAAAATCGGATTGAGCTGAAAATCAGCGATGCGGAAATGGAAAACCGAAAAAAAGCATTCATCCCAAAGAAAAAAGAGCTTTTCGGCTATTTGAAACGGTATGCTGCGCTTGTTTCGGGGGGCGCTTCCGGCGCGATTTTAAACTGATAAAACATCAACATTCAGAGGGAAAGAGCGATGCTCTTTCCCTTTTCGCATATCGAACTTCTTTGCTTTTGAATTTTCCACAATATGCGCCTTTTCATCCGGCGTCAAATTCGCTTTTTGTTGAAAAAATGACACCCAATTTGACACCCGAAAATAATATGAAATATCAAGAGCAAAAAAGCAATCACCGCCTGATTTTTCAGGCGGTGATTGCTTTTTCTTGTCAATCCATGACTGGCGGAGAAGGAGAGATTTGAACTCTCGCGCCGGTTTAAACCCGACCTACACCCTTAGCAGGGGCGCCTCTTCGGCCAACTTGAGTACTTCTCCGAATTCCCAAACAATATAAAATTCAATCAATGCGAAACTCAAACATCCGCAATAATCATGTTACCATAAAACTTATGCTTTGTCAAGTGGATTCATGAATTTTTATTCTTACAAGCTTTATTTCCCAAAGCATATTATCATTTTCTTTATTTACTATGATTAAGCGCTTTTACGCAAGGTAAGAGTCAAGAAGCCCTTACAAAAAGGAGTTGAATGCCTTAAAGTCATTCAACTCCTTTTGACAAATATTTGGTGGAGCTGACGAGTCCCTCGTCGAACTCGCCGCCCTCAATGTTTGAGAGGTCCGCGGACTTGAGTTTTCCGTCTTCGCTACTGATATTGAAGTAGATAAGAAGTCGGTCGTCATATAAGTAGACCTCTGAAACAAAGTCAGAGATGATTCTCCGACGGTAGTCCTGCTCGGACTCGCCCGGGTATGGCTCGAGATGTTTCATCAGGGCAAAGAAAATCTGGTCCTCTGTGAACGCGAGGCGCTTGCCCTTGAGGAAGCTAATCTCGCCCAGAATGACCGCTTGCTCGTTCTCGAGCTCTTGCAGGCGCGCAGGTAAAGTCTGTGTCGTGGCACCTGACTCGATAGCCCGCAGCACGTTCGCGATAGACTTCTTGTTGTCTGCCAGCTTCTTCTCGTAAAAGGCAATCTCCGAGGCGGTATCATTTTGGCGCTCTTGCGCCGCGTGTACCTTCCTCGCGAGCTCTTCGAGAACTTCTTCTTGAAGGATATAGCGGACGGTGAAGTCGACTACGGCGCGTTCGAGGCGGTCGCGTGAGACCTGCTTCTTATCGCAAGTCTTATTCTCGCCGCGAGTGTTCCCGCAATAATAGTAGTACCACTTGTTCCCGCTCTTGCCCGTTCCGCTGACGCCCTGCATTGGCCCTTTGCAATGACCGCAGAAGAGCCTACCGGCTAAGAGGTATTCAGCCTTTGGCGACTTCGGAGCCTTGCGAGTGCGCCGGCGTTCCATTTCGGCCTGAGCGAGGTTAAAGGTGTCCTTCGAGATAATTGCAGGCATACCGCCTTCGACGACTATATCGTGATACCGGTACTCGCCGATGTACTTTCGGTTTTTAATAATTCGGTTGATACTGTTCTTGTTGAAGGGCTTACCCTGCGCGGTACGCAGTCCACGGCTGTTCAGGAGCTCGCAGATGGCCGCATTTGATTCGCCCTTAATATACTGCTCAAAAATCGTTTGAACGGTCTGGGCTGATTCTGGGTCTATCTGGAAATGCTTCTGCTCGTCGACCCGATAGCCGAGCGGTCTCCCGCTTCCGGTGCTCTGGCACTTCAAAGCGCTCTCGTGCATTCCCCGCTTGATTTTCTGAGCGAGCTCTGCCGAGTAGTATTCCGCGAGGCCTTCCATGAGGCTCTCAAGGATAATGCCCTCGGGCCCGTCCGGTATCGCCTCGGCGGCGTAAAAGATTTGGATTCCGTTCCTCTTGAGCTCCCGCTTATAAACGGCGCTGTCGTATTTGTTCCGGGCAAAGCGGTCCGTCTTATAGACGACTACCGCCTCGAACTTCTTGCGCTTAGCATCAGTGATAAGCCTTTGGAACTCCGGTCGCTCGTCTGTGCGGCCTGAGATATGACGGTCGCAGTATGTGTCGATAACGGTAAGCCCTCGCTGCTTACAAAAGTCGGTGCAGACTCTAAGCTGCCCTTCGATACTCTGGTCGGTCTGTCTCGGGCCGGCAGAATACCGAGCATAAATTACTGTATTCATGTGACCCTCCTAAAAATTTCGTCGTTATGGTACTCCAGAAGCTCTCTACGCGGCGGAAATCGGGGGGGGGGGGGGGAAAACAATAAC
>ERZ1673741.2769-NODE-2769-length-11742-cov-9.015145_pt1 | contig 11742 bp, 9 predicted proteins | sample MGYA00580209_ERZ1673741 | MGnify/ENA primary metagenome ERZ1673741 (study PRJEB41218, sample SAMN15661754) | gut metagenome | host: Homo sapiens | place: Canada: London | collected 2015-08-20/2019-03-30 | study: EMG produced TPA metagenomics assembly of... | reverse complement strand
CGCACGAGCGTGTTTGCGAAGCAAACTGGCGGCGCTCGTTGTGCGCCGCCAAGCGTTGACCCCTCCGCCGCTTTACGCCAAATCCCGTCAATGTTCCGCCCGTAGGGAAAAAAATTCATCCCTCCCGCCGCCGCGATCCCACCCACAAAACAGCCAGCCCCTTCCGAATCCCACTTCGGAAGGGGCTGGTTTACTGACCTTTATACCTTATTATAATAGGGAGACGTTTACTCTACGTCCTGCAACGCGGCGTAATCCTGTTCGCCGGTGCGGACCTTCACGACCTTTGCTACATTGTAGACAAAGATCTTGCCGTCGCCGATGTGGCCGGTGTACAGCGTCTTGGTGGCGGTGTCGATGACCTTCTCCACCGGGATCTTGCTCACAACGACCTCGACCTTGACCTTCGGCAGCAGGGTGGCGTCTACCTCGGCGCCGCGGTACTTCTCGCCGCTGCCCTTCTGCAGGCCGCAGCCCATGACCTGGGTCACGGTCATGCCGGTAACGCCAATGTCGTTCAGCGCCTTCTTCAGGGTCTCAAACTTGGCCAGCTGCACGATGATGGAAACCTTGTGCATGCCGGAATCCAGCCCGGCGGGCAGTGGGGCGTCCTTGACGACCTTGACCGCGGCGGCGACCTTCTCGGGGCTGGCCTTGGTGAAGTCGTCCTCGCCGAGATCGGTGTTCTCGTTCACGTCCAGCTCGGCGTAGGTCGGATCATTGATGGCGAAGCCTGCATAGGCGCTGGTCAGGCCGTGCTCGTGGTAATCCAGGCCGTCGATCTCCTCCTTCTCGGAGACGCGCAGGCCAATGGTCTTTTTGATGACCGTGAAGATGATGAACATCGTGGTCAGCACCCAGGCCGCCACGCTGACAATGCCCAGCAGCTGGATGCCCAGTTTGGCAAAGCCGCCGCCGTAGAACAGGCCGCCCTCGGTGGCAAACAGGCCGACGGCGATGGTGCCCCACGCACCGTTCATGCAGTGCACCGAGACAGCGCCGACGGGGTCATCAATCTTGGCAACGTTGTCGAAGAACTCAACCGAGAAGATGCAGAGCACACCGGCGACGATGCCGATGATGGCCGCGCCGAACGGGTCAACGACGTCGCAGCCCGCGGTGATGGCGACCAGACCGGCCAGCGCACCGTTGAAGGTCAGGGAGACATCGGGCTTGCCGTAGCGCACCCAGGAGACGATCAGCGCCGCAACGGTAGCCAGCGCGGCGGCCAGGTTGGTGTTGAAGCAGATCAGACCTGCGGAAACCATCGTGTCATCGCCGGTCATGCTGACGGTGGAGCCGCCGTTGAAGCCGAACCAGCAGAACCACAGGATGAAAACGCCCAGAGCCATCGCGGTCAGGTTGTGGCCGGGGATCGCGCGGGCCTTACCGGCCTTGTTGTATTTGCCGATGCGGGGGCCGAGCATCCAGGCGCCCAGGCAGGCCGTGACGCCGCCGACGAAGTGAACTGCGGCGGAGCCGGCAAAATCATGGAAGCCGAGCTGTGCCAGCCAGCCGCCGCCCCAGATCCAGTGGCCGGAGATGGGGTAGACGATCAGGCTGATGGCGGCGGAGTAGCAGCAGTAGGCGCTGAACTTCGTGCGCTCGGCCATCGAGCCGGAGACGATGGTCGCGGCAGTGGCGCAGAACACAGTCTGGAACACCGCGTAGACCCAGACCGGCAGCGTGCCGAAGTCATAGCTGCCGCGGATGAACGGATCAAACCCGCCGATGAGCGCACCGGAACCGGCAAACATGATGCCGAAGCCGACGAGCCAGTAGCACGGCGTACCGATACAAAAGTCCATCATATTCTTCATCAGAATATTGCCGGTATTTTTGGCACGGGTCAGGCCAGCCTCGCACAAGGCAAAGCCCGCTTGCATGAAGAACACCAGAAACGCTGCAACCAGTGTCCATGTAACGTCTGCGGAATTGTACATAGAACAGAACCCCTCTCTTACTTTTCAAAACAGAAAGGCGCCGGACAGAATCACACTGTCCGGCGCCTTTGCCGTTCTTTCGTTGCGCTTATGCTATCACAGAGTTGCGGTCTAGTCAAGAGGGCAGGGACATATTTTGTTCATATTTGTAGAAAATGCTGTACAACCAGCCGAAAATACCGCTGAAAAATTGTGCATCCTGTAGGGGCCGGGCATGCCCGGCCCGCAGCTTACCGCCATATCCCTTTTACGGTTCAATTCGTAGGGGAGGAATTTATCCCTCCCGCACACCCTCCCACCGCCGCAAACGGCCACGGCGGCCAGAGGGCTGGCCGCCCTACACCCCCACATCAAACCCGTGCGTAGGGCGGGGTGCCCTCACCCCGCCGAAACCTGCCGCCCCCTACATGCACCATCTGTACATTTCCCTAAATTTATTCATTTTTTTGTAAAAAAATCTACCCAAAAAATTTTCTTTGTGCTATAATATCATCAAATAGCCCTTTATCGGGGGCTGCTACCATTCAAAGGAGGATCATCCATGCCCAACCTAGCTCTGCTTGCCCTGGAAGCCAGCGACGGCACCGTTGTTCTGACCAGCATTACGCTGGTTTTCGCGATGCTGGTGGCCCTGTGCCTTATCATCACGCTGGAAGGCAAGATCTTCGACAACATCAACAATAAGAAGAACGGCAAGCCTGCCGCGCCGAAGGCTCCTGCTGCCCCCGCTGCCAAGGCTGCCCCTGCCGCCAAGCCCGCCGCCCCTGCGGCCAAGGCTGACAACGGCTCCATTCCCGGCGAGATCATCGCCGCGATCTCCGCTGCCGTGGCCACGGTCTGCGGCGGCAATGCCGTCATTCGCGGCATCAAGCGCGTTTCCAAGCCTGCCGCCGGTTCCCGCCGCGGTGCCTGGGGCGACGCCGGTGTGCGTGAGCACACGACGCCCTTTATGTAAGGAGGTACGGAAATGGGTGCTATTTTTACCAATATTGCAGAGATTTTTGCAAAGTCCGGCTGGGCACAGATCTTCTTCACCGAGGGCGGCTGGAAGTACGCCGTCATGCTGGCTGTGGCCTGCGTGCTGCTGTATCTGGCCATCGTCAAGCAGTTTGAGCCTCTGCTGCTGCTGCCCATCGGCTTCGGCATGCTGATGACCAACCTGCCCCTCGACGGCATCTTCCACATGGACATCTTCATCAACTCCACCAACCACATCGACTGGGCGCTGCTCGGCTCGTCCGGCGGCATGGTCGACTATATCTACTTAGGCGTTAAGCTGGGCATCTACCCGCCGCTGATTTTCCTCGGCATCGGCACGATGACCGACTTTGAGCCGCTGATCGCCCGCCCGTCCAGCCTGCTGCTGGGCGCTGCCGCGCAGCTGGGCATCTTCTTCACCTTCGTCGGCGCTAAGATCCTGGGCTTTACGAACCAGGAGGCCGGTGCTATCGGCATCATCGGCGGCGCGGACGGCCCCACCGCTATCTACGTCACCACCAAGCTGGCCCCGCACCTGCTGGGCTCCATCGCGGTTGCCGCGTACTGCTACATGGCGCTGGTGCCGGTCATCCAGCCGCCTATCATGAAGGCTCTGACCACTGAAAAAGAGCGTCAGATCGTCATGACTGCCCCCCGCCGCGTCTCCAAGACCGAGAAGATCCTGTTCCCCATCATCGTCACCATCATCGTTGCCCTGACCCTGCCTGACGCCGCCATTCTGGTCGGCTGCCTGATGATGGGCAACCTGATGAAGGAGTCCGGCGTTGTTGAGCGTATCACCAAGACCGCCGGCAATGAGCTGATGAACATCATCACAATCTTCCTCGGCTTCTCCGTCGGCTGCACCACCAACGCCGCCACCTTCCTGAACATCCAGACCGTTGAGATCATCGTTCTGGGCATCGTCGCCTTCGGTGTCGGCACCGCCGGCGGTGTTCTCCTGGGCAAGGTCATGTGCGTTGTCACCCACGGCAAGATCAACCCGCTCATCGGCTCCGCCGGTGTTTCCGCCGTTCCCATGGCCGCCCGTGTTTCCCAGAAGGTCGGCCAGGAGTACAACCCCCGCAACTACCTGCTCATGCACGCCATGGGCCCCAACGTTGCCGGTGTTATCGGCTCCGCCGTTGCCGCTGGTATCCTGATCAATATGTTCGGCTGATAAAGCTGTAATAAAGCGCCCCCGCGCGGCAGAAGCCACGCGGGGGCGCTTTTTATTAAAGGCCCCCTTGTCAAAGGGGGCTGTCCGCGAAGCGGACTGGGGGATTTCGACGGGCTTTGCCGGATAAGCCGTCATACCCGCAGGCGGCCGGGAATCCCTCCGCCTCGCTTGCGCTCGGCACCTCCCTTTGACAAGGGAGGCTTTTTTCTCGCGGGCTTCGCCCGCGCAACAAGCCGCCCCTTACAGGGGAGGTGGCCGAGCATCAGCGATGGCCGGAGGGGCTTAACTGCGTTCACTCCACCTCAAACCTCTCCCCGTCGATCTCGACCCATGCCACAGCCTCGGGGTCGATCAAGTTGTAGGTGTTCACCCGCAGAGCGCTCTGACCGGAATATTTGCTCACGCGGCCATAAAAACCCTGGTAAAATTCCCCGTCCCAGCCGTAGGTCAACTCGGTGCCGTCGGCGCGGAACAGCTTCACGCGGGACTGCACATCGTATCGCGAGGTCCCGCCCAGCGGCAGACTGCCGTGGTTCTTGCCGATGACGCTGACCGCCAGCGGTTCAATACGAACCTCTTCAATGTCAAACGTTGCGTCGGGATATTGCTCGGCTTCTTCCTCGGTCATATCATAATGGAACCAGTGCCCTCCCTTCAGCGCAATGGTTTTCTTTACATTTATCGTCACTGCTTCAGCCATGTCGGGCAGCATGACCTTAACATGCGCAGAGGCCTTGTGATTTGTTAAATCGCAGATATACAGCGTTCGCGTGTCGGTGGCCGTCTGGGTCAACGGAATATCCACATAGCAGGAGAGAATGCCGCCTTCGCTGACCGCGTTGCGCGTTGCCCACGAACCAATGGCGTACCCGTAACATGGCCCTACCTGTGCGTTGCTTGCAATATAGAGCCGCTTGTCGCCGCTGTTGTCCGCTGCACGCAGGTAAAACGCGCCGGTGTCCCACACCAAATCGTTTGGCTCCATCCCTTGGGCGTTGTCCACATCGTACAGCACTCGCAGCGTGTTTTCGCCGCGCAGCAGCGCCTTTACACTGACCGTGTGGCCGTTGATTTCGGCGGTCAGCGGTTCGTCCAGCACCTCGCCGTACTTCTGCACCAGCGCGTTCGTCTCGTTGGCGGCGCTCATAGGGTGGAAAAGCCCCAGCACCACCGCGCCCGCGGCCACTAAGCAGAGCGCTGCCGCCGCTGCTGCCAGCCGCCAGCCGCGCAAAACCCGGGGCTTCGGACGGCGGGCCAGCACTTTTGCCCGCAGCGCCGCGGTTTCCTCCGCCGTCAGGGCGTCTGCCAGCGGCGGGTGGTCGTTCATCCAGCGTTCCAGTTCGGTCATAGGTCAGCCCTCCTTCAATAGCTTTTGCAGTGCCAGCCGTGCGCGGTGCAGCCGGGTGCGCACCGTGGCGGCAGGCATGTTGAAATGTACGCCCAGCTGGGCCGCGGTCTCGCCATACACGTACCTGCGCAGAAAAAGCTCCCCGTCGGGCGGCGGCAGCGCCATGACCTGCGCCATCAGCTCGCGGGTTTCCAGCTCGCTTTCCAGCGCAACGGCCAGCTCGGCGTCGTCGCGGTCATCCAGCGGCAGCGTCTCGCCCCGGCGCAACAGCGCACGGTAGCGGTCAATGGCGCACTGCCGCGCCGCCTGCACCACCAGCCGCCGCCGATGGGTCTCGTCTGCGGGTAGGTGTGCCCCGCGCCAGAGCTTGTAAAATGTGTCGGCCTCGGCCTCCTCGGCGTCCTGCGGGTGGCCGGGCAGAATGGCCCGGCAGACGGACCGCACTGCGCCGCCGTAGACCCGCAGCAGGGTGTCCAACTCGTGCTCTGTCATGGGCGTCGCCCCCTTTCATAAAGATTATACGACAAAATCGGGCGAGGTGTTTCAACTTTTTTTGGCTTCTCCCCAAGGGGGAAGGCTTCCGCGCCGCCCCTTTACCGCACGCCCGATTTGTGCTATAATACGCTTGATAATGGGGAAGTATTGGAAAAGAGGTGCATACATGCTGAAAGTAACCCTGCTGGGCACGGGCGGCACGCAGCCGCTGCCGGACCGCGCACTGGCCGCTGCCGCGGTCACGGTGGGCGGGCGCAGCGTGCTGCTGGACTGCGGCGAGGGCACGCAGGTCGGCCTGCGGCGGTACGGCGTCAGCGCGTATCGGCTTTCGGCGGTGCTGCTGACCCACTACCACGGCGACCACATTCTGGGCCTGCCCGGTCTTTTGCAGACCATGGGCAGCCTGAACCGCACCGAACCGCTGACGATCTACGGCCCCAAGGGCATCGAGCCTGTGGCGCAGGCCGTCACGGCACTGGCCGGGCCGCAGGCGTACCCGGTGCGCTGGCAGGTTGCAGACGGAGCATTCAACATAGACACGCTGAAAATCACCCCGTTCCCGCTGACCCACCGCGTACCCTGCTGCGGCTATGTGCTTGCGCTGCCCCGCGCCGGGCGGTTCGACCCTGCAAGGGCGCGGGCTGCGGGCATCCCGATGCCCTACTGGAAAACGCTGCAAAGGGGCGAGGCCGTCGGCGGCTGCACGCCGGAGCAGGTGCTGGGTGCGCCGCGCCGCGGACTGAAGGTGGTCTACGCCACCGACACCCGCCCCTGCGCCGCGCTGGAGGCCGCCGCCCGGGACGCCGACCTGCTCTGCATGGACGCGACCTACGCCGACGACGCCGACCTGCCCAAGGCGGAGCTGTACGGCCACGCCACCTGCCGGGAGACCGGCGCACTGGCCGCCGCGGCCAACGTGCGCCGCCTCTGGCTGACCCACTACAGCGCCGCCGTGACCGACCCCGCGCCGGGCCTGGCCGCCGCGCGCACCGCGTACCCCGCCGCCGTGGCCGGGTATGACGGCCTGACCGAAGAACTGGAATTTGACAGAGAGCCATGACCGAGAAACGAAAAAATCTGCTGTTTATCGCTGTAATTCTGGCGCTGGCCGCGGTGCTGTGGCTGGCCGCCCACCACGGCGGCACGGGCCGCACGGCGGTGCTGCGCTACGGCAACCCGCAGGTCGAGCAGCGCATTGATCTGCGTAAAAACGCCGAATATGACATTGACACCGGCCTGTACACGATCCACCTGCGGGTGGAAAACGGCGGCATCGCCTTTGTAGACAGCCCCTGCCCCGACCACCTGTGCGAGGGCTTCGGCACCCTGAAAAACGAGGGCGACTGGGCCGCGTGCATGCCGGCGAAGGCAAGTTTGACGATAGAATAAGAAAAAATAAAAGATAATAGATAAAAGATAAAAACAAAATCCGTAGGGGCGGATTCCATATCCGCCCGTCAACAGGCAGACGACCGGCGGGCGCATATAGAATGCGCCCCTACGGCGGCAAATAATTTTAAAGCGGAGCGCAGCGACGCGAACCACCAATTTTATTATCTATTCTCTAAAAAAGGAGCAGCCATGAATCCAACCTTCAAGCAAGTAACCAAGACCCGCTACGTCCAGCTGGTTTCCGAGCTGGCGCAGGAGATTTTCGTCCAGCATTACACCAAGCTGACGCCCAAGGTCGCCGCTGCACTGGCCGATAAGTACCAGAGCGACATCCTGACCGACGACGAGATCCACAGCGGCGTCATCAACTACTTCTTAATTTACCTCGGCACCGAGCCGGTGGGCTATTTCGCGCTCGACCTCGGCCCCGCGGGCGCCATGTGCCTGAGCCGCCTTTTCTTAAAGGAAAAGGCCCGCGGGCAGGGCATTGGCCGCAGCATCGTGGCCTATGCGCAGAAGCTGGCCGAGGGCGATGGCCGCAGCCGCCTGTATATGCGGGTGTGGGCACGCGACCTGAAGGCCGAGGGCTTTGCCAAAAAGTGCCGCTTCCGCAAGGCCGAGACAGCCCCCGTGGAGGTCCTGCCCGGCACCACGCTGGACATCACGACCTGGGAGAAGCTGTGGCGGTAAAGCTGTAGGGGCCGATGCTTGCATCGGCCCGCGGGGCGTCGAGGACGCCGCCCCCTACAGCGCGGTAAAAGCAAAATCTGGAGATACACCATGAAATTTCTGCACCTTGCAGACCTGCACCTGGGCAAACGGGTCAACGGGTTTGATATGCTGGAGGATCAGCGGTTCATCCTTGAACAAATTCTGACCCTCTGTGAAAAACACGGCGTCGAGGCCGTCGTCATCGCGGGCGACATCTACGACACGCCGGTGCCGCCCGCCGCGGCCTGCACGCTGCTGGACTGGTTCCTGACCCAGCTGGCCGCCCGCCGCATCCCGGTGCTGGCCGTCTCCGGCAACCACGACAGCGCCGAGCGGCTCGACTTTGCCAGCAGTCTGCTGGCCGAACAAAACGTACACATTGCCGGGCGTTTCACCGGCTGCCCCAAGCAGGTCGTACTCAATGACCGCCACGGCCCCATCGAGTTCACGCTGCTGCCCTTTGTGCGGGCGGCCACGGTGCGCCACTACCTGCCCGACGCCGACATCACCGACTACGACTCCGCCGTCGGCGCGGCGCTGGCCGTCTGTGAGCCCGCCGCCCCGCGCCGGGTGCTCGTCGCCCACCAGATGGTGGTCTCCGGCGTCTGCCCGCCGCAGCTCTCCGGCAGCGAGACCGCGCCCCTGACCGTCGGCACGGTGGATTCCATCGATGCAGCGCGGTTTGCGGGCTTCTGCTATGCAGCGCTCGGCCATATCCACCGCGCCCAGCGCGTCGGCATCGACGCCGTGCGCTACGCGGGTGCGCCGCTCTGCTACCATCTGGACGAGTGCGGGATGCAGAAATCCGTCACCCTCGTGCGGGTCGGCAAGCGCGGTGTGGAAAAAATCGAGCAGCTGCCGCTGACGCCCCGCCGCGCCATGCGCCACCTGACCGGCCCGCTGGCCCGGCTGACCGCCCGGCCAACCGACACCGAGGACTACATCTGGGCGACCCTGACCGACCCGACGCCGCTGCCCGACGCCATGGCGCAGCTGCGCGCCGCCTATCCCAACGCCATGCGGCTCGACTACCTGCCCCAAGGTGAGGTCGCGCACCCGCTGGACATGACCCAGGCCGTGCGCGGCAAGCCTTTTGTCGAGCTGTTCCAGGACTTTTTCACCAAGATGAACGGACGCCCCTTGACAGTGGAGGAGACCGTGGCTGTGAAAAGATTGCGCGAGGAGGCGTCAAAAAGCGAATGAAACCCCAAAAGCTGATCCTGACCGCCTTCGGCCCCTACGCGGGCCGCACCGAGCTGGACTTCTCGGCGTTCGGCGGCAGCGGACTGTTTCTGATCGGCGGCGACACCGGCGCGGGCAAGACCGCCCTGTTTGACGCCATCACGTTTGCGCTCTACGGCGAGACCTCCGGCGAGAACCGAAAAACAACGATGCTTCGCAGTGATTTTGCCGCCCCCGACGCCGAGACGAGCGTCGAGCTGGCCTTTACCCACCGCGGGCGCAGCTACACCGTGCGCCGCTGGCCCGACCAGCAGCGCGCCGCCAAGCGCGGCACCGGCATGGTCAAGGTGCCCGCCAAGGCCGAGCTGATCCGTGAGCCGGACGAGCCGGTCAGCGGTGCGTCAGCCGTGACCGACGCCGTGGTCAAGCTGCTGGGCATTGACGCCAAACAGTTTGCCCAGGTGTCGATGCTGGCGCAGAACGACTTTACCCGGCTGCTCAACGCGCCGTCCGCGGACCGCGCGGCCATCCTGCGCCGCATTTTTGACACCGCCGACCACCAGCGCCTGGGTCAGGCCGCCGTCGAGCACGCCCGTAAGGCCGACGAGGAATGCAAGCGTCTGGACGATGTACTTTTGATGCACGTCGGCACGCTGATCGGTGACGGTGCCGACGAGGAGACCGCCGCCGACCTGGCCGAAATGCAGGCCGAGCGCGACCCGTTTGCCGCAGGGGCTGCCGCCGAGCTGGGCAGGCTGCTGCTGGAGGCCGACGACGCAAACGAAAAACGACAGACCAGCGTTATGAATGAGCTGGACGAGAAGATCGCCCGCGGTGACGCCGGCCTGAAAATTGCCGAGGAACGCGCCGCCCGCCGCCGCCAGCTGGCCGGGTTGGTGACCGAGGAGCAACGCGCCGCCGATGTGGAGCACCAGACCGACCTCATCATGACCGATCTGGAAAAGCGCACGGCGAACGTGAAGGAGAATATTGCCAAAAACGAGGCGGACCGCGCCGCGCTGAGCCAGGCCGAGGCCGACCTGCTCAAGACCGACCACCGCATTGAGCTGGCCGAGGGGCTTTCCGCCGACTGCAGGCAGCTCTTGCAAAATCTGGCGGACGCCGACAAGGCCGACGAGGACGCCGCCGCGCGTCAGGCAGAGTATGTGGCCGCACAGGCTGCACTGGACAGCGCCGAGGAAGAATACAGCACGATGCAGCGCCAATTAAACGCCAACCGCGCGGGCCTGCTGGCCAAGGACCTGCAAAGGGGCAAGCCCTGCCCGGTCTGCGGCTCCACCAAGCACCCGAAGATCGCCGCGCTGCCCAAGGACCACATCACCGAAAAGCAGCTGGAGGAGCGGGAGAAAGCGCTGACGGCCCAGCGCCGCAGCACTGCCGCGGCCAGCCGCACCGCCGGTGACGCCGCCGCCCACGCGCATGAGCTGCGGGCGGCTTTGCAGCGGGACGCGGATGGATTTTTCGCGCGCCGCGGGGACCGCTACACCGGCCAGCCCGCCGCCGAGCTGACGCCCGACGAGCTGAAAATCGCGCTGACCGCCCAACAGACCAGCCTGACCGAGGGTCTGCGCGGCCTGCAGGCCGACCACCTGAAGCTGAAGCAAAAGACGGACCGCGCCCGCAGCCTGGCCAAGCAGGCCGACCTTTTGAACGGCCAGCTGGCAGACCTGGAAAAGCAGCGCTTTGCGGCCACCCGCCGCGCCGCCAACGCCAAGGCCGGGCACGCTGCCGCCAGCGCCCGCGTGCAGCAGATGCGCGAGACGATGCCCAAGCGCGACAACCCCGACGCACTGACCCAGCTGCAGGACGCGCTGGCCCGCCTGCGCCGGGACCGCGCTGCCGCCATGGCCGCCCGGGACGCCGCCGTGCACCGTCTGCACACGAACCGCGCCGCCATCGACGCGCTGCAAAAGACGATGCGGGAGAGCGCCGCCGCCCGCGAGAAGCGTGCCATGTGGGACAATCTGTCCAAAACGATCAACGGCAATTTGACAGGAAAAATCAAACTTCCGTTTGAACAGTACGTACAGGCGTTCTATTTTGACGGTGTGGTCGAGGCCGCAAACCTGCGCTTCACCCGCATGACCGACGGCCAGTACCGATTGCTGCGCCGCAAGAGCGAGGCCGTCGGCGGCAAGACCGCGCTGGACCTCGACGTGTTCGACGCCTACACCGGCAAGACCCGCCCCGTGGGCAGCCTGTCCGGCGGTGAGAGCTTCATGGCCGCGCTGAGCCTGGCACTGGGCATCAGCGACACGATCCAGCAGAACGCGGGCGGCGTCGTCATTGAGACGCTGTTCATCGACGAGGGCTTCGGCTCGCTGGACTCCGACAGTCTGGAAAAGGCTGTGGACACGCTGGCCGGGCTGGCCGGGGGCGATAAGCTCATCGGCGTCATCTCCCACGTCGAGGCGCTGCAGGACCGCCTGACGAGACAGATCCACGTGACCAAAACGCGGGCGGGCAGTAAGGCGGAAATTGAGATTTCGTAA
>ERZ1673741.2768-NODE-2768-length-11749-cov-6.922439_pt1 | contig 11749 bp, 12 predicted proteins | sample MGYA00580209_ERZ1673741 | MGnify/ENA primary metagenome ERZ1673741 (study PRJEB41218, sample SAMN15661754) | gut metagenome | host: Homo sapiens | place: Canada: London | collected 2015-08-20/2019-03-30 | study: EMG produced TPA metagenomics assembly of... | reverse complement strand
TGGTGGTGCTGCAAACTCTGCAAATAAATTGAGTGCTGCCAGAACGGTATCTGGTGGAACCGATATTACATTAAATTTTAACTACGATGGTAGTGGTAACTCCAATGCGAATATTGGATATTATAGTTCATCTGCAAGTGTAGGTGACAGCAACAATTATCCATTCCATCGATTCGCAAAACTGGATACTATTACAGCAAGCTATTCAGATAAATCAACCACATTCTTTATCTCACAGGATTATAATGGTGGCGGATTTGGTATTGTACGAATCGTATTACGTACAAATAACAGTAGTTCCGTATCATCCGTTGAGGTAAAATGGCTGGTTCGTTGTGGCTTAAGTGCGGATAGCGTACAAGTCGGAATTTACAATGTTTTTGGAAAGACTTATGCGGACGCCTTCTTTAAAACAGGAGGATCATATGCTGGAACATATTTCCGTGCAATCGCAAGTGGAGCACGTGGCGGTGCTAGCAGAACTTGGATTCTGATTAATTCTTCAGAAGTAAGTGGAACCTCTACATCCGATGCAAAAACATCTACTGAGTGTTATGCAACTATTGCAGCTGCAGGTACTACACTTCATAAGCAAGCATATAGTAGCATCGTTTCTGGTTCAGACGGAGGTACTGCTTCATATGCGAATAGTGCTGGCTCTGTAGCATGGGGCAATGTAAGTGGAAGGCCTTCTTCCATGCCAGCAAGCGATGTACCTGCATGGGCGAAAGCTTCTTCTAAGCCATCATACTCTAAGAGTGAAGTTGGTCTTGGTAATGTAGACAACACTGCTGACTCTGCAAAGAGTGTTAAGTATGCTACAACTGCTGGTTCTGCTAATGCAGTGACTTGGGCAAATGTATCTGGAAAGCCGTCATCATTTACACCAGCTTCCCATAGTCATGGTGCTGCAAGTGCATCTGCAAATGGATTTATGTCCAGTACAGATAAGGCAAAACTTGACTTTGGTGACATTGTATATGTATCAAAGAGCACACCGACAAAAGCATGTATCTGGGTAAAACTGGATTAATAAAAGAGGATACCTTTATGGGTATCCTCTTTGAAAACATGTATTTAAGACTCTAATTTTAATAATTAGGCTAAGAAAATAAGACTTTAAAGAAAGTGAGGTTCACATCTATGGCTGAAACACAGATTATTCATGCCCAATTGATCCGTTACTCTACAAGTGGAGATCAGATCATTGTTAACCTTAAAAATACTGGTGCCGACGTTTCCGTTGACGCATCAAAAAATACCAAAGTTCCTACTGCGGTCGTTGATGTACAGACCCTTATTGAGAACTTAGGTAAATTTGCATTCAAAGACGATATCTCTGATGCAACAACATCTGCACGTGGTCTTATGACTGCAGCAATGGTAACAAAATTGAATGGTATTGCGGAAAACGCAAATAACTATTCTCATCCGGATTCTGGAGTTACTGCTGGAACTTATCGTTCTTTAACCGTAGATAAGAAAGGTCATGTAACTGCTGGTACCAATCCAACCACACTCGCTGGATATGGAATTACAGATGCTGCAAAAGCTGGTCATAAGCATGTAATTGCGGATATTACAGATAACATCCCAGCATCTAAAATTTCTGGTGTACTTTCTCTGGCAAACATCCCAGCTGGAGCACTGGAAAGATTAATTCCAGTTGCAGACGATACTGCCAGATTTAAACTGACAAAAGACAATGCACAAAACGGTGATGTTATCAAAGTCGTATCTACAGGAAAGATGTACTTTGTTAAAGACGAAACAAAGTTGTCTACTGAAGATGGTTACGAGGTATTTGTTGCTGGTACTGCCGCTGCTGTTGCATGGGCAAATGTAACTGGAAAACCTACCGCATTTACACCAGCAGCTCATACTCAGGCGATCTCTACAATCACTGGATTACAGGCAGCTCTTGATGGAAAAGCTCCTACATCCACATTTGGTAAAGCAACTACAGATGCTGCTGGATCTAACGGTCTTGTACCAGCTCCAGCAAAAGGTCAGCAGGGTCTCTACCTTAGAGGTGATGGTACTTGGGCTACTCCAACTAACACCACTTATACTAACATGGTAGCTGCTACCGCAGATGCTGCAGGTAAATCAGGTCTTGTACCGGCTCCAGGTGCAGGCGCACAGGGAAAATATCTCCGTGGTGATGGAACATGGCAGACACCTACAAATACCACCTATAATGTATTTAAAGGTGCTACAACAAGTGCCGCTGGTGGTACAGGTCTTGTACCGGCTCCAGCTGTTGCAAACGTATCTCAGTTCTTAAGAGGTGATGGTACTTGGGCAACACCTACAGATACCAAATTTACACATCCAACACATACAGCATATACATCTGGATTCTATAAGTTTACATCCGATGGACTTGGACATATTACTGCAGCAACAGCAGTTACAAAAGCTGACATTACAGCACTTGGAATCCCAGGTCAGGATACCAGATACAACGTATTTACAGCGGCTTCTGCAAGTGCTGCTGGTTCTACAGGTCTTGTACCACAGCCTGCTGCTGGTAAACAGGGTATGTTCCTTCGTGGAGATGGACAGTGGGCAAAACCAACTGATACACAGTATGGTAACGCAACTCAGCAGGCTGCTGGTCTTATGTCCGCAGCAGATAAGACACATCTGGATGCTTGTGAAGAGTGGATCATCTCCGCTACTGCACCATCTAAGAACTGCATGTGGTTAAAAACCGCTTAAGGTTTTAACATAGATACATTCTTGTAACTATAAACTAAATTTAGAAAGTGAGGGATTTCATTATGGCATCCGTAAACGAAGAAATCACAGGAAAAGAACACTCCAAAGGATGGGAACTTTCAAACAAGTGGTACCCGAAGAACTGGTCCAAAGCTAGACTGAAAAATCTGGTTAGAAAAGGCCTTCTTTATGACTGGGAATACACAATTCTGACAGGTGAAGACTATCCGGCTTAATCCGGTAATAAGAGACATAGAACCGCTAAGGTTCTATGTCTTTTTTAACGTTTTGGTAAGCCAAATAAGGAGGTTATATTATGAACTTTGAAGAAATGAAAGAGGTATCGTTTTCAAAAAGTGATATCGGCCACAGTAAGTTATTACATACACCAGTTGAGGCTTATAAATACCATGATACCGAAATGTATTTGGTACCACTAACGATGGAAAATTACGAAGACCCATTGTTTAAAGCGGTTTTTCCAGTGATCGGAACCGTGGTAGATTTTGCGGTAGATGTTACTGATAAAGAAAATGAATCTCTTAAGAAAGACCTTGGAAAGTTAAAAATTGTATCAGAGGGTTCAGGGATTCGTACAGACGGAAAAGACTTCTACGTAAGACACTGGCATATGATTATCAAAATTTCGTATGTGGTAATTACTAATCCTTATGCGATAGATGAGTGGTATCGGACGTTTACTCATCATCCAGAATTTGAAAAAGAGTTTACAGAGGTCGTCAAACCAACGAAAACCATAAAACCGTTGTACGATATGATTTATACTTGGAGTCGTATGGATTTATATGCAAAGCGAGCTCAATATCAAAATATTTTATGTGAGGTAACGAAATTAGAAAATCGGTTGATAGAGTTAGATCTTATAAAATAGGAGGTTATATTATGACAATAGCAGAAAACAATGAACTTGGAGAACGATGTCGATATTTAACTAGGAAACGAAGAGCCTTACAAGAAACGCTCAATAATCTATCCGAAGATGATCCAGATTTTAAAAACAAACGCAGTAATCTACAAAAAAATATTGATGACATCTGGATGAAGGAAAAAGATATCAGTTGTAAATTAACGGTACCACACGAACCGGTGACATTTGATACACCTATAGAACATAAACCGAAACGTGACTACATGGGCATACCGAATCCAAATAGTTATGCCGAACGAGTAGCACGTGCGCAAGCAGAAGAACGAGAAAACGTATTACCAACTCAATGGTATGGTATGGATTAAGATAGAACCTGTTTGGGTTCTATTTTTTTGCAACGTTCTGGTAAGCCAAATAAGGAGGTTATATTATGTATTACGACGATTTAGACAAATCGAAAATGATCGATGGTTGGAAGCGTACCACGCATAACGACCCGCACTATGGATTCTATAATCCTATCTATCTATTGGAAATGAAAGAAGAGTACATGAATGATCCATTCATGGATCTCCTACGAAATGAACACAAGCACTACTGTCTTTCTGGCTTTATTGGAATCCGTCCAGAATGTGAACCAGTTTCACCAGTCGTTCTTAGTTTTAATATGTTATCGAGCATGTTTCGAGTTGGTGATGAAGGGTGTACCTATTGTGGTGGCAATAATGGAACGGTGCAGTTGATTTATGTGTTTTGCCTACCGTCATGGAATGAATCAAAAGACTTAGCTGATCTGTGTAGCCATCATTTCTGGACAAATACAACAGATATCATTGATCGGTTTATGACAGATTTACAACCAGCTGAAATCACCGATGTACTAGATGCATTTACTGTACAGGCGGCACGAGATATCAGTAAAACGATCACCAGTTTAAACAACTTACAGAATGCCTTAGATGATTATCAAGGAATGCGCAATGTTATTACAAGGCATATCTTCGATCGATTAAATGGAACCGAATATGAACCGGACCGTGAATGGTCCAAAAAATATATACACAAATCAGAAGATTGACAAAGGAGACATCATGGAATATAACAAAATGGAAGAGCTGGTAACAAGCATCACCGATATTGGACACAGTCGATTGTTACAAACGCCAATGCCATGCCGAATATACGATGGCATGGAATTATATTTTGTACCGATTAACGTCTACAATTATGGAGATCCGTTATTTAGTAAGAACTACCCGATGATTGGTGTCGTGACAGAAATCACGGATAAAGATGACGAAGACTTAAAAAAATATCTTTACAAAACCATATGCTTAGAACACGTAAGTGATCTGCGCACGGATGGACACCATCTGTATACCAAGCATTGGTTTATGATCATACAGATCCACTCGGTATTGATTACCAATCCATATATACGAAAAGGGGCATACAATACGCTTATCAAATTGCCAACTGAAGAGTTTGACAGGAAGTATCATCTAGCAATCGAGCCATATCTCGAATCGAACAAGAAATCTTTATGTAAGATGGTGACAAGTTGGAGCCAGATGGAATTAATCGAAGCCAAACAAAAGTATTGTAGTGCATTTTATGAAGCTACCAAACTAGAAACCCGATTGCTTCAATTAGCGCAACTGCAGGAGGAAGACAAACAATGATGAATTGGAATGATCATATTATTTATGCAATGAAGATACGTCCGGAAGATACCGGATACTGCTTTTATTTTTCCGGCATTACGACATATGAACGTGACGATGCGTTCTTAAAGATCCTACGCGATGCCGGGCACAAAAACTATTATCAGACGAAAGTCTACTGTTTAGCATTAGGAAGAGACGTTCCTAAAGTTTACTTACAAGATATGAAATACTGGTTACTCTGTAACCGATCCTTTATCGAGATGGCAAACCCCGTGGATCTTACAAAAATTACCAAAGGAATGCCGGGACTTGTAATCGCAGAAAAAGGAAGTAGCTGGTATAATGAAAGTGATACACCGGTACTCGAACGACCGGTAAGTGAATACCAAGAATTTACAAAAGTATCCAATCAAGTTACATTTGACGTGGTAAAGAACGTGATTAGTGACTCGATTGAGAATATGTATGGTGATGCAATCAATGAGCTGATAACCAATCGTACCAAGTTAATTAATCGATTGCGTCACTCATATATAGGAGAATAGGAGGAATTATGAATTATCAAGAGTACTTAAAAAATGTGCAGATCTATGGAGTTCCTGCACCAGAAGCAGCACATGCAGATGGATGCATGTATGACCAGTTTTGGATTACCGGATTAGATAAGTTCATTGTTGGTGAAGGACATTTAGAACGATGGCTTCTGGAAATCGGCAGCCGGTATTATAACTGGTATATTGTATATGTCGAGTATCCGAGCTTTTATCAGTACGCACATGAATTACATGTACAACATATTGATGTCACCAAGATGGAACAACCAGAGGTTACTTATATTCACGGAATTCCATGCAGTTTTCAAGCAACCATTGATTTGAACATGCGTAACACAAAAGGGTTGATCCTGGCAAAATATGATTTGCGTGAGATTTTAGGATCTGAATCCTATAGTGAATACTGTTGTTCCGGCTCGTTTTCGGAGGATGTTTGGAAAAACACCGTCGCTAAGTTTAAACCATTATCATGGGATATCTTCTTTCATAATTTAGGGGCAGGTATTACGATTGCTGCAACTGAAGAAGCTAAGAAAGCTGAACGAAACTTGAAGACTCTAGGAGACGAAATTATGCGAGCACTAGATTCCGATAAGTGTAAGGAGGATACCGATGGAAGCAACTAACTTAAAAATCACGTCTCTGTTTCTAAATGGATCAGAATACAACAACCGTTGCTTTGCTTGTTTTTACATTCAAAATGTTACGAGAGACTGTCAGGAATTGAGTCGTATGATCGAGATGGTTTCTCAAACGAAGAATTTCGATATTATTGCGGTATTACCAGATACCGAACATAACAAAATGCAGCTAACACGTGGAACAGCAACACTTGACAGTCTGATGTCTTTAAGCAAACCTTGGGAATTGATGGTGATCCCGAAAGATTTGTATTTATTAGAACCAGCAGATCAAATGCCTTGTTACGATCTACGTAAATTTCATGCAATTGTCCGTAATGGTGGAAGCCCTTGTGATTATATCCGTATGCGCAATTTCATTCAAAGTGTAGAAACAGATTATGCCAAACGGCAATTAGGAACCAGTGATTGTAGCGAATCTTTGTTATTTGGAATTGAACGAAGAGACTATCCAACTAGCTGGTTTTATCCGGAAAATGGTATGCATTATGCGATGACCGGTATATTAATGGAAACACCGGATAAAGAAAAATTCAAAGGATTTGTAATTGATGTTCCATTAAAGGAAAGACTTTCGTTTCACAAAAACTTTTCTTTACCTGGATATATCTGTGCATGGATGCTCGAGAAAAATCCGACCATTAAAATTGATTTTCATGACTATGATTTTCAACCATCCATGTTGCAAGGAGATCTGTCGACGTTTATTAATGGAAAACCCGTTATTATGTCAGAAGACATCGTAAAGCACTTATCATATAAGGAGCCGGAAATTGAAATCCCTTATACAAACTGGGGAAAGGACGTGAAGCATCCTGTAGATTTTGAAGACTTTGCAGAAAATGCACGATCTTATGAAGAAGATGTGTCCAGTTATAGCCAAGGAGCTCCGGAAGAAAAACGAATGGTAAAAGAAGACATTATCACCCCATTCAAAGAAAAGGTCAAGGAATATGAGCAAGAGGAACGGGATCGAACATCTTCTATGACCCCACTTCTTATCCCACCAATCCGGGAAACCCGTTTCCATGCATTTGTGATAGACGTTCAATATGAGGACGTTGTACCATTTGTAGAATATAACAAACTTCCAGGATATATTTGTGGATATCTGCATATTGCTCCAAGTTACGTATTTATCGATTTTAACAGCTATAAACATGATCTACCATGTGTGATTACGGCTGGTGATACGATGTATCAAGTATACCCTTGGCTCTGTCAGCCAGTGCTTGTAAGCGATGATATTATCCCTCACTTAAATCCATCGGAACCAATAATCCGATTAGATAAACAAATGTGGAAAGAGGGGGACAAATTAAAACTTACATACGGCGAATGGGTAGATAAGTTACAAAAAGATATCCGTGAGTATGAAGAGCACAATAAAACTGCACCAGATTGCGCAACAATCCAGACCGAATATATCGGCGGACCATTCAAAGAAAAGATTAAGGAACTCAAAAACCAAGAAGTAAACGAACCAGAGAAGGAGGCGAGTGAGATGCCTGATGTGAAACCAGAAGAATCAACTCCCGAAAGTATCTTAGAAGATTCTGGATCTACGTTGGAAGACTTTAAGAAATGGGTTCGTGAGGTGATCGTAGAACTTCTTGAAACTGAAAGAAAAGGGGAAGATACCAAACAAGATGGTCTCAAGCAGTCTTATGATGTCGACGCTGCTGAATTAGACATTGCAAACGTCAAGGAGGACACTGAAATGGTAAAAGAAACTAAAATCAATACTGCAGTATTAACCACTTTCCCGTTAATCAACTGCTGCGGTGGTGAATTATGTTATACAAAAGATGGAAATCTTTTCTTGGTACTTGAGATGAACTCTTTTGGAAACCCAGAAGATAAGTGTTGGAAATTAATCCTGGAACTGGGCCTTCCAGTATTCTATCAGAACAGCCACGCAAAAGAAAGTATGGATACGGTTTATACAAGGATCTCTAATCCAGAAGATCCAAGATGGTACTGTAGCCCAAATACAGGCAAATTAGGATTTTATCCGGATGGTATCAATCCAGTCATTGCAAACTTTAGTCATATTGGTGTGCTATTGACAAATCCATTTGATGAAAACACTGAGTGCCGTGTTGCATATGGTGCTCATAAGCGCCCTGTACATACCGAAGACGCTATTCGTGCAATGATTGATTGTATCTGTGAGCATTATGGACGGGTTCCGAAAGATTTAGTTAACGCAATTGTGAACTACTATAGGGAGGACTGAATATGAGTGATTCAATTATTAAACTTAATGATGATAACAAACGTGCATTTAAATGCCTACGTGATTGTGGCTGGGAAATTGCAGCCACACAATCACTTAGACAAACGGCAATTGTAATTGATGCCGGGGTGTTTGGAAATCCAGATGATCCATGCTGGAAATTACTTATAGCCAGCAAGTTACCAATGTACTATACCATATTTGCGGAGTCGATAACGGAAGTTATTTCCGTATCAACGACCCAGCAAATATGCAGTGGGCGGTTGATTTAAATAAAGATGGACGAATCGGGATGCTTGCATTCGATGTGGATGACTATGTGAGTGTAAAAATACGAGATTTCTGTGTACTGCTTACAAGTCCATTACAAATTCCGGACGAATTTAAAGTAATTGGAAATCAGAAGTTTCCAATTAGCCGCGCAATTGAAATGATCTGCGATAAAGTTTGCGAAAACTATCCTGGCCATATTGAAGAAGATTTTGTCCAGGCTCTGGTAGAGTATTATAATAAATGAAGGTATGTGTATGGATGCTGTTGTAAAAATGGATAAAATTGATCCAGAGTCTTATGTAGATGATAAAGATTAAATAATAGAAGGATTACCGGTTGGTAATCCTTCTATCAATCTTGTTATTCTGTTTCTTCTTCCGTTGCAGAATCTGCATCGGTAAGAAGCATCAGATAATCGATATCACTACGGAGATTCTCGATATCACTGTGCGAAGCATATAATTGATCTGCTTCTTCATGATCAATTGTTTTGTGTTCTACAGATAACCCTTTGCAATATAATATCGCATTTTCTTCATAACTAACATCTGGATTAGGAATGAATGGTTCAGTTTGTCTATATGATGGATATTTGGCAGATTCTCCAATAAATATCTCAAAGCCATTTTCAAGGATATCATAGCATAGTTCTCCTCGTGATGTGTCACCCATATAATAATAGCCTGATTTTGTCATATCATTTAACTCCTTTCATACTTACATATACGCCAATTTTATTTAGATCTTTGAATGTTAATTCTTGTTTTCCATCTACAGTAATGGTTTGATCATTCACGATCATATCTTTGATAAAATATCCAGAAATCTTGGTGTCTGATATCTTATTAATAGTAATAAATGAAAATCCACCGACGACGGATTCCACGATCCATGTAGATCTGTATTCTCGAATTTGATGATTCGAGCGAATGTCATAATTTCCATCTGATGGAATTTTAAATACGCGAGTGGATTTATATGATGTATATGAATTGACTGATGATAATTTATAATCTGTAATTTTAGATGAGCAATATACAGTATCACCCTTCTTAAAGTACCCATGCAATATAGATTCTGGTGTGTCACTTTTATTTGTAATATATGTGACGCCATTGATAGATTCATATTGTACATATGTGATTCTGTCTGTATCACTATTACTGCTATAATGTGCACCTGTAGCTATATACAAAATGTTATTATTCATATGATCGATTACAGTTAATGATCGTGGGTTATTACTATCATTTACCATGTACGCACCAGTCAACATCCCATTTATCGAATCTGTGGGATATTTTGTTGTTAACTTTGTTTCCGGATTATATATGAACATCTCGGGATTACACCAGTATGTAGAAGTACCTGGATAATGAACCGCCCGTGTTATAATTCCACATTCGCTGGTGGTATAATCTTCTCCAAAAAAATAATAGTTATTTGTAGTTTGTACAGTTACATTTGATAAAGTTATGGAATTATCATCATTTACACTAACACCGCATGTAGACCATGCTCTAAAGTAATTACCAGAGGTATTACCATATCCCCAAATAAAGTATCCCATATTATCCATAATTTGCATACCGTATGTAACAGCCAACGTTGGTGTGTAATATCCGTTTACGTTAGTTGTGATACCACTTGGAAATGTTCCTGTACTTATCGTATATTTTTGTACATCTATAATATAGCAAGAAGTGGACGATGAACTAATACTTCCAACAAGTATCCGTTTACAAGCATGATCTAATTGGGTAAACGTACGTGCCTTACTAAATCCAATTGGAGTTGAAAAAATCATTTCTTCGGATGTAGTACCATCAAATCTCCACAATGAATCTCTGTATGAAAACGTAGTATTTCCTGTACCAGGATCGACGGTTTTTACTTGTATATAACTTGCATAATAGATATAATCGGCTGATGGAATTGCAAGTGGCCTGGAATCGAGTGAATATTGACTTCGTCCGTATTGCCGTTGATCGTCTATATAGTAATAAATACATGTCGTAAACGAAAATAATCTTGTAAATTGTAGTGATCCCTCGGAATAAGTCACCTTATTCATATATGCTACTATGTTATTATTCGATGTATTGTATGAACTTGTATAAATATAAGGGTTATTTATAGTAATTGCGTACAATTCATTTTTAAATATAAAAATTTGTTGCATATACGTTTCGGCGGTTCCAGCATTTTTTAAAGTTCTAGTTTTTGGAAATGAACTATTTGAAATATAGTATACTGGTGATACATCTGAATATGTATCATATATTTCGCTAGGAGTAATAACCATGATATTATCTGACGTGCTGGAATCTCCACCAATACCACTCCCAGTACCGACTGTATTCATATTAAGAGGCATATCACAAACCTCCTCTCACAACTAAAGTAGCGGATAAGTTCATTGAAGGTTTTTCTCCCCAGGCATATATCGTTACTTTACCGGTTTCTTGTTTATAGCCACTGATCTTATAAGAACCAATGGCATCTATTAAATCCTGTGTATTTGCATTTATAATCAAGTCTAATACATTGGTGGTAGTAATTTTAGAGTTAGAAATAACGTAACTATATGGAGCTGAACTACCAGTCCAGTTAGCAGGTGCTAAGGTTATGGCTGTTAAATTGCTATTCCGTGATTAAAAGATCTCATCACTTCGAAAAACAGTGATGAGACAAACTTCTGGTTTCAGAATAGCAATTCTAGTAGTAGGGTTCGTCTTCTTCTCGTCGCCGATTTTTGTGCT
>ERZ1673741.2767-NODE-2767-length-11754-cov-6.666211_pt1 | contig 11754 bp, 7 predicted proteins | sample MGYA00580209_ERZ1673741 | MGnify/ENA primary metagenome ERZ1673741 (study PRJEB41218, sample SAMN15661754) | gut metagenome | host: Homo sapiens | place: Canada: London | collected 2015-08-20/2019-03-30 | study: EMG produced TPA metagenomics assembly of... | reverse complement strand
TGGAACAGAAGGCAGAAGTCAATGTGGAAGCCAAACAGCTGGTGGCTGCCAAAGCGGCAGCACTGATCCAGCCGGAGGATTTTGTCTATCTGGATGCCGGAACCACAACGGCAAGCATGCTTTCTTTTCTGACAGAGAAAAGTGCCATTTTCGTGACCAATGCAGTAGCTCATGCCAAAACACTGGCAGCAGCGGGATTCCGTGTGTATCTGGTCGGCGGAGAATTGAAGGGTTCCACAGAGGCCGTGGTAGGTAATCAGGCATTGATGAATCTGCAGAGTTATCATTTTACCAAAGGCTTTTTCGGGACCAATGGGATCAGCAGGCAGAGTGGCCTGACCACACCGGATATGAATGAGGCCATGGTGAAAAAGACTGCCATGGGACAATGCAGAGAATGCTTTATTCTGGCAGACCATTCCAAGTTCGGAAATGTCAGCTCTGTGACCTTCGGGGCGTTTCAGAGTGGAACGATTCTGACGGACGGCTGCCCGGAGGAATATAAAAGCAGCGGGAATGTGGTCATTTGTGGTTAAACTGGAGAAAACTGTAAACCGCAATTCCCGGTGATCACAGACTAAAAATAGGAATGTGACGTACACTATACCCTATACAGCAATGACAGAAGTATAGCGGGGGAATGTGTATGAAACTATGGATCACAGAAACGGAAAAAGTAAAAAGGCAGGCAGGAGAAGATGCAGTCATCATTTTGCAGCTCTGGAAACAGAAGGTGCGCAGACTGCGGATTTACCGGGCCTGCCTTTGTGCTGCCCTTATCCTGGCCGGTATGGGACTCTTTGGCTACAGCTATTATCTGGTGGACAGCAGTATTCCTTCTGTTATTTATATGCGGGCGGAATCGGAGGAATCACTGGCACTGGATATTCCCGCAAAAGGTGAGATTTTAAGCGTCAGTGAACAGGGAACCAGTAATATTCCAAAAGGTGCCGTGACACTGGATCTGAGTCAGCCGGTGACTATGAAGACCGGGACGGCGGACAGCCTTGAGATGCAGGTGAAGCTGTTCGGGATCCTGCCTTTTAAGCAGGTGGGGATCCGGGTGATCGAGGATCAGGAGCTGATCCCGGTAGGTGTTCCCATCGGAATCTATGTCAAGACCGAAGGGGTAATGGTCATAGGTACCGGAGAGTTCCGTTCTGTCAACGGGGAGAAGGTGGCTCCGGCGGAACATATTTTGAAAAGCGGCGATTATGTGGTGAAACTGAACGGCACGGAAGTGGCGGACAAGGATGATCTGATCACCCGGATCGAAAACGGTAGTGGAGAAGCAGCGATTTTGACGATCCGGCGGGGCGAAGAATATTTTGATGTTAAAATCGATCCGGTACAGGATCAGACGAAAAAATATAAGATCGGTGTCTGGGTCAGGGACAATGCCCAGGGTGTGGGAACCATGACCTACATTGACAGTCAGGGAAATTTCGGAGCACTGGGGCATGGAATCAATGATGTGGACACCAGCAACCTGATGAAAATGAATGACGGAACCCTGTACCAGACGGAGATCATCTCCATTCAGAAGGGAACGGCCGGTCATCCGGGGGAAATGACGGGAATGATCGTCTATTCTGATGACAGGATTCTGGGGGATATTACCGGCAACAGTGTCCGGGGAATCTTCGGCAAGTGCAATGACAAAGCACTGGCACTGGGAACGGAAGAGGCGATGCCCATTGGATTAAAACAGGAGATCCGAAAGGGACCGGCGCAGATTTTGTGTACCGTAGACGGCACCACCAGATACTATGATATCGAGATCACCGACATTCATCTCGATCATGACAACGTGAACCGGGGAATCGAACTGAAAGTCACAGATTCTGACCTGATCGCCCTGACCGGAGGAATCGTCCAGGGAATGAGCGGTGCACCTATCATCCAGAACGGTAAATTCGTAGGGGCCGTCACCCATGTTCTCGTGCAGGACAGTACCAGAGGATATGGGATTTTTATTGAGAATATGCTGGAGCAATAAGGTTGCCGTCCGGCAGTTAACATGGTAAAATAAATTAAATATGCATTCAAATGCAAAAATGGATTTGTAATGTGAGGAATAGGGAAAATGCGCTGACGTATGAAGAAGATGCGAAGAAATGTCTGACCGCCGGAAGGAATGCACATCTGGCGGAACCGTTCCAGATGGAGAAAGCGATCGCAGCCATTGCGGAACATTGTAAGAAATAATAATTTTGGGCAGATTTTTCAGAGGATAGGGATATAGAGGAGAAAGAAAATGAGTATACAGCAGCTCAGAAATCTGACCACGCTCTGCTACATCGAGCAGGACGGAAAATATCTGATGCTTCACCGGGTGAAGAAGGAAAATGACATTAACAAAGACAAATGGATCGGCGTGGGTGGTCATTTCGAGGCGGACGAAAGCCCGGAGGACTGTGTGCTCCGGGAAGTAAAGGAAGAGACAGGGTATACTCTGACGGCCTACCGGTTCCGGGGAATCATCACCTTTTTATACCGGGACGTCTGTGAGTATATGTGCCTGTATACGGCGGATGGATTTACGGGGGAACCGAGGGAGTGTGACGAAGGAACGCTGGAATGGGTGGAGATCAATAAGGTGGAGGAACTGGATCTCTGGGAAGGGGACAAGATCTTTTTCCGGCTGCTTCGTGAGAACCGCCCCTTTTTCTCCTTAAAACTGTCTTACGATGAGAATGGTATTCTTCTGGATGCAGTACTGGACGGTGAGCCGATAACGACAAAGGAAGGCAGAAAAACGCCGGAGGCGGAAAGTGGGACAATGAATTGAATTTTACGGAATTTGTACGGAACTATCACATACAGTTAAACGAACAGCAGATGCAGGCGGTACAGGCTACGGAAGGTCCGGTACTGCTTCTTGCGGTTCCAGGAAGCGGTAAGACCACCGTACTGGTCAGCAGACTGGGCTATATGATCTATTGCCTGGGAATAACACCGGAGTCGATCCTGACAGTGACCTATACGGTGGCGGCAACGAATGATATGCGCAGGCGGTTTGCGGGGATGTTCGGAGAAGCGGATGCAGAGCGGCTGGAGTTTCGCACCATCAACGGCATCTCCCAGAAGGTACTGCAATATTTTGCCTACCGTACCGGGAAAACGCCTTTTCAGGTGGCAGACAAGGAAGCCTCGGCGGCCGTCAAACAGTCTTTTCTGGAAGTAACGGGGAAATACGCCACGGAAAATGATATCAAAGAGACCCAGCTGGATATCACCTATGCGAAAAATATGCGTCTGACACCGGAGAAAATCCGGGATATGGACACGGATGTGGAGAAATTCCCGGAGATATTCCGTACTTATAATGCGAAACTCAGGCAGATGCAGATGATCGATTACGATGATCAGATGATCTACGCCCTCAGAATTCTGGAACAGTATCCTGAGGTACTTGCACATTTCAGGGAGCAGTATCGGTATTTCTGTGTGGATGAAGCGCAGGATACTTCGAAAATACAGCATGATATGATCGACCTGCTGGCGGCGCAGAGCCGGAATCTGTTTATGGTGGGAGATGAAGACCAGAGTATCTACGGCTTCCGGGCAGCTTACCCGCAGGCACTTGTCTCCTTTGAGGACAGACACCCGGGAGCAGGGATCCTTCTCATGGAGACCAATTACCGCAGCAGGCAGGAGATCGTCCGGGCGGCGGATACTCTGATCCAGAAGAATAAAAACAGACATCCGAAGAAGATGACCGCGGCCAGAGAAGGTGGTGGCTGCGTTACAGAGATCAAGGCAGTATCCAGACAGGGACAGTACAATTATCTGTTGAAAGTAGCCCAGGACTGTGAACAGGAGACGGCAGTATTATACCGGAATAACGAAAGTGCACTTCCCATCATTGATCTGTTGGAACGTAAAGGATTGTCCTACCGGGTGAAAAATTCGGATATGACCTTCTTTTCCCATCCGGTGGTCAACGATATCTGTGATTTTATTCAGTTGTCTCTGGATCCATGGGATGGGGAGGCATTTCTTCGGATCTATTACAAAATGGGAGCCGGTATCAGCAAAAAGGCGGCCATGGAGGCGGTGGATGCCAATACCAGACGACTGACACTGTTGGATACGGTGGCGGAAATGGATGAGGTATCCGTTTACACCAGAAAACAGTGCAAGGCACTGGCTACCCATCTGGACAATATGCGGTATGAGTCAGCAGGAAAAGCTATCTACCGGATCCTGAATTATATGGGATATCAGGAATTCATGGATACCCACGGGTTGGACAGTGGCAAGGCGGAGATATTAAAGGCCCTGGGAGATCAGGAGAACAGCCTGTTTGATTTTCCTGCAAGATTACAGAAGCTGCAGGAGATGATGCGAGAGGGCTACGGGGATCCGAAGAGTAATTTTATCCTGTCCACGATCCATTCCAGCAAGGGACTGGAATACACAAGAGTGTATCTGGCGGATATGCTGGCGGGAGTGATCCCTTCCCAGATTCCGGGGAGGGGCTGTGTACCGGATTCCCCGGAGACAAATGCCTATGAGGAAGAGAGAAGGCTTTATTATGTGGGAATGACGAGAGCGAAGGAACAGCTGTATGTATTTACCTTTGGACCGAATCTGACCTCTGCTTTTTCAGGAGAAGTGTTTGAGAAAACGAAGCCGTTAAACGCTGTAAGAAAGACCGGTACGGCTGTCGGGATCAGAGGCTCGCTGCTAAAGACACCGGACAAAAAGGTGCAGAAGCTGCCGCCACGGGAAGTGGAGGCCTGCATCGCAGCCTGTGAGTCCGGACGGGAAGTACAGCATCAGAAATACGGAACCGGCAGGATTGCGTCCGTATCGGCTGACGGCATTGCCCAGATTCTGTTTGCAGGCGAAAACAGTACCAGAAAAATATCCCTTCCCATTGCGTTTTCCGGGAAGATACTTACCTTAAAATAATACATACCAGAGAGGGACAGCAATGTATACAATCGTAGTGGCAGATGACGAAGAGGAATTACGCAGAGCAATCATAAGGAAGATCGACTGGGAGAGCATCGGATTTCAAGTCGTGGGGGAAGCGGAGAACGGCATCGAAGCTTTGGAACTGGTGGAGAGGATGGAACCGGATCTGCTGCTTACGGATATCCGGATGCCTTTTGTCTCCGGAATCGAGCTGGCAAGACAGGTCAGAGAGGTACGTCCTACCACACAGATCGCCTTCTTAAGCGGCTTCGATGAATTTTCTTATGCCCAGCAGGCCATCCAGTACAATATCATCAGTTATATGTTGAAACCTATCACTATGGTGGATCTGACGGAAGAACTGAAGAAGATCAAGCTTAAGATCGACGGAATCTTTGCGGAATTTGATGTCAGAAAACATGATAATCCGGATCTGCAACAGTTTTTTCTGCCCCTTTTGCTAGATGATTATGCCAGCTTTGAGGGGCAGGACCGGGAGGAACTTTTACAGGAACAGGCGGTTAGCAACGGCTTTTTGAAGGATCGTAATAATGCCTTTCAGTATGCGGTGCTGGCCATCACGGTGGAGGATACCAACGGGAAGAACCGTACGAGACCGGAACTGGTACATTCCGTGGATATGATCCTGCAAAAATATATGAAGCATTATTCTTTTGCCATGGACGGCAGGATCATTGCAGTGCTGGCGGCCACCACGTCGACCTTCGACCGGTATCTGCATATTGCCGTGGGAGAGATGGTACAGAGTACGGAACGCATTCTGAAAATGCATTGTCATATCGGTGTCAGCCGTATCAGAGAACATCTGGGAGAATGCCACGAGGCCTACAGAGGAGCTATGAGTGCATTGGGATATTGCACTCCGGGAGAGAGCGGCATCCATTATATTGCCGATGAAGAGCGGGATAACACCATGGACATGGAGCTGGCGGCGGAATGTGTTACTCAGATGGAGAATCTGATCCGTGGTGGTTCCAGAGAGGAACTGGAAAACTATCTGAAGGATGTATTCGGCAAACTGGAGGTGCAGCAGGATGCCGCCCTGAAATGCAAATTCCTGATCTTCCGGATGTCCTCGGCGCTGATCCGCATTGCCTATACGGTGACAGAAGATTCCGCCCTGCTCCAGCGTTTTGCCATGCTGGAAGGTCCGATACGGGAATCCAGGGATCGTTTCACGGCACTTTGCCTGGAAGTATGGGAACTGGTCAATGCGGGCAAGAAAAAGAGCAGCCAGATCCTGTGTGAAAAGGCCATGCAGATCATCGACAAGGAGTATGGGGATCCGTCCCTGTCTCTGGTGGGCGTCAGCAACAGCATTCATGTGAGCCCCAATTACCTGAGTGCCCTGATCAAAAAAGAGACCGGGTCAAGCTTCGTGGATCTGTTGACGAAAAAGAGGATCGAAACGGCAAGGGAACTGGTACTGGGCAGTTCCATGAAGATGCGGGAGATTGCGGAGCGCTGCGGTTACAGCGATCAGCATTATTTCAGCTACTGCTTTAAAAAGTATTGCGGGGTATCTCCCAATGCCATGCGACAGGAGAAAGAATAAGATATGAAGAAGCAAAAAACGTCCCTTTCTTTTATCATTACGACATTAGTGGTGGGACTGGTTACCCTGTTTTTGCTGTGGTCCACTTTTTACTTTTTTTCTCTTTATGTCGGAAGTATGAAACAGGCGGCACATACCAGCAGTGAACAGGCGGTGACTCAGGCTTCCAATACCATTTCTAACTACATCGGAGATATGCAGGAGATCATGAGTCTGATCGAGAAGGATCTGACAAAGAGCGGCGGAAGTACCGGGCAGACACTGGAGACTCTTTGCAGTGTCCGGTCGGATCTGGTGGCGGTCTATATCTATGATGAGCAGGGGAAGCTGGTGGATTCCCATACGGGAACTCATACTCTGAAGGAACATTATCTGAAGGATCTGTCTTATATCGAACTGGATTCCTACAGCCCCGGGGTACTCTATCTGTCGGAACCCCATGTGGAATCTCTGTTGCAGGACTATTATCCCTGGGTGGTATCGGTCTTACAGGAGATTCCCGGAGCAGACGGACAGAAGCTGCGGGTAGTCATTGATATCCGTTTCTCCAAAATATCGGATTATGTGGACGATGTGGGAATCGGACAGCATGGCTACTGCTTTATCACAGACAGTAACGGAGAGATCATCTATCATCCCCAACAGCAGCTGCTGTATTCGGGTCTTAAGACGGAAGCCACGGAGGGACTGGATCTGAGCCACAACGGTTCCTTTGAGACCGAAGAACTGATCTGTAGTGTCCGGGCGCTGGATAACTGTAACTGGAAGGTGGTGGGTGTCAGCTATATCAGTGAACTGGTGACGGCCAAAGAGATGGAACTGGTGGGAAACATCTGTGTCATGCTGACAATCATTCTGCTGACGACCATGGTGGTCAGTGTTCTGGTATCCAGACTGGTGACCAATCCGGTGCAGCGTCTGATCCGGGCTATGGAAGAGTTCGAAAAGGATGCTGCGGGATATGTTTATCAGCCTGTGGAAGGCACCACGGAGATCGAGGCACTGTCACAGTCCTACGAGCACATGGTAAGAAAGATCCAGAAACTGATGAAGCAGGTACGTCAGGAAGAGATTTCCCTGCGCAAAACGGAGTTAAAGGCTCTGCAGGCCCAGATCAATCCCCACTTCTTATATAATACGTTGGATGCCATCGGGTGGCTCTGCGAGGAAGAAAGGTGTCAGGATGCCGTGGAGATGGTCAATGCTCTGGCGAAACTGTTTCGTATCAGTATCAGCAAGGGGCACGAATTGATCCCCATTGAAAAAGAAGTAGAGCATGCCAGAAGCTATTTAAAGATCCAGAATTTCCGCTATAAGAATCAGTTTTCCTATGAGTTTCAGGTGGAAGAGGACTGTCTGCAATATTACTGTAACAAGATCACCCTGCAGCCCATTATCGAAAATGCCATCTATCACGGACTGGATCGCATGGTGGATGAAGGACGGATTCTGATCCGCATCTACAGCGAAGGGGAAGATGTGGTCTTCCGGGTGGAGGATAACGGTGTCGGTATGTCAGAGGAACAGTGTCGGTCGATCCTTCATAAGGAGCCGGGAGATAATTCTGGCATCGGCATCAAGAACGTCAACGACAGGATTAAGATTTATTTCGGAAAAGAGTATGGTCTTTCCATAGAAAGCGAACTGGATGAAGGCACTACTGTGATCATACGGATGCCGAAGGTGGAAGAAAATGCAGCGGCAGGATGGGAGAAAGTATGAGAAAACAGAAAATGAAAAAAATACTGTCCCTGCTGGCTGCGGGTGTCCTGCTTCTTATGAGCATGAGTGGCTGCGGAAAAGAAGCTGAGACAGGGAAAACCCAGGTGGCTATGATCGTGAAGTCCACGGAGAGCGCCTTTTTTAAAAGCGTCTTTGCGGGTGCCCGGGCGGCGGCTACGGAATACAATCTGAATGTTACGTTTAACGGCCCGGAATCGGAAGAAGATTATGTGACCCAGAATGAGATGGTGCGGCAGGCCATGGAGGACGGAGTGGATGTGATCGTTTTCTCTGCGGTGGATTACAATGCCAATGCGGAGATCATCGGTCAGGCAGCCCAGAGAGGAATTAAGATCGTTGTCATTGACAGTGATGTCAACAGCAGTATGGTAAGCTGCCGCATTGGGACCAATAACCTGCAGGCCGGTGTGAAGGCGGCGGAAGCAGCTCTGGCGGTGGGAGAAGACGAACTGTATATCGGTATCGTGAATTATGATGTGAATTCCGCCAACGGGCAGCAACGGGAACTGGGATTCCGGCAGACGGTGGAGCAGGACCCGAGAGTAAAGGATATTACCACCATCAATGTCCTTTCCACCACGGAGGATGCCAGAGCGGGAGCAAAAGAGATGCTTTTGTCGGATTCCAGGATCAATGTGGTGGTGACCTTTAACGAATGGACCAGCCTCGGTGTGGGCTGGGCCATCCGGGATCTGGACCGGGGAGACAGGACGCAGGTGGTGGCGTTTGACTCCAATGTGGTCTCTGTGGGAATGTTGGAGACCGGGGAGGTGGATGCCCTGATCGTGCAGAACCCCTATGCCATGGGGTATCTGGGAGTGGAGACGGCAGCGAACCTGATCAACGGACAGACCGGCGGCCCCAGCGTGATAGACACAGCCACCACTATTGTGACCAGAGAGAACATGTACGAGCGGGAGAGCCAGAAGATATTGTTCTCTTTTGAAGAGAGAAAGTAACTATTCAGAACCCCACTCGCAAAACCGCTCTTTCAGAGCTATTCTTTTGCTCATGTGGTTACTTCGCCGAATAAGCATTACATAATTCTTACGAATGCAAGCGTTCGACGAAATTATGTAATGCTTTTCGGCTCTGAATAGTTACAAATTATGTACAGAACATGAACAAAATGTGTACAGAATAGTATATTTTTTAACCCCATGCGTAAGATTTTGTATATCTTTTATGTACAAGATGCCATATAATTACCTCATCAAGAGATGAAACACATACATTTTCATCAAAACAAGGAGGTATTTTATATGAAAAAGTTCATGTCACTACTGTTGGTCGGCATTATGATGCTCAGCCTCGTAGCGTGCGGAAAGAGCGGCGGAGGAAAGGGAGAGTTGAATGTAGGAGTATTCTATTACACCTACAGTGATACATACATCTCCAGCGTGCGTACTGCACTGGATAATGCGCTTACCGAAGCAGGCATCAAGTTCCAGAATTATGACGGCAACAGTAACCAGACCACCCAGAACGAGCAGATCGATACCGCTATCGCACAGGGTACCAACCTTCTGATCGTCAACATCGTAACATCCGGTTCCGTAGACGCTTCCCAGGCCATCGTTGACAAGGCAAGCGCAGCAGGAATCCCTGTAATCTTCTTCAACCGTGCGGTAGAATCCGATGAGGATGAAGGTAAGGTATTAGGCAGCTATGACAAGTGTGCATTCGTTGGAACCGATGCTCCCGAAGCAGGTCATATGCAGGGTAAGATGGTTGGTCAGTATGTAGTAGACAACTTCGATGCTATTGATCTGAATGGCGATGGCAAGATCAGCTACGCAATGTTCATGGGTCAGTTAGGTAACGTAGAAGCAATCTATCGTACCCAGTACGGCGTAGAAGATGCAGATGCAGTGATCACCGCAGCAGGCAAGCCCGCTCTGGAGTACTTCGATGCATCCAATACTGATAAGTACCAGGTTGACCAGGACGGTAACTGGTCCGCAACCGCAGCTAACAACTACATGACTACCAACCTGTCTCAGTACAATGAGTCCGCTGGTAACATGATCGAGCTGGTAATCTGCAACAACGACGGTATGGCTGAAGGCGTTATCTCCGCTCTGAATGACAAGGGCTACAACTTAGGCGACGGCAGCTGCACCACCATTCCTGTATTCGGTGTTGACGCAACTGACGCAGCTAAGCAGCTGATCGCAGATGGCAAGATGACCGGTACCATCAAGCAGGATGCAGAAGGTATGGCAAACGGTATTGCTTACCTGGCTAAGAATATCCAGTCCGGTAAGGAGCTGATGGCAGATACCGACAGCTTCAACATCTCTGAGAAGGTTAGCAACAAGATTTACATCCCTTACGCTACTTATACCGGAGAATGATCTGAATAACAAGTAAATAAAAAGAGCGGCTGCTGCATCGGGCAGCAGCTGCTCTTTATGTATAGGAGGATGCGTATGGGACAGGAAGTATTGCTTCAGATGACAGACATATGCAAGGAATTCCCCGGCGTAAAGGCACTGGATCATGTATCCCTGACCGTAAAAAAGGGAACGGTACACGCGCTGATGGGAGAGAACGGCGCCGGTAAATCCACCTTGATGAAGTGTCTGTTCGGTATCTACAGTAAGGATGCAGGAAAGATTGAGCTGGAAGGCAAGGAAGTTAATTTCAAAAATTCCAGAGAAGCACTGAACAACGGAGTGGCCATGGTTCATCAGGAACTGAACCAGGCACTGAAGAGAAATGTCATGGATAATATCTGGCTGGGCCGTTATCCCATGACAGCAGGCATTATGGTCAACGAGCACAAGATGCTGGAAGACACCAACAAGATTTTTGAAGAACTGGGGATCGCTGTAGACCCCAAGAGAATCATGAGTACGATGCCGGTATCACAAAGGCAGATGGTAGAGATCGCGAAAGCGGTATCCTACAACAGTAAGATCATTGTATTTGACGAACCTACTTCATCCCTGACGGAAGAAGAAGTGGAGCATCTGTTCAAGATCATCAATATGCTTCGTGACAGAGGATGCGGTATTATTTATATCTCTCACAAGATGGCAGAGATCCTGCGGATCGCAGATGAAGTCACCGTCATGCGTGACGGTACCTGGATCGCAACGGAGCCTGCACAGAACCTGACTACAGACAAGATCATCAAACTGATGGTAGGCCGTGAACTGACCAACCAGTTCCCGCCCAAGACCAACAAGCCCGGTGAAGTGGCATTGGAGGTAGAACACTTAAGCGCGAGATATTCCTTGTTGCAGGATGTATCCTTTAAGGCCAGAAAGGGTGAGATCGTAGGTCTGGCCGGACTGGACGGCAGCGGCAGAACGGAGACACTGGAGAATATCTTCGGTGTGGCCACCAGAAAAGACGGTGTGATCAAACTGGACGGCAAAGAGGTCAGAAACCGCAATGCCAGAGAGTCCATTAAAAACGGTTTTGCACTTCTGACGGAGGAACGTCGTGCCACCGGTATCTTTGGAATCCTGAATATCCGGGAGAACACGGTGATCTCCAGC
>ERZ1673741.2762-NODE-2762-length-11763-cov-3.177315_pt1 | contig 11763 bp, 12 predicted proteins | sample MGYA00580209_ERZ1673741 | MGnify/ENA primary metagenome ERZ1673741 (study PRJEB41218, sample SAMN15661754) | gut metagenome | host: Homo sapiens | place: Canada: London | collected 2015-08-20/2019-03-30 | study: EMG produced TPA metagenomics assembly of... | reverse complement strand
ATACGACAAATAAAACTTTTAATGATATACGCAATAATTTTAAGTTAACGTACAATACTGCTAATTATAACCAGACTTACAACAGTTATTATATCCCTGTAACATATAACGATGTTGATTATAATTATTTTATTACTTATGCGCCCACTTACACTAATATTACATACATTCAAGATGGCTGTAATGACCCCGCGCAGGCAGTTAGCGACAACTATTATTTTGAGCTGCCCGATGGCCGCAATAGCTATAATCTGACTGCTGATGATGTTTTTGGTATTCCGCTGGCCGGTGAGGTGATTAACTATGATGCCGTACCGGAGAACGATAACTGTGTTGCGCTGTATCATTTTGACGGAAATATTAAGGATTCTTCTGGTGCTGGTTCTGTTGCTTCTTTTTTAGAGGGTTCTATTCCTGCTTATCGGGAATCGGATTCTTACGGTCAATGTTTGTATTTGTCCTCTACTGATAATTTATCTATTACTTTACCCCAGGAGTTGGAAGCTCCTTATACTATTGAATTTCGTGTGAATTATGGTACAAATCGAACATTTACCCCGGCTTCTTCTTTTTTTGCTATTCGTTCTTTTGCTTCATCTGGTAAATATACTAATGAATTTACTTCTAGTATTTCGATTCCTGATCCTCGAAATGAACTTGCTGAATATTTGTATCTTTATGAAGAGGGTGTAGAGTCATGGTCTGCTCTCGTTCCTTTTTTGTCTTTCTTGGGCGTTGATGGCTCTGATTCTGTCGAGCGTATTTCTATTTCTTGTAATACTTCTTCTATTTCTGCTTATCGCTATTCAAGTGTATATTATGTTTACCATCAGGGTTTAGGTACTTATGTTCCTATGACGGAGTATGAACATTATAACGCTTCGGCTTATGCTACGGCTGTTGCTGCGGCTGATAAGGCTAGAGCGAATAATTCGTTTAAGCCTAGTTCTGTATATTTTTCTTCTTTTCCTCTTAATCGTGAAACTTGGTATAATATTTCAATCGTAAATGATGGTACACAAATTAAATGGTATCGTGAGGGCGTTCCTTTTACCCCTCCTGATGGTTGGAATGTTTCTAATGGTAGTATTTCTTCTGTTTCTCTTTCTGGTGTTGCTGGTTTGACTTATTCTTGTTATGATGAACTGCGCATATCTAAAGGCGCTCTATATTCTGGCGAATATACCCCCCATGTAGGTCCCTTTGATGTTCCGACTGTATTGGTTACTCCCGATATTTCTGCGGTTCCTGACGGAACGGTAGCCGTTAAATCTGCCGTTTCTGTGGCCGATTTTCGGGTTGGTGGTGTCCGTCCCTCATATCCTGTTGAAGGCTCCGTGTATATTTCACTTGATGCCGATAAAAAGGTAACAAGCTGCCAGCAGTATCAAAGCGGCACTTGGACGGAGTGCCAAGGTTCTGTTTGCAAGGATGGTAATTGGGTTGAGCTTACCGGGTATAGTTTTGCAGGCCAGGTGGTGAATGAAGATGATTTCGCTGAAGTCATTGATAAAAAAGATGATCCTGCTATCGGCAGCAATTCCAATCCCGATGCCGAAGTGACCAGCTTTACCGTGCATTATTATAAGGACGGCACTACTGATAAATTGCGCCGTGATACCGTTTATCAAAATGTGGCGGTCGGTTCTTCGTTTGCTTTCAGCCCTCCGGCTATAAAAAACTATAAGCCTTTGGTTTCTTCTGCCGAAATTACTATTTCTGCCGATGGTGAGCACATATTTTATTATGCTGCCGATGCAGGAAGCGGGGGTGGTAGTGGGGGAGAGAGCGACCCCAGTAAGCCCGGCTTTTTTGATGGTTTACTATCCGGTGTGAAAAGCCTGGTTAATGTTGTGTGCGGCTTTTTGGGCGGTGTAGTGCAGTCTGTCCTTTCGGGGATTACCGGCATTATCTCAACGCTGATAGAAGCATTTAAGGCTGTGTTGAGCCTTGGCGGTCACTTCGGGGATTTCCTTGCCGCTGCGCTTGGTTTCGTCCCTCGTGAGATTATCGACCTGCTGATAGCTGGTATAGCGGTTTCTATTGCTTTGGCTATTGTCAAGTTTATCCGGGGGTGATGATATGGATGATCTGATGCGCTTTTTTGAGGAAGTATTGAAATTCTTTAAGATGCCTATGACCGTTTACGGCTTCACATTCTCCTTTTGGGATATCGCCCTTTGGGGCTGTGTGGCCTACATTGCAATCCGAATTATAAGGGGGCTTTTAGATGGATAACGAATTGATGAATGAAGAAACAACCGAACAGGCCACCGAAGAAAATCCCAGCGGCGACGCTGCTGCAGGGGAATTAGGTGGTAATGATAATAACACCGAAGCCGGTGGGGAAGAGCAGGGGAATGAAGTCCCTGCTGCACCGGCTGATGGTGAAGAACAGGAGCAGCAAATTTCCGAAATAACTGGTACTGTTACAGTAGATAATTTGTGGGAGCGTCCTATTATGTCTACTCCTTTATCGCAATATACAGTTACGGAGGGGCTTTTGCTGTTGTGCTTCCTGCTTGTTTTGGTTCGTACTTTGTTTAGAATTTGGAATAATTAAGGGGGGATATGATGAGCAGTATTTTTCAAACTTTATGTGATTTTTTCGGGTTGTCAGGTGTTCCTGCCGATTTTGCGGAATTTATCCCTTGGTTTATGCAGGTGATGCTTGCTATTTGTGTTCTGTGGGGCTGCTGGCGGCTATTCAGGGCTATTGCTTGCGGTGTTACCTCCGGAGGTAGGCGCTTATGATGATAAAGGTGTGGCTGGGCTATTTGGTGCGGCTGCCGAAGTTCCTTTTTCTGCTGGTTAAGGATTTGATACCGTACATAAAAAACCGCGCGTGGCTCAATTTTGACGGCTGGGGGCTTCATTTGTATGTGGGCAAGTTCGGCGCCGGCAAAACCTGTACGATGGTGCATGACGCTTATGCGCTGGCGAAACGCTATCCAAAGTTGACGATAGTGACGAATTTGCAGTTGTCAGGCTTCCCGGCTCATACGCAAATACTTCCGTTGCGATCTACGCAGGATATTCTTAATGCTCCGGTAAATACGCTTGTTTTGATTGATGAAATAGGCACGATTTTTAATAGTCGTGATTTCGCTGCCAGTAAACAGAGTGTGCCGAAAATCCTTTTTCAGCACCTTTGCCAGTGCCGGAAGCGGCATATGCAAATATATGCTACTACCCAGCGGTGGAATTTCCTTGATAAGCAACTGCGGGATATAACCGATACGGTGAGAGTGACCCGCAGCCACTTATCTCATCCGTTTACCCGCATTTGTACGGTTTATACCTATGATGCGGTGGAATATGATCTTTCTTTCAGTAATCCTCAATATCCGCTCGCTGCTATTGATGCAAGGGTGTATTGCCAAACTGATGCGGACCGTAACCGATACGATACGCAGCAGCTTATTGATAATATGCTGCAAGCGGATTATATCAGCGATGAGGAAATTTTGCGTAATAGGGGAGAGCTTCAGCCGGAAGTCACCGGTGAGATTTCTAACCGCAGCAAGCGCCGGATCCGCAAAAACAAAATTGCATAACATAACCCCCAGCTTATTCGCTGGGGGTTTCCTTTTCGCACTTCGGATGTGTCATAGCATACTGTTCTTGCATCAGTCTTTCATGCTCGGATTTGATAGCTTTGTTTTGAGTATACGGTGATATATTTTTAGTATGTTTGATTGCTTGTTGCGTAAAGAAAAGTTTACTCCAAAAGCTCATTTTTTACTCCTTTCCTGTAATTCCTTTAGCTTTAGCGTTAAAAAGTCGATTTCCTGCCGTTGTTTAGATATAACTCTGTTACGGTCTGCAATGTCTTTTTCATAGTCGATAATTTTCTGTTTGATATCCTGCTTGCGGTCTGCGGCCTTGGCCGATTGTATACCTATAATGATGCACATGATAAATATGATGCCCAGCGCCACAAAAAACAGCACCTGATAGGTTGACCATACGCTAAACCCGATAAAACCCATAATATTGCCCCTTTCGTCCTCTCTACGCTAAATCTACCACATATCCCACAAAAAGTAAATAGGGGAGCGCTGGCGGGCGCAGCTATCCGTCAGCGCTGTGATTGCAAAAATGCATGGCATAGCAGATTTGGCAAGGGTAAGGTGGAGATTTGCGCAGCAAATACTACCGACCTTGCCGAAGCTGATATGCTATGCAATGGTCAGGTTCAGATGCAAGGGAGAAATTATGTGAATATTGGTGCCGCATTAGAAACCATCGGGTGCGGCGGGTGACTTAATTTAGCGAAATTTTTTGATAAATTCAAAATAGGGGATTGACAATAGTTTTCTGTTATGATATATTCTACTTGTGGGTGCCATTTCGCTAAATTAAGATTTAGCGAAATAAATGGAGGCGCAATAACATAATACAAGCAATATCGATTATATAAAGAAAAGCCCAGTGTAAACTGGGCTTTTTGCTATGTCATTCTTTATTTACTTTTTTGAGCAAAGTATTGATATAGGTTACATTTTAGCATTCCATTATAGAGCTTACGCTTTTTATCTGCTTTTCTGCCAAAGTTTTGCTCGAAATTTTCCGCTGATGAAATGATGTAATAGGCTGTCTGCTGAGATGGCTGAAATACATTACCCATCGTTTGGTATAGCTTTGTCAAATCTTCGCCATTCATTAGGCGCTCGCCGTATGGCGGATTTGTCACGACCAATGACTTTCGATCTGGAATCGTGAAATTTTTAACATCCGCCTTTTCTAATCGTATTAGTCCGGAAATACCAGCACGGCGTGCATTTGCTTCAGCAATCTCCAGTGAATCTTGGCTGATATCGCTGCCGAAAGCAGTAAATTCTATGTCTTTGCGGATTTCTTCTATCGCCTCTTCCCTACTCGTTTGCCATATTTTAGACGGTAAGCTATCCCATTTTTCTGCTGCAAAGCGGCGGTAAATGCCAGGGGCAATATTTTTGGCTTTATAGGCTGCTTCGATCAAAAATGTACCTGAGCCGCAGAACGGATCATACAGCTGTGTATCCGGGTATATTCGTGCAATATCCAGGATTCCAGCCGCTAGAGTTTCCCGAATTGGGGCAAGATTTGCAACTTTACGGTAGCCACGCTTGTGCAGTGCTATGCCACTGGTATCCAGCATTATGGTGGCAATATCCTTATTAATTGAAAATTGTATTTGGACGGTTGGACCGGATTCTTCCAGCCATGCAACGCCATATTTACGGGAAAGACGCTTGACTGCAGCCTTTTTGATGATGGATTGGCAGTCCGGAACACTATGAAGCTGTGAATTTAGACTCCATCCCTTAACTGGAAAAGCGTTTTTCTTACCAATATACTCTTCGAAGGGGATTTTTTCTGCGCCATCAATGAGCTGCTGGAATGTGACAGCCCGAAAGCTGTCCAGGACAATGAGAACTCGCTCGGCGGTGCGTAGATTTAGGTTAGCCCGGGCGATCCCCTCCGCATCAGCGGTGAATTCTACTCGACCATCGGTAACAGAGATGTCCTCAAAACCAAGGCGTTTTAGTTCACCGCTTAGGACGCTTTCCAGGCCAAATAGGCAGGGAGCACATAGTTTATATAATTGATTTATCATGATGAGATTTGTCCTTTCCCGTAAAAAGCGGTGGGAAGCCAGCTTGCTTCCCACCGGTGATCACTTTACTTTATACGATTCCAATGAGGGGGTGCCGTTTAGTCATCCAATGGCTGCAATAGACCATAGTTGCCATCCTTGCGGCGATAAACTACATTGATTTCGCCAGTTTCCGGGCTGCGGAACAGGAAGAAAGTATGTCCCAACATATTCATCTGCAGGATGGCTTCTTCTGCATCCATGGTTTCCACATGGAACTTCTTGGTCTTCACCAACTCGGTAGCAGGAACAACTTCTTCCTCCAGAACATCAGCTGTACCGAACGCTGTAAAATCCATTGCGGATTTGAGACGCTTTTCCAGGCGCTCTTTGTTGCGGACAATCTGTTTCTGCAGAACATCCAATACTAGGTCCAAAGAAGTTTGGCGGTCATCAGAGGTGCGTTCAGCGCGGAAGAACATACCGTGGGACTGAATGGTCACTTCAACGGTTTCATCCTCATTGTGGTTGGTCACAATGATATTTACCACAGGATCGTCATCAAAAAACTTGCCGAGCTTCTTCAGGCGCTTTTCGGCATATTCCTTAAAGCTGTCACGAATCACGGTCTTTTTACCAATGTAGTTGACGGTCATGATGGTCACTCCTTGCTTGTATGGTATGAAGATCGGTTTCCCTTTCTCCTGGCTATATTATACCAAGCAGACAAGAAATTTGCAATAGAAACTATGCAGTTTTGTTAAAAACTTCTCAATTCGTACAAATGCCGTCTACAAATACAGCATTTGGCTTTACTAGCAAATCGATAGGATCACGGTCAAATATCAGCAAATCAGCTCGCTTTCCTACTGTGATGGAACCAACCTGGTCAGATACACCGGCGGCTTCCGCAGAACGAATTGTGAGAGCTTCCAGAGCCTTTTGCCAGGGTAAACCATCAATTACCGCAATCTTAGCGGAAGCAGCCAGCAGGTCGATTGGAAAAACAAGTGCATCGGTATTAAAAGCGACAGGAACGCCGGCTTCGGATAGTCTAGCGGCGTTATAACGCTCTTGATTGCGTAGCTCTGGTTTGGTTCGGGCGGAGATGATGGGACCGACTGAGGCGGCATAACCGCTATCATGCAGGGCTTCCGTGACCAAGTGACCTTCGGTACAGTGGATGATGACTGCATCAAGATCAAATTCTTTGGCGATACGAATGGCGGTGCAGATATCATCGGCACGGTGGGCATGGAAATGCGCTTTGATTTTGCGTTCCACTACTGGCAACAGGGCCTCGCACTTCATATCAAATTCGGGCGGATCGGTATCTTCATCTTCTTTGGATTTTTGCAAATCTTGCTGATAGCGTTTTGCCTTCATCAGCTGTTCCCGAATGACCGATGCGATGGCCATACGGGTGGCAGGTGTTTCTTCTTTGCCGTTATACACTTTTTTAGGGTTTTCGCCCAGGGCAAATTTCATGGCAGAGGGAGCCTTCAGCACCATTTTATCGATGTAGCTGCCAGTGGTATGCAGTACACACACCTGACCGGCAATGGGATTGGCACTGCCGGGACCTACGGAAACGGTGGTAATACCGTATTCCAGAGCCTCCTGAAAGGCACGGTCCAGCGGGTTAACAGCATCAATGGCTCGAATCTGCGGGGTGGAGGGGTCGGTCATTTCATTGGTATCATCCCCCTCAAAATCCAGACCACTTTCCCAAATGCCGATATGGCAATGAGAATCGATAAAGCCCGGAGTGACTAAACAGCCTGCAGCATCATACAGTTCTGCTTCATCACCACGATAGATACCCTCCCCTACCTCGGCGATTTTACCGTTTTTGATAACAATATAGCCGCTTTCTATGATTTGGCCGTGATCACAGGTGTTTATTTTTGCATTGATAATGACCATGTATTCAGCAACATCCTTTCAGTGAAATAAAAAGAGCCGGCGTGCTGTGCTGCCGGTCGGCTCTTGATATACAATTACTTCTTTGAACGGCGGTTATTGCCGCCGCGGCGGGTATCCATTACCCGGCTTAAATCGGACATCTTATCATCGCTGGTACGCTTAAAGCGTGCCATCATATCTTCAAAGGCATCTCCTGTAGCAGGCGTATAGGGCTTGGGAGGCTGATAGACATAGGTATTATTCCCGCGGGGGCCACGGCTATCCCGGCTTTCTCTTTGGCCATCACGACTGCGGTTCTGCTGCGGTTTTGGCTCCGGTGGCAATAGTGCCTTAATGGAAAGGGCGATTTTATGATTCTCGTTGATGGCGACCACCTTGGCCTTGACACTGTCCCCCACTTTCAGGTGCTCATTAATGTCTTTGACATAGGTATTCGCTACTTCTGAGATGTGTACCATTCCAGAGCCGCCGCCATCAATATTAATGAACGCGCCAAAATTGGTGATCTTGCTGACCTTTCCTTCTACTACGGTGCCTACACTCAGCTGCATCTATGGTTGTTCCTCCAAAGTCGGTTAGATTACGGGACTACGACATAAACATTTTCTTCAGGATCGCAGTAGTCATTTTCGCCGCGTGCTTCCTGGTTCAAATAGTAATCGCTATTTTCCAGCATACGGTCTATTTCGTCATTTTCGGCCTGTTGACTGGCCACGCGCTGTTGTGCGTCGGCCAGTTCGTTTTTCATCTGGGCAGCCTGCACACGGCCTTTCACAAAATACACCGCAATGAGCAGTACGAGAAAAACGATGATGAGACTTAGAATGCGGTTGGTCTGTTTGATGGTCAGGTGCTTTTTCATTCCCGTTTTCCTCCATACTGTTTTTGGATACTTTATTATACAACAGCCACCGGGACTTTTTCAAGCTGTTTTTAGGTGTTTTCCTCTTGATAGTGGATTTTTTACAGACAGTGGATATGGAATGAAAAAGCCGCTGGGCCAAAGTGATGATCGGACTCAATAAAAAAGAAAAAACACGGTGGACCATCAGCAGTAGCCAGTTGAAAAAACGGATTACCAACCGGCTGACTGTATTGTGGTACAGCAACCAGCCGATAATAACACCAAGGATGATGAAGTAACGCAAGCGGCCGGCCGATTCCATGAGTAGATAGTTGAATAGCAAGACTCCGAACAGAAGAAAATAGAGAATATCAAGGATAACATGGGGTTGTGCTTGCGCGGGAAATAATCCGCGAATAGTGTAGAATGCATCATAAAGCAAACTGAGCAAGGTACCAAGCAGCAGCGACTGCAAAAACTGTATAACAGGAGGAACTGCGGATATCAGTGTCACGCCGGAACATGCCCCCTTTAGCGGAACAGACGGCCGAAAAAGCCGCTGGATTGCGGTTGGTTATCGGTATAAGTTAGGCTGATGATCTCTCCTTCCAAAGAAAGATCGCCGCTTTCCACATCGATGCGGTTGATGTGCAGGTCATAACCGTGGATAATGAGTTCGCCCAGTTCGGTGGCTAAGGCTACGGTTTCTTCATCAAAGCTCTCTACATCAGTCACGCCGCTGACAGAAAGCCGCTTTCGATCTTCAATTACGAGGGTGTGAGGAGCACTCATTGCAGTAGAGCTCATGTCTTTCATGCGTTCCATTTTTTGTCCCCCTTTTTATAAAATGGTGAGATCTTGCTACACTATATGCGGTGGCTGGACAAAATATCCGGGAAAAGAAAAGCCTGAGGTTTTTGAAACCTCAGGTTTTATTCTTTATAGAAATGTTTCATGAAACATTTTGAGGGCAATTTACCCGAAAAAGCTGATTTGACTGCTTTCCGGCAAGGAAGTCAGTGAACCATGCTCTCGGAGCAGATCGATGACCGTTTTACTGACGCCGGCACGGGTTGTCAAGTCATCGATGGAAAGGTAAGGACCTTTCTTCCCGGCTTCCGCCAAGGAGGTGGCAGCGGCTGCGCCCAATCCTTTTAACGCTGTAAATGGTAAGCGCAGTTTATCCCCTTCTAGACGATATAATGTTGCATCAGATTGATACAAATCCACGGGAAGCAGCTCAATTCCACGCAAAAGCATCTCATAAGTTACCTGCAGTGTTTCCAACTGGTCGCTCTCCTTCTGGGAAATATCATTCCCCTTAGCTGTGAGCGACAAGATCTTTTGCTTTACAGCTGCGGGCCCAAGGATAGCTGTATTGGCGTCGAAGTCATCTCCGCGTGAGGTGAAATATACAGCATAGAATTCCCGCGGGCGGTAGACCTTGAACCATCCCAAACGGACGGCAGCGATAACATAGGCTGCGGCGTGCGCCTTCGGGAACATATACTGGATTTTGAGACAACTATCAATATACCACGGAGGTACATCGTGAGCCAACATATCCTGCTTCATCTCATCGGTAAGCAATTTAGGAGCTTTACCTTTACGGGTGATCTCCATGATCTTAAAGGCAAGCTTGGGTTCCATCCCATGGTGCAGCAAATAGGTCATAATACTGTCACGGGTACCGATTACTTCGGAAATAGTACAGGTGCCGTTGCGGATCAGGTCCTGTGCATTGCCCAACCAAACAGCGGTGCCGTGGGAAAGCCCGGAGATTTGCAACAGATCAGAGAAAGTTTTCGGCTTTGCTTCCAGCAGCATTCCGCGTACAAACCCAGTACCCATTTCCGGCAGAGCCAGTGTGCCATTGGCAATGCCGATATCATCCAGTGTGATTCCAAGCGCTTCACAGGATGTGAACAGCGTATAAACTGCCGGATCATTGGTAGGGGTATCATTGATTTTAAGCCCCGTATAATCCTCCAAATGCTTGTATAGTGTTGGTACAACATGCCCCAGTTCATCCAGCTTGAGGATAGTATCATGGAGTGAGTGGAAATCGAAATGGGTGGTGATGATATCGGAGTTTGGATCATCGGCCGGGTGCTGCACTGGACAGAAATCGTAGACCTCATAGTCATTGGGAATAACGACCATGCCACCGGGATGTTGGCCAGTGGTGCGCTTGACACCGGTGCAGCCTTGAATCAGTCGATTTTCTTCGGCGTTGGTGACAGTTTGGCCGCGCTCCTCCAGGAAATGCTTAACATAGCCAAAAGCGGTCTTATCCTTAACTGTACTAATAGTACCTGCTTTGAACACATGGTCACGGCCAAATAGTTCTTCGGTATACCGGTGGGCACGGGACTGATATTCATTGGCAAAGTTAAGATCGATATCCGGTTCTTTATCGCCATCAAAGCCCAGGAAAGTCTCAAATGGGATCTCGTGACCATCCTGGTACATCTCTATCCCGCAGTTCGGACATTTTTTATGGGGAAGGTCAAATCCGGAACCATAGCTGCCATCAGTGATAAATTCGCTGTGCTTGCACTTACGGCAAAGATAATGCGGCGCCAGCGGGTTGACCTCCGAAATGCCTGCCATAGTAGCTACAAATGAGGAACCGACCGATCCACGGGAACCGACCTGATAGCCTTCCTCATTGGAACGGTAAATAAGCTTTTGGGCGATCATATACAGCACTGCAAAGCCGTGTTTGGTAATAGAATCCAACTCGCGATTCAGGCGCTTCTCCACAATCTCTGGCAGGGGGTCGCCGTACATTTCCTTGGCGCGGGTAGTGGTAATGCGAATCAGATCCTCTTCCGAGCCTGGAATGCTGGGCGGGAATGTGCCTTTTGGAATTGGACGAACATATTCCACGCTTTCGGCAATTTTGCGGGGGTTATCAATAACGATTTCCCGCGCGGTCTCATCTGGCAGATAATCAAATTCCTTCAGCATCTGGTCAGTTGTACGGAAGAAGAGTGGTGCCTGATTATCCGCATCCTTAAAGCCCATCCCAGCCATCAGGATTTCCCGAAAGCGAGCATCTTTCTGTTCCATAAAGTGAACATCACCGGTGGCAACGACCGGAATACCAAGCTGTTTGCCGAGTTTAAGTACAGTGATATTGAAGTTCTGAATGTCCTTTTCACTGCGGACCTCTCCATCCCGTACCATGAACATATTATTACCTAGGGGCTGGATCTCCAAATAATCGTAAAAAGAAGCGATATCGCAAAGCTCAGCCCATTTCTTCCCTTCCCGGATTGCTTTATAGAGTTCGCCGGCTTCACAGGCGGAGCCAACCAACAGTCCCTCCCGGTATTTTACCAGCAGACTCTTAGCAATTCGAGGCTTTTTATGGAAGTATTCCAAATGAGAAGCGGAGATTATCTTG
>ERZ1673741.2754-NODE-2754-length-11785-cov-10.337681_pt1 | contig 11785 bp, 10 predicted proteins | sample MGYA00580209_ERZ1673741 | MGnify/ENA primary metagenome ERZ1673741 (study PRJEB41218, sample SAMN15661754) | gut metagenome | host: Homo sapiens | place: Canada: London | collected 2015-08-20/2019-03-30 | study: EMG produced TPA metagenomics assembly of... | reverse complement strand
GTACCAGGGCGGAACTTTTTGTTTATATGCGTATGGAATATACTAACCCACCACTTGATACAGCAACACTTTTAGCCAATCTTCAAAACGAGGGTTTGGCTATCATGGATGAGAGAAAAGCTTTTGCTTTCCTTGAGAATGTCAGCTACTTTAGATTTCAGCATATCAAAAACAAGTAGCGAAAAGGGCTGGATTCCGCGCTTGGGAATCCAGCCCTTTTCGTAATGTCGGCCTCCAATCGGTAAGTCGCCGGTGCCTTTATTGGTTATATGAAGATGTTGTTGCCGAGCTTTTTGGCGAGCAGGTTGCGTATCTGCTGCATGTCCTTGAACTCTTCCATCAGCTTCTTCAGCTTGTCCATGTCGCCTGCCACTTTCATCATTTGCGCCTGTAGCTCCTTCAGGTGCTTTTCCACGTAGCTCATGCGGAAGTCGAGAAGCAAGTGCTCCGTTTGCCCCCTGAGCGCGTCTGTCTTGTTGGCCTCTTGCTGTTTCCGTGCCTCCTCGTTCATGGCTTCCTCCTCGTCTTTCGGCTGTGTCACGTGGTAGTCGTCGGCCGACAGCTCCGTCGCCACTCGGCAGATGTCGATGTCGTCGTGGTGCAGGAAATAAGGCTCGGCCTTCCATTGAGCGTCGGCGCTTTTCTCCGCCGCCTCGTGCAATATGCGGTTGTACAGCTCGTTGCTGAAGTTGAGGTGGTCTTGCGCCAGACTGTATTCCACCACCTGCGCTATCGTGAGGTTATGGCAAACGCCATTGTCGTCTTCCACATTATTATATATGACGTGTTCGCCATGCTTCACGATGAGCCTGACGATGAGCGACGATGCCTTGCCCTTGTCGTCGACCACGTGCTCCTCCGCGCTCTGCGCGTCGGCCTTGGGCTGCGGCGTGGCGTATGGGCTCTTGCTCCTGATGTAAGTGTTCATCCTGCTGATGAGCGTGGCCTCCGCCATGCCTATGCGTTGTGAGCAGTCATGGATATAAGTGTCGCGCAAGATGGGGTCTTGTATCATGGATATGCTCTCCACGATGGAGTTGATGCCGTCGGCGCGTTTCTTCGGGTCAGTCTCGCCCTTGAGCAGAAGCGAGGTCTTGAACTGTATGAAGTCTTCCTGGTTGTCGTCGATATACTTTCGGAAATCCTCGGCTGTGTGGTTCCTCGCAAACTCGTCGGGGTCTTGCCCTCCAGGCAGCAGCAGCACCCTTAGGCTCATGCCCTCGGAGAGCAGCATATCGGTGCCTCGCAGGGCCGCGTGTATGCCAGCCGCGTCGCCGTCGTAGATAAGCGTGATGTTGGCCGTGAAGCGGTGGAGCATGTGTATCTGGTGCAGGCTCAAGGCTGTGCCGGAGTTGGCCACCACGTTCTCGATGCCACACTGGTGCATGGATATCACGTCGGCCTGACCCTCAACCATGAACACCCTGTCTTTCTTGGCTATGGCTCGCTTGGCCTGCCATATGCCGTACAGCTCATGGTCCTTGTGGAAGACCTCGGAGTCGGGAGAGTTGACATATTTCTGGTTCACGCCCTTCGTGCGCTTGTCGAGCACGCGCGCCGTGAAGCCCACCACCTTGCCGCTCACGCCTGTCCAGGGAAACACCACGCGGCCGGCATAGCGGTCGATGAGCTCGTTGCGCTCGGTCTTATAGCACAGGCCGGTTGACACCAAGAACTCCTCCTTGTAGCCTTTCTGCTTGGCAGCCGTGGCAAGCAAGAAGCGGTCGGGCAGGTCGTAGCCGAGGTTGAACTTCTTGATGATGTCGTCGCGGAAGCCGCGCGAGCGGAAGTATTGCAAGCCTATGGCCTTGCCGTCGGGATGGTTGTGGAGAAGATCCTCGAAATAGTGTTCCGCCCATTCGTTGACGATGAACATCGACTCGCGCTTCGACTGCTCTTCCTTTTCCTCGTTGGTCAGCTCGCGCTCCCTTATCTCTATGTGATATTTCTTGGCGAGCCACCTTAGGGCCTCTGGATAGGTGAGCTGCTCGTGCTCCATGATAAACGCCACGGCGTTGCCGCCCTTGCCGCAGCCGAAGCAGTGGCAGGTGCCTCGGGCTGGGGAGACATAGAACGACGGGGTCTTCTCGTTGTGGAAGGGGCACAGGCCCTTGTAGTTGGCACCCGACTTCTTCAGCGTGACAAACTCCGACACGACATCCACGATGTTGGCCGCGTCCTTGATTTTCTCAACAGTCTGCCTGTCTATCATTTCCTGTTCGAGTAGCTTTATTTTATGACCCTTGCGTAGTCGTCCTTGCGCGGCTTGGCCGCGTGAGGCTCGCCGTCGGGATAGCCCAAGGCCAGCGATCCCACGCCCATGAGGCCCTCGGGCAGGTGCCACGACTTCATCAGCTCTTTCACCTCATCGTAGTCGACCATCTTGTCGACGCGGTTTATCCAGCAAGAGCCGAGGCCGATGGAGTGGGCTGCAAGCATCATGGAGCCGAGCACGAGACTGCCGTCTTTCACGTTGTTGGGGTTGCCAGCAGGCGCGAAGACATACACTTGCGTTGGCGCGCCATAGAAAGGGTCAGACTTGGCGCCCATTATCTCCGCGTTGATTCCCGACAGGATGGCCTTCTGCCGCTCGTCTTGCACGGCCACGATAAACGGGTCTTGGGTGCCCATGCCCGTGGGAGCCCACGTGCCGGCCTCGAGCACGGTGTTTAGTTCCGCGTCGCTGACCTGTTCCTTCTTGAAGCGGCGAATGCTTCGGCGCTCCTTGATAGCCTTTAAAACTTCGTTTTCCATTGTCTTATCGCGTTAGTTTATTTAATGTCCTTCACGTAAATGCGATGCCGCCTTATCTCCTCCGACTCCAGGTATTGCCATTGCGAGAGCACGCCCTTGTTGGTCTCCATCTGCGGCCCTGTCACGGCGTACTTGAAACCGTAACGCCGGTACCATGATATGAGGTCGTTGAAGATGATGGCGTTGGCGCCTTTCACGCGATACTCTGGCAGCACGCCGATGAGCAGCAGGTCAACCGTAGGCGTCTTGTGCCATTTCATGACCTTCAGCAGATGCCACCAGCCGAAAGGCAGGAGATGGCCGTTGCGGGTGTGGCGCAGGGCCTCGGAGAAAGAAGGGAAGGAGACGCCGAAGCCCACCATCTTGTCGTCCTTCTCGGTGTCGACCACGCAGGTCACGAGGTTGAGGTCGGCGAGTTTTATGTAATTGTTTGTAATCGTGTCAATCTGCTCTGTCGAGAGTTGCGAGTATCCGTACAGGTTGCCGTAAGTGATGTTGAGAATGTTGAAAAGCTCGCGCGCCTTGCCGCCCTTGGTCATCTCGCGGTGGCTGAACTTGCGCTCCTCAAGGTGATAGCGCGTCTTGATGAGCTTTGCCGTCCGGGCGAATTTCTCGGGCGTCACCTCCGGCACCTTTATGCGATATTCCACATAGTCGTTGTCCTTCCTGTAGCCGAGGCGGTCCATGTGCTTAGGGTAATAAGGGTAGTTGTAGTTGACATACATGCTTGACAGCTCGTCGAAGCCATCCACCAGCATGCCCTCGCGATCCATGTCCTCGAAGCCGAAAGGCCCGGCAATCTCGGTCATACCCTTGCCTTTCCCCCATTTCTCCACCGCGAGCAAGAGGGCTTCAGAGACCTTGGGGTCATCCACGAAGTCGAACCAGCCGAAGCGCGCCATCTCGCGCTTCCAATAATCGTTGGCGCGATGGTTTATTATGGCTGCCACACGGCCCACGACCTTGCCGTCGTTATAGGCAAGGAAGCATTGAGCCTCGCAAAACTCGAACGCGGGGTTGGAGCCGGGCTTCAGCGTCAGCTTCTCGGCAAGGTAGAGGTATGGCACGGCGTATGGGCTGTCGCGATAAAGGTCGTAAAAGAAATCGACGAAAGCCTTGCGTTGCTTGCTTGTCGTCACTTCGACGACTTGGATGTCGGAACGTGAGCTCATTTCGTGGCCTACTTTATAAAACCTTGGTTTCTAAGGGCCTTCATCAGTCCTTCCGACATGGCCTCGTTGTCCTTGCGGGTATATCTCAGGTCGGTGAAGACCTGCGCCAATGTCTCCTTGTGGTTTATTTCCACGAAATGCTTGTTCTCGGCCAACGACTCTTTATAGGAGTAGAACTTGTCTATCCTCTCCGGAGTGTAGTCGTCGTAGGTCTCCTCATGCATTATCGCCTCCACGGGCAGACGGTCGCTTTGGGCAGGGTCCTCATCGGGCCAGCCGAGCGTGATGGTCGCCACGGGGAAGGTGAGCCTTGGCAATTTAAGCGTGTCGATGATGAGTTGTGGAAGATATACCGTAGTGCCAAGGAAGCATGTGCCCAACCCCTTTTCCTCCGCGATATTGCAGAAGGTCTGGCAGAAGAGCAGCGTGTCGGTGGCGGCGTTGATGAAACTAAGGAAATTGTCGTAGCCTGGGTCGGCCTTGCGGTCTTCCGCCCAAAGGGTGGTGCGGCGGAAGTCGGCGCAGAAAGTGAGCACCACAGGCGCGCCTGTCACCATGGGCTGGTTGAAATGGGCAGGGGCGAGCTTCGCCTTCATCTCCTCGTCGCGCATCACGACAACGCTATATAGCTGGAGGTTGCCCATGGTTGGCGTGCGCTCAGCGTCTTTAAGCAGGCTTGTCAATAATTGTGAAGACACCTCACGGCTTGAATATTTCCTTATGCTCTTACGATTGTTCAAACTATCCATATTACCTTTTTACTGTTCCCTTTTGAACGTATTTATGCAAAGTTATGGAAAATTATCTGAAAAAAACGGTTCTTTTAGCGAGTTTTATATAGAATGTGGAAAATAAAAGTTATTTTTGCACATTGATAACTCGTGCGGAACGAGAACATTACAAAAACAAGCTTGTATAAGTTTCATGGATTTACAACAATCGGATAAGGAAATCAAGGCCCAGTCGGCGACATCGTCGGATGGTTCCGTTTGGGCCAATGGCGACTACGTGCGTCAGCAGGTGATAGAGGATCGCCCCGACGAGCTCGACTGCGACGTCGTGCGCTTTCAGAACAATAAAGATAAATGGGTGGCCTTCGTGGGACTTCTCGACGGTCGGCCTTACGAGATTTTCACGGGTCTGCAAGACGATGATGAGGGCATTGTGCTGCCCAAGACCGTGGTGAAAGGAAAGATAATCAGGCAGACCAACCCTGACGGCACTCATCGCTACGACTTCCAGTTTGAAAACCGGCGTGGCTACAAGACCACGGTGGAGGGGCTGTCGGGCAAGTTCAACCCAGAGTATTGGAACTATGCCAAGCTCATATCCGGGGTGTTGCGTTACGGAATGCCCATCGACCATGTGGTGAAGCTCGTTAGCTCGTTGTCGCTCAACGACGACAACATCAACACGTGGAAGAACGGCGTGGTGAGGGCATTGAAGAAATACGTGACAGAATAGACAAGGAGAATCATGTTCCACAAGTCATTTTTCACGCTTTGTTTGCTGTTCCTTGTCTCGCTGACGCTTAACGCCGCACCGAGACGATTCACGGTCGTGATCGACGCCGGACACGGCGGCAACGACTGTGGCGCGAAGGGATTGATATCTTACGAGAAAAACCTCACGCTGCGCTACGCCCTTGCCTTGGGCAGTGCCATAGAGAAGAACTTTGACGACGTGCGCGTGGTATATACCCGACGCACCGATGTCTTCATACCGCTGCACGAGCGTGCCGACATAGCCAACCGCAACAAGGCCGACCTCTTCATGTCGGTTCACATCAACGCCCTTGCCGGCGGAAGGATAAGCCACGGGTTCCAGAGCTACACGCTTGGCACGGGAGAGCGCACTGGCACGAAAGGGCTCAAGGAAAACCTTGAGGTGGCAAAACGAGAGAACTCGGTGATTTTCCTGGAGAAAGACTACAAGACCCGGTACAAGGGGTTGCAGAACTCTGCCGAGGGCGACATCATGTTCGAGCTCATAGCCGACAAGAACCGTGAGCGCAGCGTGGAGCTGTCGCGCATGCTGCAGACGGAGGTTTGCCGCGCCACGGGAAGGGAAAATGGCGGCGCTCACCAGAACAACCTCGCGGTGTTGCGCTTGACCTCCATGCCTGCCGTGTTGCTGGAGCTTGGCTTCATCACCACGCCCGACGAGGAAAACTACTTGAACACCGATGCCGCCCTTGACGCTTACACGAGGGGCATTGTCAACGCCTTCCGGATTTACAAGCAGCGTTATGGCTTCGCGGGAACGCAAATACCGTTCAACGACAATGGCGACGATGGTTCCTCGGCATACATGTCTGCCAACATTGCCGCGAGCGACGATGGCGACAAGGCAGCGAAAGCCACCACGAGAGCGACAAGGCAAACCGTGGAGCGCAAGCGCGAGAACGCGCAAGCGCAGAGGCAGCCGGCTTCGCGAGAGGAAACCAAGAAAACAGCGCGCGCGCGCCAGGCCGACAAGGACGCGCCCGTGTTCAAGATACAGATATTCGCAGGAAAGCAGAAGCTCAGCGATGGCAGCCCGTTCTTCAAGGGACTGAAAGGTTGCGAGAACTTCGCGGATGGCGACAAGCTGAGATACACCTATGGTGCCTCGACCAACTACAATGAGATAAAGAGGCTGCGCGGCACCATTCTCGACAAGTTTCCCGATTGCTTCATTATCGCCATGAAAAACGGCAAGGCGGTAGACGTGAACGGAGCCATAAGGGAGTTTCTTGAAAGCAAGAAAAAGAAATGACAACAACGACATAACACGATAAACATGAAGTTTTTTACTAAAGAAGTCAAGATCGCCACAGTGGCTATCGTGGGTATTGTGGTGCTCTTCTTTGGGCTCCATTTCCTAAAAGGCATGCCAGTGTTCTCCACTGACAACGTGTATTACGCCTCGTTTAAGGATGTGAATGGTCTCTCGGCGTCAACCCCCATCTATGCCGACGGCTTTCAGGTGGGCAACGTGAAATCGATAATCTACAACTATCAGAAGAGCGGCAACGTGCTCGTGGAGTTTCAGGTAGACAACGACTTGCGCGTGCCGAAGGGATCCACGGCTGAGATAGAAAGCGACATGATGGGCAATGTCAAGATGAGCATCCTGCTTGCCAATAACCCTCGTGAAAGGGTGGAGCCGGGCGACACCATACAAGGCAACATGAACGCCGGACTGATGGGCTCGGTGCAACAGCTCGTGCCCACCATAGCCGCCATGTTGCCAAAGATAGACAGCATCTTGGCAAGCGTGAACATGCTGCTTGCCGACCCAGCCATCAAGGCGTCGTTGCACAACATGGAAACGATGTCGGCAAACCTCGCCGTGACTTCGGCGGGCCTCAACACCCTCGTGGCACAGGCAAACAGCAAGGTGCCAGGACTGCTGGCCAAGGCCGACTACGCCATGGGTAAGGCTGGCTCCACACTCAACAATACCGACAAGCTCACGGCAAGTCTCGCGCAGCTCGACATCGCGACGACCATGGCAAAGGTGGATCGCACTCTCGACAACGTGGAGAGCGTGACAAGGCAGCTCAATTCGCCTAACGGGACACTGGGCCTCCTCATGAACGACCAGGAGCTTTACCGCAACCTGAACGGCACGATGCGCTCGGCCGACTCATTGCTTATCGACCTCAAGGCGCACCCGAAACGTTATGTCCACTTCTCCTTGTTCGGAAAGAAAGACAAGTAGAGCCCACACGAGATTTTATATTACGTTAACAAGCACGCTTTGGCAACCCTTAATATCATAATTCATAAGAAGTTATAAATCGCTAACTGGCGAGAATGATGGAATTGGGGGGTTGCAGCGTATTGATTTTTTGTGTAGCTTTGCATTTGCGTTTCGATAATGAGGCGTTTCGATGGCAGACAATCTACATCTCTGAGACAGCAAAATGACAGCAAAAATTGATTCCCGGTGGCAGAAAGCCTTGCAGCTCATTCAGCAGAATGTAACCGGGCAAATATATGACACGTGGTTCAAGCCAATCGTCTTTGAGCACTTCGATGAGGCTCAAAGGATGATTCTTGTTCAGGTGCCAAGCCCCTTTGTCTACGAGTATCTTGAGGAGAACTTCGTGGACCTTCTTACCAAGGTGCTCTATGAGTGCTTCGGTCCCAAGATTCATTTGTCTTATCGTGTCGTCGTGGATCGTGAGCGCAAGGACAAGGGCGGCACGGAGACCGTTTGGTCGGAGCCTGCCAATGGCGTGAAGCCAAAGCCGGTGCAGAGGGCAAACCAAAGCCCGACGCCTCTCGACGCGGCACAGCCGCAGGCGCTGGACCCACAGCTGAACCCGCATCTCACATTCTCTAATTATATAGAGGGCGACAGTAACAAGTTGTCGCGCTCGGTGGGATTGTCTATCGCGGAACATCCAGGCACGATGCAGTTTAACCCGATGTTCGTCTATGGCCCGTCGGGTTGCGGAAAGACGCACCTCGTCAACGCCATAGGCATGCGCTCAAAGGAACTATACCCGCAAAAGCGAGTGCTTTACATCTCGGCGCGATTGTTTCAGGTGCAGTATAGCAATGCCGTGCTTCAAAACTCGGTAAACTCTTTCATTGCATTCTACCAGACCATCGACATGCTTATCGTGGACGACATCCAGGAATGGATGGGAAAGACAGGCACGCTCAACACCTTCTTCCACATATTCAACAACCTCTTCCGCAATGGCAAGCGCATCATCCTCGCCTCCGACCGTCCGCCGGTAGACCTCAAGGACATGCCCGACCGATTGCTCACGCGTTTCTCTTGCGGACTTATTGCGGAACTTGAGAAGCCCAATCGCAAGCTCTGCGTGGACATCCTTGAGAACAAGATCAAGCGCGACGGATTGAAGATTCCACGTGATGTCATAGAGCTTATTGCCGAGACAGCGAGTGGCAGCGTGCGCGACTTGCAAGGCGTCATCAACTCATTGATGGCCTATTCCATCGTTTACAATTGCAACATCGACATGCGCCTGGCAGAGCGAGTGGTGAAGCGCGCCGTGAAGATTGACGACCGCCCGCTTACCGTGGACGATATCCTTGAGAAGGTTTGCCAGCATTATAATGTCACCACCACGCAAATCAACTCGAAGAGCCGTAAGCGCGATTATGTGGTGGCGCGCCAAGTGTCGATGTATCTCGCGCAGAAATACACCAAGATGCCCGCGAGCCGCATTGGCAAGCTTGTTGGCAACCGCGACCATTCCACGGTTATCCACTCATGCTCGCAAGTGGAGAAACGCATGCAGGTCGACAAGGCCTTCTCGGCTGAGCTTGTAAGCATTGAGACATCATTCAGATTGAAGAAATAGATTCCGCTGTGCTTAATATCGTAATGATGTCTAAGCCAAACTGTGAATCTTGGTATTGGAGTATGTTGCGCAAACCGACATTTATAAGTTGATGAAGAGAGCTGTATGTTCTCCTCAATCTCTTTTTTGCAATACGTCCCCTTAAAGGCTGGCTTCTTTCTAAAGTAGAATACATAAAAACACAAATCCCCGCAAGCCTGCAGGCTTGCGGGGATTTGACGTTCGTGTGACCCCGGTGGGACTCAAACCCGCGACACTCAGAACCGGAATCTGATGCTCTATTCAACTGAGCTACGGGGCCATTGCTTTTTACTTGTTGCAAAGTTAATAAGAATCTACGGAATTTCAAAATGTTTGCGTCGAATAGTTTTTGCCTATCGCAAAAAACGCTAAAACTATGATTTCGTATAAAAATGTCAATCATAAGTTTCGCTATATGAGTAAAATTGCGTAATTTTGCAACAAATGTTTAAGAACTAAGACAAATTTGATGAAAAGTACAATTCTGGCCGTGATGGCCGTAATGCTTTCCCTCAACGCGGGGGCAGCGGAAAAGAAAGACAGCGTTAAATCAAACAAGCCTGTTTTTACGGTAGTTAAGGAGAACCCAATCACCAGCATCAAGAATCAGAACCGTTCAGGTACGTGTTGGGATTTCTCAACCCTCGCTTTCTTTGAGGCAGAGATTTTGAAGAACACGGGCAAGACATACGACCTTTGCGAGTCGTTTGTAGCCAACAAGACATATATGGATCGTGCCATTCAGGTGGTTCGCCTTCATGGCGATTGCCAGTTTGCCCAGGGCGGCAGCTGCTACGATCCTCTCTATGCTATCCAGCATTATGGCATTTGCCCAGAGACGGCAATGCCAAAGGCGGGCAGCCTTTACGGCGATTCCTTGTTCAACTTCAACGAGTTTTTCAACGTGATGAGTCCTTACGTTGGCGCTGTGGCAAAGAGCAATGCCTCTAAGCTGTCTCCGGCTTGGAAAAACGGTTTGCAGGGCATCATCGACTCTTATCTTGGCAAGTGCCCGACACGGTTCACTTACCAGGGCAAGACATACACCCCGAAGAGCTTTGCAGCAAGCCTGGGCCTTGACAGCGCCGCTTGCAACAACTACGTGAGCTTCACGAGCTATACCCATCATCCTTTCTGGACGGCATTCGCCGTTGAGGTTCAGGACAACTGGCGCAACCCATTGTCGTGGAACGTTCCTGTCAACGACTTGGCCAAGATTATCGACAATGCTATCATGAACGGCTACACCGTGGCTTGGGGTGGCGACGTGTCTGAGGATGGCTTCACCCGTACTGGTCTCGCCTACATGTATGACACGAAGAAGCTCGCCAGCATGGAAGGCTCTGACATGGCACACTGGCTTAAGCTCGCCCCTGCTAAGAGGAAGAATGTCGTAGACTCTCTCGGCGTGAACGTGCCTGAGGTGGAGCCCACACAGAAGCAGCGCCAGGAGCGCTTCGACAACTGGGAGCTCACCGATGACCACGGAATGCTCATCTATGGTATCGCAAAGGACCAGAATGGCAAGGAATACTACATGGTGAAGAACTCTTGGGGCACGACGGGTGACTACAAGGGCGTTTGGTACATGACCAAGAACTTCATCGTGGCAAACACCATGGACTTCATGGTTAACAAGAACGCCGTGCCAAAAGACATCCGCAAGAAGTGCGGTTTCTAAGGATTCTCACAAAACCACACATACAAAGGCTCGCCAAGCAAGGCGAGCCTTTTTTATCGCTGTATATTTCGCATGGCTTGTTTGAGAGATTGTTTAACGACGGTATAGAAATTGTCACAGGCTTGAAATGCAATATGAAAAACAAGCTTATGCCATTGTATGACAAGATTCTGTTGCGCAAAAGATCTGTCATAGAAACCATCAATGACGAACTTAAGAATGTTGCACAACTTGTACATTCAAGACATCGTAGCGTGTTCAATTTCGTAATGAATGTCCTTTCTGTTTTGGCTGCATATAGCTTCTTTGAAAAGAAGCCATCCATCAACATTGACTATTGCATAGAGAATGTTGACGGACAGCTTGCTGTTATAAAGTAAACTTCATTTGGACTTTACTGTTCCGCATTTTGCCATCCATATTGTTTGGAGGGCAAATGTAATATGTACCTATCGGAAATCTGGCATAGCAAGAAAAACGACTGTCGCTTATCTCGAACTTAGGTTTATAGGTAAGTCATCTGCCATGGTTTTCAGTTATGCCGCATAATTAGTCATTATTCCCGAATGCGTAACGCTTTTCTTCTGACAAAATATCAAAACGGAGTGCAAACGATTACACTTAAAATATGACGGTTTTGCACAAAAAAGGACACAACGTAGGTTTATAAATTCTAATTTTGCAAACAATATGAAATGAGCCCTTAAAATACAGAATATAACTTACAACATATAATAATAACTAAAAAACAGCAAAACATGAAGCAGTTGAAAATTAAATTGCCTCTGAGGACCATGGCACTTGCCGGCGGTCTTCTCCTTGCTACAAGTT
>ERZ1673741.2751-NODE-2751-length-11794-cov-4.235114_pt1 | contig 11794 bp, 9 predicted proteins | sample MGYA00580209_ERZ1673741 | MGnify/ENA primary metagenome ERZ1673741 (study PRJEB41218, sample SAMN15661754) | gut metagenome | host: Homo sapiens | place: Canada: London | collected 2015-08-20/2019-03-30 | study: EMG produced TPA metagenomics assembly of... | reverse complement strand
ACTTTTTCAAGATATGTTTTTCCGATTGTTTCGATAAATGTATCTATGGATTCATCTTTTACGATGCTGACTGTGCAACCGCCAAATCCGCCGCCTGTGATACGGGAACCAAGAACACCAGGAATCTTCCATGCAAGGTCTACAAGGATATCAATCTCTTCACAGGATACATCATAATCATCACGCAGTGAAATGTGAGACTGATTCATTAATTTTCCGAATCTTTCAATGTCTCCGGCTTTCAGCGCTGTAACAGCATCGATTGTACGCTGGTTTTCGTATACAGCATGTTTTGCACGCTGTAACTGGATCTCATCTTTGATCAAGGATTTGTGTGCCTCGAATTCTTCAGGAGTAAGATCGCCAAGTGCCTGAATGTCAAGTTCGCTCTGAAGTGCTTTCAGTGCAGCAGCACATTCGTTTCTTCTGTCGTTATAAGCAGAATCAACAAGACTATGCTTTACTTTACTGTTTGTGATCACAATCTTGGCACCATCAAGAACGCAAGGTGCATATTCGTAGCTTAAATCACTTGTGTCAAGGAAAATTGCGTGGTCTTTTTTGCCCATGGCAACAGCAAACTGATCCATGATACCACAGTTGCATCCATTGAAGTTATTCTCAGAATACTGGCCGATCAGTGCAAGATCTGTCATGGAAAGATCTTTGATCTCGAACAGGTCTGTCAGGATCACACCAGTGAGAACTTCAAGGGAAGCAGAAGAGGAAAGTCCGGAACCGTTCGGGATATTTCCCCAGATTACCATATCAAAACCACTTGTGATTGTATGTCCTTTTTCTTTGAATGCCCAGACTACACCAAGCGGATAGTTTGCCCAGTTGTATTCTTTTTTATTTGTCAGATCATCAAGAGATGCTTCTACAACACCAAAGGAGTCCAGATTCATGGAATAAAGATGGATCTTGTTATCCTCTCTTTTGCGTGCGGCACCGTAAGTACCAAGTGTCAGTGCACATGGAAATACATGTCCACCGTTATAATCTGTGTGTTCACCAATCAGATTCACGCGTCCAGGAGAAAAGTAAAAACGAGCTCCTTCGGAATCACCAAAAAGTTCTGCAAACATATCAAACAATTTTTTCTTCATCATTATTTACCTCCATTTAAAGTAATCGTATCGATCTGATTTATTTATATTTATTATAGCGTTAACGAGTGGAAACGTCTATAAAAAATACGTGCTGTGGTATGTAATAATGTTGCATTAAAAAGACGAGGTGTTATAATAATGATGATGAGGATTGTGGGAATTGCATAGCAATGGAGCAATCCGGTTACAGCAGTGAGCGGCAAAATTTTCTTTTGGTACTCACATCATAGATCACAGGATACGGGAAAGGAGCCGGAAGATGGCAGAGACTTACAAACATTCGTATAAGTCAGGAGAAATTCTGATGACTTCGCTGTCTGTATATAACACGGGATATCAAAGGTGTGAAGCAGGATATCAGTGGGGCCCCGGAGTCAGGGATCATTATTGTATCCATCATATTTTGTCAGGAACAGGATACTATACAGTTGGAGAAAAGACATGGAAATTAGAAGCCGGAGATACTTTTATCTTATATCCGGGCGTGGAAGTAAAGTATTATGCCGATCAGCAGGAGCCATGGGAATATGCCTGGGCAGGATTCATGGGGACGGATGCGGCATCGATCATTCGAAATACAGGTTTTTTGAAAGAACGTCCTTTTTTAAAAAGAGGAAATGTGCCGGACGACCAGATTCGGAATGGATTGGAACAGATTTATAATGCAAAGGGAAATGGGTATGAAGAAGCGGTTGCCATGACAGGAGCACTTTACAGTCTTCTGTCAGTCTTTATGCACTATCATGAAGGGGAAGATCAGGAAAGAGATGCAAAGCTTTTGTATGTAGAAAAGGCAGAAAACTATATAGAAACCAACTATTCTTATCCCGTGACGGTGGAAGATATTGCAGACTATGTGGGAATCAGCAGAAGTCATCTGTTCCGCTCTTTTCAGACCTATATGAATTGTTCGCCAAAAGAATATCTGACAGAATACAGAATCCAGCAGGCTTGCCGTCTGTTGAAAGAGACGGGGTTGTCGGTTTCGGCGATTGCATATTCTGTTGGTTTTGAGAATAATCTTTATTTTTCGAAGGCATTCCGGAAAGTGAAGAAGACAAGTCCGACGGAATACAGAGAAAAGCATAGAAAAAAGAAGGAATGATGCCGAGGTGCAGGACATAAGAATAGAGTAAGAATGTCAAAGGCGGGAAGCTGTCATGATGTCTGGAAAAAGATGGGGTTATGTAGTACAGTTTTTCTGTCTTCTGGTGTTTTTGGGTATGTCCCCATTTCTGATAAAGATGGATGGGAGAAAAACAATGAGCGTTTCATCTGATTCAGTGCGAAGTCAGAATGTATCAGATGAGGTAAAACCGGTTGTTGCGCTTACATTTGATGACGGGCCAAATGCATCCTCGACCCCGATTCTACTGGATGGATTGAAGGAACGTAAAGTGCGGGCAACCTTTTTCCTGATCGGCGAAAATGTAGAAAAAGACGAGAATGAAAAAATTGTGAAAAGAATGTATGAAGAAGGTCATTTGATCGGAAATCATACTTATACGCATTGCAATCTGTCAAAGCTGGAAACGGGAGAAGCAAAGAAAGAACTGGAACAGACAGATACAGTGATTGAAAAGATAACGGGAAAACAACCGGTGTTTGTAAGAGCGCCTTACGGGGAACTCCCGGTGGACAGCGAACAAGATCTGAACAGAATATATATCGGATGGACGGTGGATCCGCTGGACTGGATGACCGAAGATACAGGGGCGGTTGTAAAAACAGTTGTGGAAGAGATAAATCCGGGAGATGTTATTTTATTACATGATTGTTATCCTTCTTCTGTGCAGGCAGCTATACGGATTGTAGATCTGCTGCAGGGAAAAGGCTATGAGTTTGTGACAGTGGATCATCTGATTATGGATTGAAGATGTGAATATAAGATTGAAAACAGGAGAGAAACATGGATTTATTTGATTATATGAGAGAGACACATAAAGAGAAGGAATCCCCGCTTGCATCCAGGATGCGTCCGGTGACACTGGATGAAGTAGTGGGACAGAAGCATATCATAGGAAAAGATAAATTGCTTTACCGGGCAATTAAGGCAGATAAGCTGAGTTCTTTGATTTTTTACGGACCTCCGGGAACAGGAAAGACAACACTGGCAAAGGTGATCGCACATACAACCAGCGCAGAGTTCAAACAGATCAATGCGACAGTTGCCGGAAAGAAAGATATGGAAGAAGTAGTGAAAGAAGCAAAAGATCTGCAGGGAATGTATGGAAAAAAGACGATTCTTTTTATTGATGAGATTCATCGCTTTAATAAAGGGCAGCAGGATTATCTGCTTCCATTTGTGGAAGATGGAACGTTGATCCTGATTGGCGCAACAACGGAAAATCCTTATTTTGAAGTAAATGGAGCTTTGATTTCGAGATCGAGTATTTTTGAATTGCGTCCATTGGAGAAGACAGATATTAAGGAACTGCTTCTCCGTGCAGTGAATGATACTGAGAAAGGTCTTGGAAGCTTTCATGCAGTGATAGAAGATGATGCACTTGAATTTTTGGCAGATGTGTCAGGTGGAGATGCAAGAAACGCACTGAATGCGATTGAACTGGGTGTACTGACAACGGACAGAAGCGAAGATGGACAAATTCATATTACTCTGGATGTTGCGTCAGAATGCATCCAGAAACGAGTGGTGAATTATGACAAAAAAGGAGATAACCATTACGATATTATCTCTGCATTTATTAAGAGCATGCGCGGCTCAGATCCGGATGCAGCGGTCTTTTATCTTGCAAAGATGTTGTATGCAGGAGAAGATGTGAAGTTTATAGCGAGAAGAATTATGATCTGTGCATCGGAAGATGTTGGAAATGCAGATCCGATGGCACTTACTGTTGCGGTTGCGGCTGCACAGGCAGTTGAGCGGATCGGAATGCCGGAATCTCAGATCATTCTTTCACAGGCGGTGACTTATGTGGCATCTGCGCCAAAGAGTAATTCTGCCGTTAATGCAATATTTGCAGCGAATGATGCAGTACGGAACAATAAAACAACTGTTCCGACACACCTTCAGGATGCACATTATAAAGGTGCACAGAAATTAGGACACGGAATAGGATATAAGTACGCACATGATTATCCGGATCATTATGTGGATCAGCAGTATCTTCCGGATGAAATAAAAGACGCCAGGTTCTATGAACCCGGCGACCTTGGTTATGAGAAAAAGATCAAGGAGCGTTTACAGAAGCTGCGAGAGCAGTAAAGCGTAAATCTCCTGATTCTTTCGATTCCAGTTATTTACAATGGCTTCTGCCTCAGTCTGAGTTGGCACAGTGAGTGTCATATCAATGAGGTGGGAGCCATTTTCTAAAATCTGGCATTTTACTTCATATTCATGGTTTGTATTCAGATAGTAATCTGATTTAACAGAAACCTCTTCTTTCAGATCATATTTTTTCTCATTGATAAAATTATCAATTTCCTGACGAATCTCAGGAGAAATTTTATTTCTGAAATAGTTGATCGTAGCAGCCCCTTCTTCTGTGAGATTATAAAGCGTACGATTATGTGTCAGCTCAATTTTCAGAAGCCCGGAATCCGTTAATTCTGCAAGTGCAGACTGAAGACGAAAATAAGTTGTATACCCTTTATCCAGAATGAATTCTGATATCTGGGAAGTTGTAAGCGGAAAATCGACTCTATCCAACATGTACAACACGATCAGTTTATATAATGTAAATGTTTCAGCCATAATACTCCTTTCCCTGGTACAAGTCATGATCTTTCATATATTTGTGAATCTGATTTAAAACAGTTCGTTTTGCGCCTGTCCACAGAGGTGCGATCAAGAGATCCTTCGGTCCGTCACCGGTCAGTCGGTGAATGACGATTCCCGGACGCAAATGCTGGATACATTCAGTGAGCAGACGGATGTATTCGTCCGCATCCGGGATATGGAAAGCAGGACCGGTATAAGCAGGATCTGAAAGACATTTCTGATATTCAACTGCAAGATCAGTTCCTTTCAAAATGTGGAGAAGCTGCAACTTGATTCCGTCAATATTTGAATGATTCAAATATTCGATTGTCTCAAGCATCATTTCGTGAGTCTCTCCGGGCAGAAATAAAATGACATGTACGATAACAGTCAGATTCCGGCGTTTCAGTTCATGCACAGCAGTATCAAATACCTCTAAAGGATAGCCTCTGCGAATGTATCTGGCGGATTCTGGGTGAATGGTTTGAAGACCAAGTTCAACCCAGACAGGCTTGATCTGATTCAATTCATCTAAAAGTTCCAGAACATCAGAATCTAAACAGTCAGGGCGGGTTGCGATTGCAAGTACTTTCACATCGGGGTCCTCAATTGCTTCTGTAAAAACTTTCCGCAAATATTCTATGGGGGCATAGGTACTCGTAAAGGCCTGGAAATATGCGATATAAGCATGCACCGGACGCTTTCTGGCAAGAATGGCTTTCCCTTCTGCAAGCTGTTCTGTAATTGTTTTGCAGGCAGAACCGGCAAAATCTCCAGAACCCATACCACTGCAGAAAATACAGCCACCATATCCGATCTTACCATCACGGTTCGGACAAGTCATACCGCCGTTCAATGCAATGCGATATACTTTCTCTCCAAACTGGGATTTCAATGCATAGTCAAGAGAGTGGTAGCGCTTCTCTCCCCACATATTAGATTAAATCCTTAATTGCTTTGCTTACTGTGTCTGCTACACGAGGATCAAAGGCTTCCGGAAGAATGTTGTTTTCATTCAATTCTTCTTCCGGAACAAGACCTGCGATTGCATTGGCAGCGGCAAGTTTCATTTCTTCTGTAATCTGTGTGGCACGTCCTTCTAATGCACCTTTGAAAATACCAGGGAATGCAACAACATTGTTTACCTGGTTCGGGAAGTCAGAACGTCCTGTTCCGACAACTTTGGCACCTGCTTCTTTTGCAAGGTCAGGCATGATCTCCGGTACAGGGTTCGCCATGGCGAACAGAATCGCATCCTTATTCATGGAAGCAACCATCTCTTTAGAAACAATATTCGGAGCAGAAACACCAACGAAAATATCAGCACCTTTTAATGCATCGGCAAGTGTTCCTGTGCGTTCTTCCAGATTTGTAACTTCAGTCATCTGCTGCTGCATCCAGTTCAGGTTCGGTGAGTTCTTGGAAATGATTCCGTTGATGTCACACATTGTAATATGAGGGAAACCATAAGTGAGAAGCAGCTTTGTGATAGCAACTCCGGCAGATCCGGCTCCATTCACTACAACACGGCAATCTTCCTTTTTCTTTCCAGTTACTTTCAGGGCATTGATGATTCCGGCGAGGACAACGATAGCTGTTCCGTGCTGGTCATCATGGAAAACCGGAATGTTCAGAAGTTCTTTCAGGCGTGTTTCGATTTCGAAACAGCGTGGAGCTGAAATATCTTCCAGGTTGATTCCACCGAAAGCCGGTGCAATGTTGACTACAGATTTAATGATCTCTTCTGTGTCCTGTGTATCCAGACAGATCGGAACTGCATTGACGCCACCGAATTCCTTGAATAGGACCGCTTTTCCCTCCATAACCGGCATAGCAGCAAGTGCACCGATGTTTCCAAGACCAAGAACAGCGCTTCCGTCAGATACAACAGCAACTGTATTGGCTTTCATAGTGTATTTATATGCGGCTTCAGGATCCTGTGCAATCACCTTACAAGGTTCAGCAACACCCGGAGTATAAGCGATGGCAAGATCTTCTCTTGAGTTGACATGCGCTTTGGCAGTTGTCTCTATCTTACCATTCCATTCTTCATGCATTTTTAAAGCTTTTTCATTGTTTGTCATGATTTTATACCTCTCTGATTTGATTGAATTAATGATACCACTGAAAAAGGAAACACGCAAGTACAGGAAAACAGAGAAAAGTTCAAAAAGTTCTTTCTTTTTAGAAAAATATACTGTATAATAACACCATATTTAAAGCAAATTTCCATTAAAGTCGAATCAGACTTGTATTCCCGAAGTATGAATGAATAATCCAGTATGTGAAAAGGGCACATGTGAAGTGGATTGACAGAACAAATTTACCTGAAAAGAAAGGAAAAGAATATGACACGAGAAAAATATGAATCATTGCCGCTGGCAACATTGAAAGAACTTGCAAAAGCAAGAAAGATGAGAGGTGTTTCTACATTAAAGAAAGGCGATCTGATCGATGCAATGCTTGAGCTGGATGAGCAGAAAGAGGCAGCAGAAGAAGCGAGAGAAGAAGTAAAAGAAGAGAAAAAAGAAGAGACAGATATTGAACAGTTGGACAGTGGTTTTACAGCAAACGGAATCCTTGAGGTGCTTCAGGATGGATATGGATTCATTCGTTCTGACAATTATCTTCCGGGAGATGGAGATGTCTATGTTGCTCCTTCCCAGATTCGCAGATTCGGACTTAAAACAGGCGATATCCTGACAGGAAATACAAGAGTTAAGACGCAGGGAGAAAAGTTCAGTGCACTTCTTTATGTGTCTACGATCAATGGACTGCGCCCGGCAGAGGCAATGAAGAGAAAGAACTTTGAAGACCTGACTCCGATTTTCCCGAATCAGAGAATCCGTCTGGAGAATCCGGGCTGTACAACAGCAATGCGTATTGTTGATCTTGTTTCCCCTATTGGAAAGGGACAGAGAGGTATGATCGTATCTCCACCGAAAGCAGGAAAAACTACATTATTAAAAGAAGTTGCATTATCTGTACAGAAGACAGAACCGAATATGCATCTTCTGATTCTGTTGATCGATGAACGTCCGGAAGAGGTAACTGATATTCGTGAGGCAATTGAAGGTCCGAATGTAGAGGTGATTCATTCTACATTTGATGAACTTCCGGAGCATCACAAACGAGTATCAGAAATGGTTATCTCAAGAGCAAAACGTCTGGTAGAGCATGGAAAAGACGTTATGATTCTCCTTGACAGCATCACAAGACTTTCAAGAGCATATAACCTGATCGTTCCACCATCAGGAAGAACACTTTCCGGTGGCCTTGATCCGGCAGCACTTTACAGTCCAAAGCGTTTCTTCGGAGCAGCAAGAAATATGAGAGAAGGTGGAAGCCTTACGATTCTTGCAACAGCACTGGTTGATACAGGAAGCAAGATGGATGATGTTGTTTATGAAGAATTTAAGGGGACAGGTAACATGGAACTGATGCTTGACAGAAAGCTTCAGGAGAAAAGAGTGTTCCCGGCAATTGATATTCCAAAATCAGGAACAAGAAGAGAAGATCTTCTTCTTACAAAGGAAGAACAGGATGCAGTTTATATTATGAGAAAAGCAATGAACGGCATGAAATCAGAAGAGGCAGTGGACAATCTTTTGAATATGTTTTCCCGTACAAAAACAAACGAAGAGCTTGTTCAGCAGATCATTCGTCAGAAATTTATCTAAAAAGGTGTTGCATTATTAAAAAATGTGTGATACAATTAGAAAGCTGTTTAGAGAAAATAATAAGTAATTTAAAAATAGAGAGGTGAAAATCATGCGCGAAGGTATCCATCCTAATTATTATCAGGCAACTGTAACATGCAACTGTGGAAACACATTTGTTACAGGATCTACAAAGGAGAACATCCACGTAGAAATCTGCTCCAAGTGTCATCCATTCTACACAGGTCAGCAGAAAGCAACACAGGCTCGTGGCCGTGTTGATAAGTTCAATAAGAAATACGGTATTAAATAAGAAATACGAAGTGATGAGGGCTGAGGTGGAAATCTCAGTCCTCTTTGTGTTTAGGAGAAATATATGAAATCATCGAATATAGGCGGCCAGGCAGTGCTGGAAGGCATTATGATGAAGAATCGGGAAACATATTCCGTTGCCGTCCGGAAACCAGATGGAGAGATTGAAGTTGATATTCAGGAATACAAAGGAGTTCTCCCATGGAAGGCACCGCAAAAGATTCCTTTCATTCGGGGGATTTTTAATTTTGTGGATTCTCTTGTGCTGGGAATGAAGACATTGACTTATTCTGCAAGTTTTTTTGAAGACGAGGAAGAAGAAATTCTTACAGAAGATGAGGCAAGAAAGCAGGAGAAGAAGGAAAAACTGATCATGAATCTGACAGTTGTGGTTTCTGTCTTAATTGCGGTTGGTATTTTTATGGTTCTTCCGTATTATCTGAGTAGTATTATAGAAAAGCATACCTCTTCACATCTTGTAATGACTGTTTTAGAAGGTGTGATCCGCGTTGCTATTTTCCTGATCTATATTGTTCTGATTTCCAGAACAAAGGATATTAAGAGAACATTTATGTATCACGGGGCAGAGCATAAATGTATTAATTGCATCGAACATGGATTGGAATTAAATGTAGAAAATGTACGGAAGAGTTCCAAACAACATAAGAGATGTGGAACGAGCTTTCTTTTCTTTGTCATGATCGTAAGCATTATTGTCTGCTTTTTTATTACGGCAAAGTCCCAGATTGTGAGAGTACTTCTTCGGATCGCCCTGCTTCCGTTGATTGCAGGAATCTCTTATGAATTGATTCGTCTGGCGGGAAACAGTGATCATCCGGTAATCAATGTACTTAGTAAACCGGGACTCTGGGTTCAGAATCTGACAACAAAGGAACCGGATGACAGTATGATCGAGGTTGGGATCAAAGCAGTGGAAGCAGTGTTTGACTGGAAGACATGGCAGGAGGAGAACCTGAAGCAATGAGAACAGAATCAGACAAGAGGACAGTGTATAAAACAGATTGCAGCGATTCAATAAGTTTGAAAAATGCATATAAAGAAGGAAAAGAAATTCTTGCGAAAGCAGGAATTACAGAGGCAGATCTGGATGCGTGGTATCTGTTGGAATTTGTGACAGGGATTACGAAAGCTCGCTATTATATGGATCCGGATCAGAGCATGGATCCGGAAGCATGGAAAAAGTATAAAGAATATCTTGAAAAAAGAAGAAATCATATTCCATTGCAGCATATTACAGGAAGTCAGGAATTTATGGGGCTTGAATTTCTGGTGAATGAACATGTGCTGATTCCAAGACAAGATACAGAAGTGCTTGTGGAAGAGGCACTGGAGATGATGAAACAAGAGATATTCAGATCAAAAGGTTGTTTGCAATTGTTGGATATGTGTACCGGGTCAGGATGTATTCTTCTGAGCGTAATGCATTATGCAGAACAAGAGGGTATATTTATAGAAGGAACAGGTGTTGACTTTTCGGAGCAGGCTCTTATGGTAGCACAGAAAAATGAAAAACATTTGAGAAGCACGAAAAAGGATGAGAATGGAAAAGTGAACTGGATTTTGAGTGATCTTTTTGAAAATGTCAGTGAAACCTATGATATGATCTTATCAAACCCACCTTATATCAGAACAGCAGAAATTGAGAAGCTTCAAGACGAAGTGAAACTTCACGATCCATTCAGTGCATTGGATGGGAAAGAAGACGGATTGTATTTCTACCGGAAGATTGTTACTGATGCAAAACAATTCCTGAAAACAGGAGGAATACTTGCTTTCGAGATTGGATATGACCAGGGCAAAGAAGTTTCTGATCTTATGAAAAAAGCGGGATATGACAAGGTGTTCGTAAAAAAGGACCTGGCAGGACTTGACCGCATCGTCTGTGGCGTGTACTATTAAAAAGATAAAGAAGATAAAAAATAGAAGAGGATATAGAACTATGTTTGACAGATTAGAGGATTTGGTAATTCGTTACCAGGAAGTAATGGGTGAACTTCAGGAGCCGGATGTGGCGAATGATCCGGAACGTTTCCGTAAGCTGATGAAAGAGCAGAGTGATCTTGCACCAATCGTTGAAGCTTATCAGGAATATAAGAACTGTAAGCAGAATGTAGAAGAGAGTCTGATGATCCTGGAAGAAGAATCAGATGAAGAGATGCGTGAGCTTGCAAAAGAAGAGTTGAATGAATCTAAAGCCAGAATTGAAGAATTGGAGCAGGAACTTAAGATTCTTCTTCTTCCGAAGGATCCGAATGATGATAAGAACGTTATCGTTGAGATCCGTGCCGGTGCAGGTGGAGATGAGGCTGCACTTTTTGCGGCAGAAGTTTATCGTATGTATGTGCATTATGCGGACAGCCGCAGATGGAAGACAGAGATGATCTCTCTGAATGAGAATGGAATCGGCGGATTTAAAGAGTGTGTATTCATGATCACAGGACAGGGAGCATATTCCCGTATGAAGTACGAAAGTGGAGTACATCGTGTACAGCGTGTGCCGGAGACAGAAAGTGGCGGAAGAATTCATACTTCAACAATTACTGTAGCCGTAATGCCTGAGGCAGAAGAAGTTGATGTTGTAATCGATGAGAAGGATATCCGTATCGATGTAATGCGTGCATCAGGAAATGGTGGACAGTGTGTCAATACAACGGACTCTGCTGTACGACTGACTCATTACCCGACCGGAATCGTGATCTACAGCCAGACAGAGAAATCACAGCTGCAGAATAAAGAGAAGGCGTTCCGACTGCTTCGTTCCAAACTGTATGACCTGGAGCTTGAGAAGAAACAGGCTTCTGAGGCAGCAGAGAGAAGAAGCCAGATCGGTACAGGAGACCGTTCAGAGAAGATCAGAACCTACAACTTCCCACAGGGACGTGTGACAGATCACAGAATCAATCTGACTTTGCATAAGCTGGACAGTATTCTGAACGGCGATCTGGATGAGATCATTGACAGCCTGATCG
>ERZ1673741.2745-NODE-2745-length-11809-cov-125.915858_pt1 | contig 11809 bp, 7 predicted proteins | sample MGYA00580209_ERZ1673741 | MGnify/ENA primary metagenome ERZ1673741 (study PRJEB41218, sample SAMN15661754) | gut metagenome | host: Homo sapiens | place: Canada: London | collected 2015-08-20/2019-03-30 | study: EMG produced TPA metagenomics assembly of... | reverse complement strand
TCTTCTGCGAGTTCGTTATCCTCTGGTACGGACTTGTGGGGTATAAGAAGCAGGAAGCATAAAAGGCAATAGTTATAATAAACATAAAAACCGGGATGTTTTTTATTAGAAGCATTCCGGTTTTTCTATCTCTTCAATTTCTCTTTTTTATCATTCCGCAATCTGATGAATCACATAGGTAACCACGCCCCAGATCATGAAGCGGTTGGTTTCATCTACCCGGATAGGAGAGAAGTTCTTGTTCCATGGAATGAGCCAGCCGAAGGCACCGCTTTCGTCTATCTTGAACTGCTTGATGGTGAATTCGCCATCTACGAAGGCGATGACGAAGTTGCCGTTGGATGGCTCTATCTGCCTGTCTACGATGGCTAGGTCACCGTCGAGAATGCCTGCATCTTGCATGCTGTCGCCTGAAACACGTACATAGAAAGTTGCCTCACGATGGCGAACCAGAATATCGTTGAGGTCTATCTCTCCCTCCATATAGTCTTGTGCCGGCGAAGGGAAGCCTGCTTTTACGCTTTGCTCTGCCAGCGGAATAGGCATCTTGACTCCGAATTCCGCAGGGTGAAATGTCAGTTTTATCTTGTTATCGTTATTCTTATTCATCTTGTTTTTTCTTATTTATGGAGCTCATTTTTAGAATGGGCTTATTCTGCTTTAGAATGGGCTTATTCTGTCTCTCATTGAGTTTTTACTTTCAGAATATCATGGATGTTCGTGGTAAACTGCTTCGACATGTACTCGCGTTTCAGGTCGAATCGGCAGTCTGTGCCTTGTATGGCCTGGCGTATGGTGCCATAACCATTCTTCCGGTTGATGGCGTCGATAGCCTCCATCAGCTTTTTTTGCTTGCTTCGGTCGATGGGGTCGAAGAGATCTTGCTGGCGAGGATGGTCGGGTGAGATTTGCCACAGGATAACGCCAGCTTTTTTGAAGTGAAACGACATGTCGGGGCGGTCGGGCCTGCTGTCAGCCATCGATTTCGGGTATTTGGCACGGAGAATACTGAGGGCGGCACCTACTATCTCTTCCTGTGCATTGGTGGCAATGGGCAGGGTAAGGGAATCGTGGATGGTGTATTCCGGCACGTTCTCATTGAACCTGGATGTCCAGGCAAACACCATGATTCCCTGGCACACGCTGCCCTGATGTCGCAGCTTTTCGGCGCAGCGTACAGCGAAATTAGCCACGGCTTCTTCTATCACATTTTTGTCGGTAATGCCCTCGTTGGCAAAACTCCTGCTGGTGCAGATGCTCTTCTTCTGCGGCAATTCCTCGATGCTGATGCAGCTTTCGCCATTCAGTTCTTTCCATGTTCTTAGGGTGGTGATATTGAAATGGCTGCGCACCCAACTTTCTTTCTTGTCGGCAAATTGGGCAGCAGTTCGGATGCCCATATAATCGAGTTTCCTAGAAATCTGTCGTCCGATTCCCCATACATCTTCTATCGGGAACAGAGATAAAGCCTTGTGTCTTCGCTCATCAGTATCGATGAGACAGCAGCCTTGGTAACCCTTGTATTTCTTGGCGAATTTAGAACCGATTTTTGCCAGAGTCTTTGTTTCTGCAATGCCGATGGAGATAGGGATTCCTACGGCTCGGAGCACATCGGCAGAAATCCTAGCGCCATATTGGTGGAGCAGGGATTCATTATTTAAAAATGTATCGTTTTCTTTCAGATTATCCTGGAAGAAGCGCTCTGCCATAGACTGATCCACATCGAAGAAACTTTCATCGATAGAGTATTGGTCGATATGGGGCGAGTAGTGCGACAGCATAGACATCACTCTGTTGGAGAGCGAACCGTAGAGTGTATAGTTGCTGGAGAAGATAGCCACTCCCTCAGCCTCCAGTTTTTCCTTAACCTGATAGAACGGGTCCCCCATCTTATACCCCAATGCCTTGGCTTCTTCAGAGCGCGCAATGACGCACCCGTCGTTGTTGCTCAATACAACCACGGGCTTTCCTATCAGGTCGGGGCGAAACACTCGCTCGCACGAACAGTAGAAGTTGTTGCAGTCTGCCAGTCCTATCATATCTTATCATTAACACCTCTTGTTATCACCAGAAATCCTGGTATGATGTGCAAAAATACAAAAAATAATCCGAAAACGATAGTTTTTCATTCAAGTTTTTTGTCGTTTCATGATTTATTCTTACCTTTGTGGTCATAAGCTAGTATTGAAACATCATAAAACTGAACGATATGAATCATAAGAATAACATGTTGGCATTGAGCCAGGAGCGTTTCTCGGCTCGCAAGTTTACTCCAGAGGCAGTTAGCCAGGAGGATTTGGACTATATTATGGAGTGTGTGCGCTTGGCACCATCGGCAGTGAACAGGCAGCCTTGGCACTGGCTCATCGTGCGCTCGGAAGAGGCGAAGAAGAAACTGCAGGAGTGCTATGACCGTGAATGGTTCAAGACGGCTCCTATATATATTATAGGTATGAAAAACGTGAATGAGAACTGGGTGCGCAGATATGATGAGAAACCGCATGGCGATATTGATGTGGCGATAGCGGCAGAGCATCTCTGTCTGGCTGCAACAGAGTGCGGACTGGGCACCTGCTGGGTCTGCAATTACGATACGGCGAAGATGCAGCAGTTCTTTGCTCGCGAGGGCTATGAGGCGGTGGTAATCATTCCTGTAGGTCATATTGCTGAAGACTGTCCACGCGCAGAGAAGAAGCGTAAGGAGATGAGCGAAATCACGGAAGAAATCTAGCTCTGATATAAGAAGAAATCTAGTTCTGATATAAAATCTGGTACAAAAAAGAAGCTGTATGGAAATGAACGAAGAATCCATCCTGGCATGGAATATCATAGAAAAGACAAATGCCAACCTCTTCCTTACTGGAAAGGCGGGCACAGGTAAGACGACCTTCCTCAAGCGATTGAAAGAACTGTCGCCAAAACGAATGATTGTGCTTGCTCCTACGGGCATTGCTGCCATCAACGCCGGAGGAATGACCATCCATTCGTTCTTCCAGCTTCCCTTCTCGCCATACGTGCCGGGCACGACCTTTGGTAGCGGCGAACAGAAACGCTATCAGTTCAGCAAGCTCAAGCGCAATATCATCCGAAGCATCGACCTGCTGGTAATCGACGAAATCAGTATGGTGCGTAGCGATCTGCTCGATGCTATTGACTCCGTGCTTCGCCAGTATCGCAAGCGTCACGACCTGCCTTTCGGTGGTGTGCAACTCTTGATGATAGGCGATTTGCAGCAGCTCGCACCTGTTGTTACGCCACAGGAAGAGCATCTTTTAGGGCAGCATTATGATACTCCTTTCTTCTTCAGCAGCAACGCTCTGAAGCAGGTGGGTTATCTTACCGTCGAACTTAAAAAGATATACAGACAGCAAGATGAGCAGTTTATCTCGCTGCTCAACCAGATTAGGGAAAACAAGGCTTCTGAAGCTACATTGCAGGCTCTGAACCAGCGCTATATTCCAAATTTTGTACCACCAAAGGAGGGCAATTATATCCGGCTTACCACCCATAATGCGCCTGCCCAGTATATTAACGAACAGCAGCTTGCCGCCTTGCCTGCGCAGTCGTTTTCTTTTACTGCAGACATAGAGGGTGACTTCCCGGAAACATCTTATCCTGCCGATTTCAAGCTCACATTGAAGCCTGGCGCACAGGTAATGTTCATCAAGAACGACCCGCAGCATCGTTTCTATAATGGTATGATAGGCGAGGTGATAGGGGTCAAGACCGATGAAAACGGCAGCAAGATTATCGTTCGCAGTAAGGACTCAGGCGAGGAGTTTGAACTGGAGAAAATGGAATGGACCAATGCGAAATATACCCTGAACGAGAAAACCAAGGAGATAGAGGAAACAGTGGAAGGAAAATTCATGCAGTATCCTCTGCGTCTGGCGTGGGCAATAACTATCCACAAGAGTCAGGGACTTACTTTCGAACATGCCATCATTGATGCTTCTCATTCTTTTACCCATGGTCAGACCTATGTGGCGCTGAGCCGCTGCAAGACTTTGGAGGGCATGGTGCTCAGCGAACCGCTTTCTCGCGGAGCCATTATCAGCAGCCAGACCGTGGATGCATTCACCAGCCAGCTTGCTGCGCCTAGTCAGGAGCAAATCAGCAGTCTGGAGCTGCAATACATCATTTATTGCATCAGCGAACTCTTCGATTTTTATTCCATCAGAGCCAGCTATGAGCATCTGATGCGCTGCCTGGTAGAGTTTTTTAATGGTAAATATCCGCGCGTGGTAAGCGAGTATCAGAAGCTGCAGGTGGTGCTGAAGAGTCTGATAGCCGTATCGGATAAATTCCGTGTGCAGTATACGGGTATGCTTGCCCGAAATCCTGATGTAAGACAGGCTGAACTGCAAGACCGTATTCATAAGGGAGCTATGTATTTTCTTGATAAAATCGGCATTCTGATTGATTTAATCAGAAAGTCGAATCTTGATACAGACAACAAGGTAGCAAGGAAGCAGTTTGAAGACCGCTTCTCTGTTTTCTCAGAGGATGTAAAATTAAAAGAACGGCTTTTGAAGTATGAATGTAGTGCCGAATTCACGGTAACAGATTATCTGAAAAAGAAGGCGCAGTTCTTGCTGTTGGATGCAGATACCTCATCAGATAGCGGTTCGGGCAGAAAGTCAAGGAGACAGAAGAAACCGAATGAACCGAAGGTGCCGAAAGTCGCTTCGAAGGAGGTAAGTTATGATTTCTATATGCAGGGAATGACGGTAGATCAGATTGCTGCTAAGCGGGGTTATACAAAAGGCACTATTATTGGTCATCTTACTCCTTATGTGAAAGAGGGAAAGATTGGTTTGCGGGCGCTGATTTCAAGTGCCCATGAAAAGAAAATCCGTGATTTCATGAAGGCTCATCCTGAATTGGAGCATTTTAGCGAAATAAAGGAAGCTTTGGGAGCTGGTATTGATTATTACGAAATCAAACTGGTTCATGATTTTATGGAGGGGGAATAAAGGCTTTCTTCCACCATATTATAATAATAGCCGTAACTATATTTGCAGTAGTTACGGCTATTGTTTTTAAAAAAAATCTAGAGTTGGCTCACAGCCCCTTCCAGCTGCTGTAAAGCCTGTTTGATAACACTTCTTGGTGCAGCTACATTCAATCGCATGAATCCTTCTCCGCCAGGACCGAACATCTCTCCATCATTCAATGCCAGATGCGCCTTGTCGATGAATAGGTCGAGAAGCGCATCGTGTGAAAGATGTAGGTCTCGGCAGTTGAGCCAGACAAGGAAGGATGCCTGTGGATTCCTATTGATTATGTCCTGTTATTTGTCTTCCTGCTGGCTGTTCATTCCACCAGTCTGAATGCCCTGCTTTTCTTCCTGGAAATCATTTTTGATGTTGGATTTCACCTTTTGGAATTGCTTCTTGGTGTTGCCGAATTTCCAGGTGAGTGTGAGGCTGATCTGGCGCAGAGGCACCTTTACCGTCATATTCTGTACATAGTCTGAACCCACAGTTTTCTGCTTGATGTTGAGCTTGTCATCGGTTGGTGTGAGGAACATCAGACTCAAGTCCAGCTTATCCTTGACGATAGATTTGGAGAGGGTGGAGTAGAAGAATGACATTCCGCTCTGATAGCCTTGCAGGTTGTGCTGTTTGCTCTGAATGATACTTCCTATTGTCCATTGCAACTCCCAAGGAAGTGTCTGTTGCAGATTGATCATCGTACTGCTGTTCCAGCCATGATTCTTCCATCCCAATACTTCACTTCGCAAATCATTGTAGCTCAGACTCTCGTTCAGCATTAATCTCGTCTTCTTGAACACCAGCCAGTTGGCAAAGACATTCAGGCTGGCGTTACGGGTTTTCGAAACATTGCCGTAGGTGGTGTTGAGCAGGTTGTCTGCATCGATGAACGAATACTGCTCTATCTGGTTGTTGCAGAATCCGTAGCCCAGAGTTGTACTCAGAATGAAGCGTGGATTGTAATAATTAAATACCATGTTCACCTGATGCGACTTCACCACGTCGAGGTCAGTATTACCATAGCTGATGGCGGTAGGATTACTGCGGTCAACATAAGGGTTGAGGTAGGTAATTCCCGGACGGGTGATGCGCATGCTGTAGTTCACACCGAGATTCATGCCTGGAGCGATGGCGTAAGAGATGCTGGCGCTCGGTACGAGATTGCCGTAATCTTTATCAAAATCATCACCCTTACCCTGTTCAAACTTCACTTTCTCCCAGGTCTGTTCGTATCGGGTTCCCAGCATGGTTCCTATCTTTCCGAAGTTTCCCTTCCATTCAGCATAGGCGGCAAGAATGTTCTGGGTGTTCTTATACTCCATACTGTTGGCAGGGTTCAGCGTCTCTGTTTTATCTGCCGCCACATCATAGTAGCGTGAATCGCTTCTGTTGATGCGGGCTATGTATTTGGCTCCGAAATTCAGGCGCTGGGTGGCGCTGAGCGAATGGGTAAAATCTGCCTGGAAAGTATGTTCTGTGCCTCGGGTCTTACTTTTGGAGAGCAGATCGTTGAGCTGGAGAGCCGTCACATGGCTGATGTCGTCGTAGAACGTATAGTTGTCAGTGTGAGATGGGTTGGTGCTGAAGAGATAGCTGAGAATGAGGTAGTTCGTGCGCTCCTTGTTGAAAAATCGCTGATAATCGATGCTTCCGTTGAAGGAGGTATTGCCCAGATTCTGTTTCATCTCATTGCCATATTCGAATCCTTCGCCATAGATTCCGCCTGTCATCTTTGTGAGTGGATGGCCTGTAATCTTCTGGTTGAAGGTGGTCAGACCTGCCGTAGCGCTGATGCTGCTCAGCGAATCGAGATCGTAGCTTAAGCTGATGTTGCCCATTGAGAAAGGCTGCTTCATATCCGACTTCTGGTAATAGTTCATCGTGCTGCCATCTTTCTGGAATCGGTCGAAGGAGATGGTGGTTCCATCCATGCGCTGATGATTATACATTCCGTTGGCACTATAGGTGAGCTTGCCCTGCTGACCGCTGATGAAGGCGGAGATGCGCTGTGCCTGGTTGCCGGCAGCTGCACTGATATTGCCATTATAGCCATTGCTGAAGTCGTTGCCTCCGGCTCCATTCACTGCTTGCTTGTTGAGTACGATGTTGAGCACGCCGCCCGTACCTTCAGCATCATATTTGGCTCCCGGGTTGGTGATTACTTCTATGTTTTTTACCATAGTTGCCGGCATTGCCTTGAAAATCTGCGAAGGGTTGGCTGAGAACATCGGATTCGGCTTTCCATCCACATACACTTTGAAACTGGATGAACCGTTCACGGTGATATTGTCCTGTCCATCCACCGTAACCATCGGCACCTTGCGCAGCATGTCGAGAACGGTAGACGCCTTGGCGTCAGCATCCTGTTGCACGTTATAGGTCATCTTGTCGGTCTCCATTTTTACCAGCGGTTTCGAGGCAACCACGGTAACGCTTGCCAGGTCGAAGTCCTTCCATATCGAGTCGTTTTTCTCGACATCACTCTGTGCGAAACTTTCGAGTGAGCAGACGAGCAGGGTGCTCATCAATATCAATGATTTCTGTTTCATATTCTTTCCCTTTTCTTATGTTAATGCTATCTTTTTTCTTATTCTTTTTAAGTTCATGCGCCTTTCTTTTGTAGATTGGCGATGCAAAGATAAGGTGTTTTCTTGAAACAGCAATGAATGGGAGAGGGGTTTAACCCAACAATAACCTACTGGCTCATCCGATTAACGTAGAGATAACATTTGTATGGCAAAAATGCAGCAAAAAAAGCAAATTGTAACAGAAACATTCGTTTATCTCGAATTTTATTTGTAATTTCGCACCAAAAACAAAAATAAGGACATTTATGAATAAACTGATTCTGAAAACAACAAAAAGCGGACTGCTGGCAGCTGCCCTGATGGCTTCAATCTCTGCCAGTGCCGAAACCATAGAGGTGAAAACGCTGAAATATGCAGGCCCCTATGCCGTAGCACAGCCTTGGATGGCTGACAGTGTGAACATCAAGGGCGAAGCGTTCGACCTTAAGCAGCTGCTCGATTCGCCGCTGTCTTTCACCTTATTAAATAAGGGCAAGGAGGTGACTGCAGCCCAACTCCTTGCCGATAAGCAGGATGCGCTCCATCTGGCTTCTTTCTGCGTTTCTAACACCCAGCGCACCAAAGCAACCATCGCGATAGAAGGATTGGAGCAATACCGCCTGTTTGTAGACGGCGAACAGGTAGCGGTGAACGGCGATAAGGCTGAAACCATCCTGACTCCTTCGCAGCATACAGTTGTCATCAAATTTCTTACCCGGAAGAATGCATCTTCTGATAAGAAATCTATCAAGTTGACCGTAGTCGCAGCCAACGGTGCTCCGCTTTCTGTAGGCGATGCGACGGTAAAGCGTGCCTATAACATCTATGATGTGATTTGTGCGCCCAACTATCCGAGTGTTTCTATCTCACCAAACGGAAAGTTTATTGTAGTTCGGAAAACCTGGGTAGATAGAAAAGGTAATAACCATAGCATTAGTGAATTGCGCAACTCTCAGACTAACAGACTGATGGCTACATTTGAGGAGAGCGTAAAATGGATGCCTTCAAGCAATAAACTGTATTTCACCCAGAAGGCGAGCGACAGCAGTATTGCCGGAGAAGAAAAGCAGGATGGCACATTGCAGCTCATTACCATCAATCCGCTGACGATGGAGCGCGAAGTGCTGGCTGCCAATATTCCAGACGGATGGTTCCAGTTTACTCCCGATGAGAAGACGCTCATCTATACGCTCACTACTGAAGGCAGAAAAAAGGATCCGCAAGTTTATGATGTAAAAGAACCGGAAGACAGACAGCCTGGTTGGCGCGAGCGCAGCAATCTCGCCAAATACGACCTTGCATCGGGCATTCTCCAGCCGCTTACTTTCGGTTACCACAACATCTATCTGATGGATATTTCTGCCGATTCGCGTAATCTGCTGATAGGAAAGGGAGAGGAGCGCCTTACTAAGCGTCCTACTACTCTAAATTCCTACTATCGTCTCAATCTCAATGATATGAGTGTAGAGACTTTGATAGAGAAGGGTGAATTTCTGAACAGCGCCCAGTTCTCGCCGGATGGCAAGAGCATTCTCGTGAGCGCTTCGCCGGAAGCTTTCAACGGCATTGGAAAGAATGTGGAAGAAGGACAGACGCCTAGCATGATTGACACCCAGCTCTATCTGATGACCTTGGCAGACAAGAAGGTTCGTGCGCTGACCAAGGATTTCAATCCGAACGTGCAGAGAGTGAATTGGAGTAAGGCAGATGGAAACATCTATTTTACAGCTGAAGATAAAGACTGCGTGCATCTCTTCCAGCTCAATCCGAAATCGGGTAAGTTTACGCTTCTCAAGACTCCTGAAGAGTACATCAAGAGTTTCTCGCTTGCATCTTCGGCAGCAGAAATGGCTTTCTCCGGTCAGAGTGCATCCAATGCCGACCGACTCTACAAGATGAATACTAAGGCACAGAAGGCTCTGCTGGTGGATGATCTCAGTGCCCGACTGCTGAAGGACATCGAGCTGGGCGACTGCAAGGCATGGAACTATGTGAACTCTCGTGGCGATACACTCTGCTGCCGTTACTATCTGCCTCCTCACTTCGATGCTGCGAAGAAATATCCTATGATTGTGTATTACTACGGCGGTTGCAGTCCTACCACCCGTATGTTCCGGGGTCAATATCCTCATCATGTTTATGCGGCGATGGGCTATGTAGTGCTGGTTGTGAATCCTAGTGGAGCCACCGGATTCGGTCAGAAATTCTCTGCCCGCCATGTAGATACGGCAGGCGAGGGAGTGGCTGAAGACATCATCTCCAGCACCCAGGCTTTCTGTGATGAGCATGCTTTCGTAAACCGTAAGAAGATAGGCTGCATCGGCGCCAGCTACGGCGGATTCATGACCCAGTATCTTCAGACCAAGACCGACCTCTTTGCAGCCGCCATCTCGCATGCAGGCATCAGCGACCACACCAGCTATTGGGGTGAGGGCTATTGGGGCTACAGCTACAGCGAAGTTTCTATGGCGAACGAATATCCTTGGACCAACAAGCATCTCTTTGTAGATCAGAGTCCGCTCTATAATGCCGACAAGATTCATACTCCGCTGCTGTTTGTTCACGGCACGGCAGATAATAATGTGCCTGTGGGCGAGAGTATCCAGCTCTATACAGCGCTGAAACTCCTTGGCCGTCCTACGGCGATGGTATTGGTAGATGGCCAGGATCATCACATCATCGACTACGAGAAGCGACTGAAATGGCAGAACACCATCTTTGCCTGGTTTGCCAAGTGGTTGCAGGATGATGCTTCCTGGTGGACGGAAATGTACGGAGATGAAAAGATGTAGTTGAAGTTTCGGTAGAAATGCCAGCTTCAGTCTCTATCAAATAAGAAAAGAGATTATGTTCCTGTAAGTCGGGAATATAATCTCTTTTCTTTTATATGTTTATTTCTTGCAGCTTAGCGTGATAAGCAGAGAAATCATGGCGAAGGCGATTCCTACGATGCAGACACCGAGCCAGTCGGCTTGCGTCCAGACGTAACCGGCACAGAAAGTGCCTAGCGAACCACCGATGAAATAGCTGGTCATGAAGATGGTGTTGGCGCGGTTGGAAGCCTGCGGAATCTCCTGCAGACAACCACTCTGATTGCTGAGCTGCTGACATTGCAGACCGATGTCAACCAGGATGATGGCTGCGATGAGTCCGGCGTAAGTGTCGCCGAAAAGCAAGGCTATTGCCCAGGCGATGATCTGCATTCCTGCTCCGAACAGATTGAATTTTCGAATGCCAAACCTAGGAATCAGTTTTCCCACACCACTGGCAGCAACGGCTCCCATGATTCCGCAAAGTCCGAGCATTCCTACCATATCACTTCCTGCGCTGAAAGGTGGCTGCGCCAGATGGAACGCCAGACAAGACCATATTGCCATCATACTGCCGAACCCGAAGGCTGCACGGGTGGAATAGATGCGGATAGAAGAATGGAAAAAGAAAATTTCTGCTATCGTGGTCATCAGCCCTCTGTAGGTTCCTACATAGTTGCGCTTCATTTCAGGCATCATCAGCAGCATGATTCCCATGCAAAACACCATCACGAAAGCAGCTATGATAAACATCTCCCGCCATCCCAGCCATTCGCCGATGTAACCGCTGATTACTCGTGAGGCAAGAATGCCCGTCAGCAGTCCGGAGAGTACAATGCCCATATTCCTGCTCTTGTTCTTGGGTTCCGAAAACTGTCCGGCTATCGGAATGAAGAACTGCGGAATCACCGAACAGGCGCCAATCAGCAGTGAAGCTCCCCAGAGCATCCAAACGTTTTGCGCTGCAGCCATCACAATTGCCATCAATGCAGCAATGGTCATATTGACAAGGATGAGTTTCTTGCGCGAAAGCATGTCGCCCAAGGGGATGAGGAAGAATAAGCCCAGCGCATAACCTATCTGGGTAATGACGGTGATGAGGTTAGCCTTCTGCTCGGTAATATCCAGGTCGTGGCGGATGAGTTCGAGAAGCGGCTGATTGTAGTAGCAGTTGGCTACTGTGAGTCCTGCGACGATAGCCATCATCAGGAGAATGCTGCGGGGAATGCCCTGATTTTCTTTTAGCTGTATCATTTTCTGTCTGTTTGTTTCTTTGTTTTGAGTGCAAAGTTACGAAAAATTTCTCGGCAATCAAAGTTTTTGGGGACGATTTCTTGGGAAAATCTTCTCTCTCATGCAGAAAAAGTTTCTGTTCTTTCCCTCGCGCGCGTACCTTATTATATGTATATAGTGCTGCTCTGAAGAGGTGTTGGCG